>ERZ773265.422-NODE-422-length-26697-cov-106.723932_pt1 | contig 26697 bp, 18 predicted proteins | sample MGYA00580512_ERZ773265 | MGnify/ENA primary metagenome ERZ773265 (study PRJEB29015, sample SAMEA2738169) | human oral metagenome | biome: human oral; feature: human-associated habitat; material: saliva | place: China | collected 2183 ... | reverse complement strand
TCTGGCAGGACACCCGCACCCAGGAAATCGTTGAAGAGCTCGCAGGCGAAGAGGGTGTTGGCAAGTACCACGACATCGTCGGCCTGAACCTCTCCACCTACTTCTCCGGCCCCAAGATCAAGTGGATCCTGGACAACGTTGAAGGCGCACGCGAGCGCGCAGAACGCGGCGACCTGCTCTTCGGCAACACCGACACATGGCTGGTCTGGAACCTGACCGGTGGTGTTGACGGCGGCGTTCACGTCACCGACGTAACCAACGCATCCCGCACCCTGCTGATGAACATCCGCACCCTCGAATGGGATCCGCAGATCGCTGCAGACATGGGTATCCCCATGAGCATGCTGCCCGAGATCAAGTCCTCCTCCGAGGTGTACGGCTTCGGCCGCGCGACCGGTCTGCTCGCAGGCACCCCCATCGCGGGTATCCTGGGTGACCAGCAGGCTGCAACCTTCGGTCAGGCTTGCTTCGAGAAGGGCATGGCGAAGAACACCTACGGTACCGGTAACTTCATGCTCATGAACACCGGCAACGAGCCCGTCTTCTCCAACAACGGTCTGCTGACCACCGTCGCATACAAGATTGGCGATGCAGCACCCGTCTACGCTCTGGAAGGCTCGGTCGCAATGAGCGGCTCCCTGATCCAGTGGCTGCGTGACAACCTGCGCATGATTGAGCACGCTGCAGAGTCTGAGGAACTGGCTACCTCCGTTGAGGATTCCGGCGGCTGCTACGTCGTTCCCGCATTCTCCGGCCTGTTCGCACCTCACTGGCGTTCCGACGCTCGCGGCGTGATCGTTGGCCTGACCCGCTACGTGAACCGTGCACACATCGTGCGTGCGGCACTGGAAGCAACCGCATTCCAGACCCGTGAGGTCCTGGACGCAATGAACGCTGACTCCGGTGTTGAGCTCTCCGAGCTGCGCGTGGACGGCGGCATGACCGCTAACGAGTTCCTCATGCAGTTCCAGGCTGACATCCTCGGCGTTCCCGTGATCCGACCGAAGGTTGTTGAGACCACCGCACTGGGTGCAGCATACGCTGCAGGTATCGCTGTTGGTTTCTGGACCGGCGAGCAGGACGTTGTGGACAACTGGGCTGAGGACAAGCGCTGGCTGCCCTCCATGGAGCCCGCAGAGGTTGACCGCCAGTACCGCCTGTGGAAGAAGGCTGTCTCCCGCACCCTCGAGTGGGTTGACGAGGACGTTCCGACCGCCTAATCGCAGCACCCGTTGCCTAAAGGCACGGCCCGCGTACTAGCGACGCCCCGGCTGCTTCTCCCCCGCTATGGGGTTGAAGCAGCCGGGGCTTTTCGCTGTTTTATGACGCTCAATTCAGCGTTTATTGCGGCGTAATTTCTACAAAAATTAGTGCTGGGGTACCGTTGGTTTTTGTAAATTCGGTATCTTCCGCCGATCACCTGGAGCGGTGTTGTTCGTGAGGTGTCAGTACCGCACAGGACGCGTACGCGACATATTCATGCGCTGTCCTGATAGGAGTCGACGGTTCGCGCTGATACTTTATTTACGCTCCCGTCCGCCGTGGTGCTTCACGTACCGCGGCGGACGGGCTTGTGTATAAGGGGTTAAACAGTTTGTGCCTGACCACGAAGAGTCAGGCACAAACTGTTGAACCACCAAAAGACTACATGCCGGAGGGGTTATTCGGCACAGGATTATTCGGCACGGTAGGAAGCGGGAGGGTGCGGTCATCCTCAACGCTACCCCCGGTACCGTTTTCGGCCGCATCCTGAGGGCGGTTAGTAGCCGCTCCAGTAGAGGCGGCAGGCTGACGATTCGGCATATCCCTCGCCACAATCACGCGAGCGGGGCGCAAAGTCCGGTCACCCAGAATATACCCTTCCCGCTCCACCGACACCACAGTACCGGCAGGGTAATCGGGTGCAGAAGGAACCACACCCGAAACCTCGTGGATCGCCGGGTTGAACTTACCCACCGCGTCGATGCGCTGCAATCCGCGGATCTCAAAAATACTGACGATCTCATCGGCAACAGACTCGCTCAGCGATGCGCTCGCCTCCTGATTCAGCAGACGGTCCAGGGCGTTGAGCACATCGCGGAAGAGAGAACGGTACGCCTCTCCGGATGCTCGCTCGTCACGCTCCTGCAGGCTTGCCTGCACGGAACGAATGAGCTGGTTCTTAGCGCCGTCCTCCGCGATACGCTGCGCAAAACGTTGGTTGAGTTCGGTGAGCTGCTCCAGGACGCGCACCTCAAAATCTTCAGTCACAAAAGGTGAGGCAGGCTGAGGCGCTTCCTCCCTAGCGGTGTCTGTCACCCCCTCATGTGTTTCCTCGTGCGGGGGCTGTTCTTTAGCCGCGCCGCCAACCGGCCACAGTTCAGGCTCAGGGACGACAGCGTCCTGAGGGTCATACGTTGACACGGTCACATCTCCTTTCAAAGTTATCAATGATTGTGGGGTGCTCCCGCTCTGAAACCGCTACGGCTGACAGAGCGGGAGCATGAGGAAGATAGGCGCTCTCCTCTGCGTTCTTTGACGGCTTTCCTTAGCGGCCCAGCCTGCTCAAGCTTCGGATGAAGATACCGAAAATCATCAGGATGACGCCCAGAATTCCCGTTGCAGTTCGAGTGGGGTCATACCCCTGCCCCGTTAAAGCCCTCTGGTTGGTCTTCCAATAGGGCGGGAAGGCTGTGTAGAAAGCAAAGAGAGGAAGAAGGATGAACGTCACCAGCGTCATGTATCCGTTGATCGTGTCGTAAGCAGCCTGGTTTGAAGAGCGGATCGCCCCCTGCAGGAGCGCCCAGATGACGCTCAGGACCAGAGACCCTGCAAAGAACGTAACCACAAAGCGCACCAGCCTTCCGAAGGTAAAGGGACGGCGGCGGGCAAAACGCATGTTCTCTTCAATGTTCCGGTATTTCTGCAGCAAATCGTAGGGAAGCAGATACGCGTCCCGGACCTTTGACAGGCTCGAACGAATCGCCTTCACCTGCTCTTTCGAGTTGATGATGGTTACCCCGTTGTAGATAACGCCGTGGGAGTCTGCCTCCTCCATATGGATGATGGCGTGCAGACGTAACATCTGCGGGTTATCGGGGTACGCGGCAAGTGCGTTATCCGCATCCTGCAAAGCTTCAGCGTGCTGTCCCGCATTCCAACGACTGATGATGAAGTCGCTGATATAGTCGGTGTCCTCCGGTTTCAGAGCCATCAGCTGACGGTTGATCCCCATGACACGCTCGTAGTCTTTGTCGCGTTGAGCCAGGCTACGCTCCATCATGAGGAGGAATTCCTCATGTTCCGAACCGTAACGGCGTGCCTGCGAGATAGCGTGCATGACATCTCGGCGACGGTTATAGTCCCAATCGCCCCACAGGTATGCCGCTGCCAGTTTCTCCCACGCTTCAACGTCGTCGGGACGAATCCTGTGCATTGCCTGCGCGAACTTTACAAGAGAGTTCCAGTTCTCGTTTTCCCATGCATAGCGCATGTCAGCGCGCAGGCGTTCCTCTTTAGAATCTCCGCTCGTAGAACGATACTCCGCAGAAGGTCGGGGTGCGGGTCCTCGACGCTTCAGCGACTCATCATAAGAGGCACGGGCAGAAGGATTCAGCAGAGTCTGCTCAACCCGGTCAAGCAATTCCAGGCGGTCCTCACCCTCACGCGCTTTGGCGCGTTCAGGGTGGCTGGTCAGGAGGCGGTACCGTTTGCGTTGCTCACGCAACGCTTTCTCCACGTCCTCAGCCGTCGCGTTTTGTGGAAGGCTGAGAACCTCGTAAAAATTCTCAGTAGTCATAGATACTCATATCTCACCGGTGTTTCATCACCGGTGGTAATGGATAGCGGGAGGCTAGTTCACCTCCATGCCGCCGATCTTGCGCTGCGCCTCCTGCACTTCTTCGGGTCGCAGGTTAGCCACACGCTCAATGTTGAAAGAGCCGAGGGAAGCATTCGCGGTCAGGTCAATCACCTCAACACGAACCGTCTGGTCCACGTCGTAGGCGTAGATGACCTTCAGCGGCGCACCCTTCGGGTAGGCGGGCAGGGAAAGCTCACCGGTACCAACAACGGTCACCAGCTCGGGGTCGCGTTCCTCGCCTTGAGTGACCTTAATGTCCAGGGCGTTCTGGCCGTCGAGCAGGGTTCGGGTGTTCTGTTCGTGGGTGCAGGGAACCTTGGTGTTACGCGGAATCACCACATGGTTAAAAGTCGAACCGTCGGCGTTGTAGAGGATAATGCCCAGCGCCTGGCTGGTCACGTCGCTAATCTTGACGCTACCGCCCAGGAAGCCCTCCACGGTAGCCTTGGAGCCAACCTGCTCCGTGCTGACCTCCACATCGCCGGACAGGGTTGCCTGAACGGCCGCGCCGAGAGCGACCGCCTCATCAGGGTTGATATCAAGCTCAGGGGTCTTGCCGGAGATACTCTCCACCAGGGTTCGAACCGCAGGCATGCGAGTCGAGCCGCCCACCAGCAGCACCTTATCGATATCAGCCCAGGTCAGCTTCGCCGCGCTCAGAACGTCCTCGAGAACCTCCTGGGTACGGTTCAGCAGGCTGACCGTGCACTCCTCAAACTCTTCACGAGTCAGCGGCACACGGTAGTGCTGGCCCTCAGCAGAGAACTGCACATTCGTCTTCGGAACAGTCGACAGCGCCTTCTTCGCAAACTCAGCCTTCTCACGCAAAGCGGCGGTGAGGGAAGGATCTTCCAGCGCGTCCGGAGCGCCCTGCTCCATCAGACGCTTATTCAGGTATTCCATGAGGGCGTTATCGAAATCGAAACCACCCAGGTTACGGTCGCCGTCAGTAGCCAGAACCTCAAATTCGGTGCCGCTAATCTTCAAAATAGTGACGTCAAAAGTGCCACCACCCAGGTCGTACACCAGCACGGTGCCGTTGGCGTCAGCCTCCACACCGTACGACAGGGCTGCAGCGGTCGGCTCGTTCAGCACACGCAAAACGTTCAGGCCAGCAATCTGACCCGCGTGGGCGGTAGCGGTACGACGTGCATCATCAAAATAAGCGGGCACGGTGATGACAGCGTCGGTTACCTCTTCGCCCAGGGCAAGCTCAGCGTCTTCCTTCAGACGCTTCAGGATAATTGCAGACACTTCCTCCGCGGTGTACTGGGTGCCCGAAGAAGCGTCAAAACGCCAGGTCGGGTCGCCAATAAAACGCTTGACGTACTGGACAATGTCCTCGGGGAACGCCGCGGCCTGGCGCTTCGCCTGCTCGCCAACCAGGGGCTCGTCCGCGCCACCGAAGGACTGGAAAAGCACCACGGAGGGGGTGACGGTGTCGCCTTCCTTGTTGCGAAGCACCTCAGGAACACCCGTAGGACGAACCACCGAAACTGCAGAGTTCGTGGTTCCCAGGTCAATACCAATTGCAATACCCATAAGTCATTCTCTTTCTAATCGTATGTTTGCCGCGGCAAAATACCGCAGATGTATATGTGAGTTAGCGTTTCTTGTGATGTCTTAGATAGCCGTCTTAGATAGCCGGCGTCCGCGCTACGGCGTTGCGATACCATTTCAGGGCTACGTCAGCGGTTCGGCTCGTTTCAGCCCGTACCACCACGGCACCGGAGGAGCCAACGGAGAGTTCTTCTTCGCACGCTTCACGAAGGACCGGTCATCAGCCCATCGGGCGGGGAAGGCCGCCGCCATGAATACGTACGGGAACAGGATTACCTGTATAAGATCCTTGATCCACACAGATACCGCGATGTCAGCCGGAATTGCGCTCAAACCAAGTAGCTCCACAAGCTGCGGAAGGAAAAGGTAATTCGCAAGGAAAAGCGTGACCATAGCCCCCATGAGGGTCAGGCGGCTTCTGCGTCGTCGGGCGGCAGCTACAGCTCCACGAATCTCCTGAACAGCCTGCTCAAGTTCAGCAAAACCGTTCAGAGGCAACCTCTTCAGCTGGGACAAACGCAACTGGGCTAAACGAACCTGGGCGGAACTCACCAGCAGGCCCAGCGGCGAGCGCGATGCAGCGTACGGGTTGGGCCCGGCAAAACCGCCGTACGTGCAACGATAGACGTCGTACAGCAGAGCCCATGCGTACGCCTGAACAATCGCCGCGTCACGGCGACCGGACTTGTACTCTTCACGCGCTTCACGTATCGCCTCACGGGTATGCCCTGCCCCTGCCTGCTGCACTATCGCCTGTGCTGCTTCCAGCTGTTGGGGGTCCGAGTCCCGCCTCTCGAGCTGAGGAAGAATGCGGTACGGGATCCTCCAGGGCTCGTTCGGAGCGGGGGTACGTTGAGCCGGAGCTTCTTTCTTCGGCTTCTGCTTCTTCCGAGGAGCCTTACGCTTCTTCGGCTTTTCAGGCTTCTGACGCTGCTGAGAAGGCTCAGGTGCAGTAGGGGCAACCGGAGGCTGGTTAGGAACAGCTTGAGTCGGAGGTGTCGTCGCCGAAGGATGCGGCGCGTCCGGCGCGTCAGGCACACGCTGACGCAAACGCTCTAGCTCCCGCTCGTGCTCTTGCTCCTTGCGGCGCATCTCCTGCCGCAAACGTTCCATCTCACGCTGCATCTGCTCGGCCTGTTGCTGAGCGTCAAGGGTCTGTCGTTGCAGGTCCTCATTCGGTTGAACAGGTACAGTTTGTTCAGCCCCTGCGCTTCCACCGGCGGAAGCTGCCGGGGAGCTTTGAAGATTCGCGTCGTAGGCCGCACGAGACTGCTGATCCAGCAGGTGCTTCTCTGCCTCAGCGATCAGTTGCATCAGTCGTTCGCTCTCGTGACGCTTTTCTGCGTTCGGGTGATTCGCGCGTGCCCGGGCAGAACGACGCTTCTGAACGATTGCCTCACGCACCTGTGCTTCGGTTGCGTTCGGTTCAATCTCCAGGATTTCGTAGTAATTCTGCATGACGATAGCTAGTCCTCATCGCTTTCTCGTCGGTCTTCGTAGACGTTTTACGGACGGTTTATGTAGGGGTGCTTGAGGCCCGGTACCGAGCCTCAAGCTATAGGGTTGTTCTTCCGCCCCGACAGGTATGTGGCTACCCGTCACCTACATGATGGTCATGCCACCAATGCGTTTCTTCGATTCCTCCACCTGAGCTTCCTTCAAATTGGACACTCGCTCGATGCTGAACGTGCCCAGAAGAATGCCGGAGGTCAAGTCCTTCACCTCCGCTTGGATAATCTGATCACGATCGTAGCTGTAGGTGATGGATAGCGGTGCACCCTTGGGATAAGGCGGCATGCGAAGGGTTGCTTCACCTACGAGAGTGACAAAATCCGGATCCTTGTCATCACCTTGAGTGACACGGATTTCAACCTCGCTCTGGTAATCGCACACAGTCTTTACGGTTGTCGTCTCACTCGCAGGCAAGGGAGTATTACGGGGAATGATAATGCTGTTGAATTCTTCCTTATCGTCTTCATCCAACACCAGCACACCCAGTCCCTGACTTGTCACGTCCTGCACACGCACCGGAGCACCGATGTAGCCTTCGACTGCTGAGCGTCCGCCGAGGTATCCGACGGTCTCCTGGCTTTCCGGCGCCAGAAGTGCCGCCTGTACCGCGGCTCCGAGGGCCACAGCTTCATCGGGGTTGATGCTCGTGTCAGGTTCTTTTCCGCTCAGGGTCTTGAGCATTGCGCGCACGGCAGGAACACGGGTAGATCCACCGACCAGAAGCACCCGGGAGATATCTGACCAGTTCAGACGCGCTGATTCCAGGGTGTCGATGACCAGGTCGCGTGTACGGCGCAGAAGACGCTCAATGCGTCGTTCAAATTCTGCACGCTCAATAGTGACTCGGTACGAGGCGTTCCCGGCAGCAATCTGTACGGTGGCAGTCGGTGCCGAAGACAGGGTCTTCTTCACCTGTTCCGCCTGCTCACGCACCACGTTAAGAGTGTTCAAGTCGTCGAGGCAGCTGGGGCCTCCCTGCGAACGTACCTGCTCATCAATCATGAGCTGCAGTTCGCTGTCGAAGTCATAACCGCCCAGTCGGCGGTCACCGTCCGTTGCCAGAACCGTGAAATCGCCGCCTGAAACGTTCAGGATGGTCACGTCAAAGGTACCGCCGCCCAGGTCGTACACCAGGACAGTCTCATGGGTATTTCCCCTGGTGGAGACACCATAGGCAAGCGCTGCAGCCGTGGGCTCGTTCAGCACACCCAGCACGTTGAGCCCAGCAATTTCACCAGCGTGGCGGGTCGCTAGACGGCGTGCATCGTCAAAGTATGCGGGCACGGTAATTACCGCGTCCGTGACGGGGACGTTCATCTGCATCTCGACGTCTTCTTTCAAACGACGCAGAATCATTGCGGAGATTTCCTCCGAGGTGTAGCTGGAACCCGTAGCCGAGTCGAAACGCCAGCTGGACTCGCCCATATACCGCTTAACGTGCTGAGCGACATCTGAACCAACACGGCTTGCGTGCTGTTTTGCTTGAACGCCAATCAGGGGCTCGTCACCAGCACCGTAGTCCTGCAGCAGGACTACAGAGGGGGTCGTATTTGCTCCATCGCGGTTTCGCACGATCCGCGGCACGCCGGTGGGATCCACCACAGCAGCAGCGGAGTTGGTTGTGCCCAGGTCAATTCCGATGGCAATTCCCATCGTTGTTCTCCATCCCTCGTCGATTAGTGTTTATTCACGGAACGCCGCATCTCTGAGGCTCCGTATAGTTGGCTCCGTATAGGTTTAGAAGGTCGTGTATGAGTCTCTATTCATGAACGCGCCGTGACCAGTTGTGTGGTCCCAGCAGGTCACGCCCTTTTCCGTCGCGCCGCAGACGATGTTCCCGCTGTACACGCTGGTGTTATACAGCAGCACAGCGTCAGTCTGGGTAAAGGTTTCAGGGGTTTCGTGAGAGGTCAGGCGTGCTTCTTCTGCGGTGAAATCGATCCACCAGAGGGGCTCACCATCGGCTGCTACTCCGTAGGGCTTATCGTCGTAGTAGTTCACGATTCCACACCCAAATTTTCCGTCGATATTCTGGCAAATAATATTGCCGGTCGGAGAGCGGAAAATCGGAGCGGTCAGACCGTTACGGGTCGTTGAAGAAAGTAGCTCAACAGCACCGGAGGGGATGCGCTTCTCCCCTGCCCCGGGGTATGCATCGGCAGGGATTTTCCCCTTCTTGGGGGTGCTCGAGGAGCTGAACTGGATGCCCCGGAATAGGTTCTCTACGAATCCTCCGCCGCTACCGTCGGGGTGTGTGTACCCCCAGATGTTTCCGCATCCGGTCAGCAGGCAGGCTAGAGTAATGGCCAGCGTGGCACCCACGCCACGGCGAGGCTGCTTCTTCTTGTTGTCAACGTTCATTGTTCTTCCTTCCTGCGAGCCTTCCTGTAAGGGCTCCCGTAGAGCCCGGCTAGTGTGTCGGGCTCTACGGCTGGCGAACGGTTACACGCCCCAGAGTAGTACCCCGCGACGAGCTTTCGTCAGCGCTTCACGTCCATCCGGGTCGGTTTCCATCTTCTCTTCAAATGCTCGGTACTGGTCGAGCACCATTGCGTCAATGACTTCACGTTCACGCGAGCCGAAGATGGGAGTAGGTAGCTGCTCTTCCAGGCGGCGAAGGACTGCCTGAGAAATAAGCATTGTGCCTTCCGTTTTGTAGAGGTAGGGCAATGCGTAGCCCACGCGGAGTACCGTCACCGGCAATCCCCATTCGTAATGAATGGTGAAGGCGAGGTTTTCGGTCAGCTCAGCTATCTCATGGTCGAAAGTGCCACTCTGGAATTTTGCCGGATGTGAGACGTCGTAGGCTGCGCCGGGTTCACATTCTACGCATCGACGGTAATGCTCCGAGAGAGGGATAGGCTGCTCATAGAGCTTGCCGTCGGTGCGGTAGGTCGCGGTAGAGCAGGGGGTCTGCTCGTACCTCTCGTCGTAGTCTAAAGCGCCGGTCTCAAGAATGATGACCTTCGGGTTGTACGCGCTAAGTTGCGTCAACAGGCTGTTGAGAGCTTCGTCCCGCTGGATATCAGGCACCTGCCCGTAAACGAGCACGAGGTGATGGTTAGGGGTTACCCCCTCCTCACCGGGCAGGAGCATGTGCCGAATTCGCATTTCCAGAGCTTCGTCGCTCTCGTAGAGCGCCTTATTCATCTGGTCGACGCGGAAGGAGCGTTCTTCAGGCGCCATGAGGGCGACGGTACGCAGAGGCTGGCAGTTCGTCCAGCGGCTGTCCTTAGGACCGCGACGGTAATCCACCATACCGGGGTACACGCCAAATACAACGGTGCATTCGGCACCTTCAGCCAGTTCCTGAACCATCTGTTGTGCGTTCATCTCCTGTTCCATGCTCTCGGAAGCGGATGCTTCGTCTGCAGGCACGTTCTTGCTATCCACCTGAATGTTGGGGTTGCGGGTGACCTCGTACCATTGGGCGTTCGGGTCCTTCGAGAAGGTTGAGGCTCGGTACGCTATTTCGCCGTATGCCTCAAATTCGACTGCCACGCGGGTTGCCAGTTCGAAGTCCCAGATAATTCCTTGGACGATGTCCACGTCAATCGGTAGCTCTTCGACTTGGGGATATTCCTCGGCCGCCTGTATACGGTTCGCCTGCCAGGCGGTCAGGGCGTGACTGCCTGCAGACATCTTGTAGGTCATTTGGTAGAGCGCCTCAACCGAATGAATGTCCTGCAGCAGTTCTTCGCCGAAGGGGAAGTACTCGGTCTCACGCAGGTGGTTCGTCAAAATCCACAGCATGTGCGAGGCGCCCCAAACGTGAGGTCCCATACCCAAAATCTGAGGAACGCTAATGCGGTAGATGTAGACGTTCAGGGTGCTCTTATTCCCGAATATCTCGGCGATTTCCTCAGCGCTCAGAGAGGAACCAATTTCCGGGGTAGATTTGATCAGATCGTTGCCTTCAATGCAGGGCGTTTTACCGCGGCCATCGGCGGGAAATGCCGAGTGGTCCTTCCAGAAGACGCGGGGCTTGAATGAGCTGTGCAGGCTGAGGTTAACAATCTCTTCGCGCTGCCCTTTGGCGGTTCCAGGCGCGCCTTTCATGGGCACAGAATGGGTGGTGAATGATTCGTAGCCGGGACCCAGCTTCTCATTGGCTACACCAATAATGTGGGAGGCTAACACGTACACCTTAGTACGGTTCCAGGTTTCGGCGGCGCGAAGTTTCGAAGCGAAAAGAGCCAGCTTGGCGTAGAACCCCTGGGGGTTCTTATCCGGTGCATCACCGGTTACCAGGTACAGTCGAGGCGTTCCGTATAGGCTGGATAGCGCGTACTTCTGGTTGGCGGGACCAAAGTCTGCGCCCATCACCAGGTGGCATACGGGAGGGTTGAGAGGAGGAACCGAGTAGAAAGGTGAGAAATCAAACCCCAGGTCTACAGTTCGGCATTCGGAGGCGCTCAGGTGTAGCGCCTCCACGGCGAGAGAGGCGTTCGTCGGTTGCCCCGCTGAGTCGTTCAGACCGAGGAAAAGAGCCGCGTAAGCGTTCTTGGCGGCGTGCGGGTTGTTAAGTTCGAGGGTTCCGCACTGATCGTGGGCACGGTATCGGTCGCGGAAGTAAGCAGAAACGCGCTCAGCGCTCCCCCAATCGCCGGTGAAAGTCGTCATCTCGATGGCTCTCCTCATTATGACGGTACCGTCACTGGCATCATCATATGTCGTATGGGTGTGGTTGTGTTCAGTGTCTTAATCATGCCACAGGTCATCTTCACCGAGTGACCTGTATCGTCATCTACTCCTTAGCTGAGACGGTTATTCACATGTTGTGTGGGATTGCTCTAATGGTGTTTGTAAACCTTTGATGTCCACTTCAGGCGCCGTATCATAGATATATAGGCTTATTGATTCTATTCTGGCCGCCGAAGATGGCAGTTGGTTACGCTTCTGGTACCTTCCGGTGCTCATGAGAACGGAGAGAGGCTCCGTTGGAAGGAGGGAGCGGGTTTCCCCGCACCGATTATGGTTGATGTCCGTCGCCGCAAGCTTGCAATTATTGCTATGAACATTTCGGTTCTTGCAGCTGCTCTCTCCTGGCTGTTGGTGCTCTTCTCCGTTATGTATTCTGCCGCCGCTGTGCCGTGGGCTCTGGGCGTTGCTATCGTACTGACTGTGATTGGCGCCTACGCACTGTACCGCTACTACTCCAAGTACTCGCACGTGCTCCCGAACGAGGACCCGGATGCGCACGATGTGCTCGGTCACGACCTGCACTCGACTCACCTGCCGCATCTGCACCACACGGAGGGCAACGCTGATGGAGTAGCCGCTAAGTAGCGAGCTTCTTATCCCCTAGACAGCATAAATGTGCCGCCTCACCAATACCGGTGAGGCGGCACATTTACTTTAAGATCGTGGTTCAGAGCCCGGTCCTGCAACCATGTCTGAACGGTTCGATTCAGCGCTTTGACGCGCTTCAGCTTCGGCTCTGGCTAGTTCTGCCTTTTTATTCTCCTGGACGACAAGAGCGTTATATTTCCAGCCGGGGATTCGTTCAAAAAGCCACCCAACCCAGAGGAGCAGCGCGGTAATGAGAGCGACAGGAATCAGAAAGATGAGGACTTTCGGGTCGCGGGTGTGGTCTGAGGTGCTCCCCGCGGTGAGCTCCCACAGCGCAAGGATTGGTACCGCCATTATAGGCATCACTATAAAAAGGATGAGGGCATAGTAAATGCCCATCTTGCTACCGGGTTTACCTCTATTTATACGAGCCTGGGTAACGGCTCTCTCCAGGCGTTTGTATTCCTCTAAGGTTTCGCCGTCTAGAAGCGAATCGTTAGGGATCTTGGCCATGACGTACCGTACGGCTTCTAAATCTGAGGGCGAGCAAATAAAGATATGTCCCTGGGACGTAACGGTATATTCTTTCGCGATGTCGAGGCACGCCTGCGCATAACGGTTATTAAGCTCTCGGCTCTCCGGGTTTTCTTTGAGTTGCCGGCGGATGTCTTTCAGATCTTCCATGTTTCTCCTTGCAATTTCAGTCATCGTTGAACCCATCGTTGGGGTACGAGAAACACAGGCCATCCCCTACCCACTGCGGGGTGGAGAAGCCGGAGTATTGAATTGCGGTGTATCGGTGTGTACTTCACAGAATGCCAGCTCTTCAGGTTCAGGCAAAATTGACGGGGCATCCTGAAATGTTTAACGGCGGTGCATACATCTCATACATAACGGTCAGTTATAGACAAAACCCGCTACGGGTACGGTACGGAGGCGCCCCTCCCCTATGATGGTTGAAAGGGGTATTTACCCTTGCACCATCTGCAGTACACACCCACGAGCCTACGAGGAAGAGCATGACCAAAGCGACCGATTCGCCGCAGCCGCCGGAAGCGCTCGCGCGCTGGTACACTCGCTACTCGAGCCCCGTCGGCGTACTCTACCTTGCCGCCCGTGCGGATGCGATTGTGGGCATCTGGTACGAGGATCAGGCGCACTTCCCGCTCCCTCATGAGCTTGGTGGACTGATTGAGAATCCTGACGCCTATCTGCGGGAGCACGGCGTTGCAGATGGTGAAGAGCCAGCCGGTGAGTATGCTGCGGCGCAGCTGCTGTCGCGTGCTGAGGCAGAGCTCTCCGAGTATTTTGAGCGCAAGCGCACTTCTTTTACGTTGCCGCTAGATCCTGAGGGCACCGATTTTCAGCTGATTGTGTGGGAGCATCTGAAGACTGTTCCTGCCGGGTACACCACCACTTACGGCGAGATTTCGCGCGCGGTTGGTCCCGGTGCTCCAGCGCAGGCTGTGGGGCAGGCGGTCGGCCGCAATAAGGTTTCTATTATGATTCCGTGTCACCGCGTTATTGGTGCTGATGGTAGTTTGACCGGCTACGCTGGCGGTGTTGAGCGTAAGCAGTTCCTCCTCGATCTGGAGGAGCCGGAAGAGGTGCGGGAGGCGCGGCTCTTCTAGCGATGTCACCCGGCAGTGTCACCCGGCGGTGATTGAGACTTGTCAGAGGGCGGAGCGTGCATCGGATGCGGGCTCTGCCCTTTGTCGTACCTATTTTCGTTTTCGTTGCACTGCACCACGACACGCAATCGAATATACTTGCGATTTACTCACGCTAGGACTAGTGTTTAAGTAGAACATGCTTCCGAAATACTCGGATGAGCTCAGCACTCTCAGAGAGGAGAAACCGTGACCTCGCAACCTACTATTCCCGCCAACCCCCTCGAAAACACCCTGAGTTACCCCACGTGGGTGGCCGATGAGCTTCTGCGCGACTACTACGACACCGAATGGGGTATGCCCGTCACCGATGAGCGGGGACTCTTCGAAGCCCTGAGCCTCGAGGCTTTTCAGGTGGGCCTCTCCTGGCGCACGATTCTTGCCCGCCGTGAGGCATTTCGTCGCGCTTTCGAGGGGTTCGATCCCGAACGCGTGGCTGCGTTCACCGACCAGGATATTGCGCGGCTCCTCCAGGACGAAGACATTATCCGTAACGAACGGAAGATTCGCGCGGTCATCTCCAACGCGCGACTGGTCCTTCGGATGCGTGAGCTTGCAGCCACGGCGCGTGACGCCTCCGCGGAGGATATTCATCTTCCCCTCATTGCTCCGGCATCCATCTCAGCTAAGGCAGACAGTACCGAGGCGACAGCCGCACGCCGCCGTCGAGCTCGTACGCTAAGCGATGAAGACCTGAACCGGATGCGCGAGCGCACCCTATCTGACGGCACGCGTGTACCGGGCGGGCTACCGGCGTGGCTGTGGTCCTTCGCGCCGCACGAGACTATCGCGCCGCATACCCTGGAGGATATTCCTACCGATACACCCGAGTCTGCGCTTCTTGCCAAATCTTTTAAGGCACTAGGAGGTGTGTTCTTGGGTCCGGTGACCGCCTATGCGCTCATGTGCGCGGTCGGCATGGTGGATGCGCACCTGGTGGACTCGCATCGGCGCGGCTGTTCGGGGCTCTTTACCTAAGCCCCCTCGCCCTAAGCTCCCCACGCTCGGCGTGCTCGCGTCCAAGGGCGCAGAAAAGCCGCGCGCCACTTCGTAGAAGTAAGCACGCGGCTTCTATACGTTGAGAGGTTTCGCTCTGAATTAGATCGTCACAGGGTTAGATCATCACGAAGAGGAAAATCAGCGCCAGCAGCGGCGGGGTCAGCTGAATCAGTGCCGGCTTGCGCTTATCCGGGGAGGTGAGGAACAGGTAGACACCGGCAATCGCCATGGAGCCCAGGCCTGCGAACATGAGTGCCACACCTACCTGCGGGGAGCCGAACCAGAAAGCGAGCAGACCGGTTGCGGCGATCCAGGCGAGCATCAGGTTGTACAGGCCCTGGTTTGCTGCCATCTCCTTGGTAGACTCGGCGAATTCTTCGGTCATTCCGAAGGTTTCGCGACCCTTAGGCTTAGTCCAGAGGAAGGATTCGATAATCCAGATGTACACGTGAATAGCGATTGCTACGAAGGCAAAAACGGTGGTGACCGTTGCGAGTGCCTGCATTGTTTCTCCTTGAGTAGTAGGTCATCTGTTAGCCGTGTGTCTCACGTAGCGGGCGAGCGAGTAACGCACAGATAACAGCCGGGCAGCCTCTCCTGTGCACGTCTCCGGTGTGTGGGCACAAACACTAATTCTACTCCTGCCGAGTGGATTATCCGCATCGTATGACATTGGATACCTCAGATACGGCAAACGCTCGCCGCGACATGACCTCGCAACGAGCGTTCTGCGTATCTCTCCGGTTCTTCCTCGAAGACAGGAAAAGTCGCTTAAAAAGCCTAGTGCACGATGAGCGTGAGCAGGTACGTCCAAATGCACAGCAGTACCAGCAGGAAGAGACTGTACTTGATGGTTATGGAGGTAACCTTCGACTCCTGCCCTGCCTCGTTCACGGCGGCAACCGCCACCGCAATCGACTGCGGGGACACAATCTTGCCCATCACACCACCGGAGGTATTGGCTGCAACCAGCATGGCGGGGTCTACACCAATCTGATGCGCAGTGCTTGCCTGCAGACCGGCGAAGAGCACGTTGTTGTTGGTCACCGAACCGGTCACGAACACGCCAACCCAGCCGATTATGGGCGAGAAGAGCGGGAAGAGCGCACCCGCGGTAGCTACCGCCAGAGCGATGGAGGAGGTCATGCCCGCGTAGTTCATGAGGTTTGCTACGGACATGACCAGGCAAATCATATAGATGGGCTTCTTCAACTGCTGCCATGCACCGTTAAGCTCCTGCAGAGTCTCACGGACGGTAATTTTCGAGGTGAACGCAGAGAGCAGAGCCGCCACCAGAATGGCGGTACCCGCCGCACCCAGGATGTTCCAGTTGAAGACCGCGTGGATAGCCAGGCCTTCACCGTCGCCAATCTGATGGTGGATACCGGGCACATGGAAGCTCAGGTTTGCAAAGCCCAGGGCTCCGTTATGGTCAAAGACGGGGCGCAGCACGGTGGACCAGAGCAGGATGGTGATGGAAAGGAAGATGAAGGGGCTCCAGGCGCTCGCAACTTCGCGCAGGCTGTACGTCGGTTCGTCCTGCGCGGAGAGCTCTTCCAGAGTCGGTGCGGTGGGCTCGCGATAGACGTGCTTGGGCTGCCAGAAGTGCATCACGACCGCCAGGAACACCAGTCCGACAAGGGGCGGCAAAATGCCGATGAGCTCGGGGTCCTGCAGGACCCACAGCATGATGCTCTGCAAGCCAGAAATCACGATACCGGTTGCGAGCGCTACTAAGCCTACCTCACGAATGCCGCGCAGACCGTCCTGAATAGCGACCACGAGCACGGGTACGAGGGCCGCAAAAATCTGCAGGACCCAAACCATCTGGTTGGATAGGTGCCCCAGGTCTACGTTACCGATAGCGGCACCGGTGGTCACAGGAATACCGACCGCACCGTAGGCGCCCACGGTGGCGTTAGCGACCAGGGAGAGCATAGCGGCTTTGAGCGGGTTGAAACCCAGGGCAACCAGTAGCGCTACAGAAATAGCAATCGGGATGCCGAAGCCCGCCGCGCCCTCAATAAACCCGGCAAAGCAGAGGGCGATGAGTAGCACCTGGATGCGCTGGTCCGCTGAGATTGAGGAGACAGAGGACCTCACGATGGCGAATTTTCCGCTGCGCACCGCGATACGGTAGAGCCACACTGCCATGAGCACAATCCATGCAATAGGCCATAGCGCTGAGAGGAATCCGTAGAAAATAGAACCTGCGGCTGCTGTCCAGGGCAGGTGGAAGACTCCGAGTGCGATACACAGGGTCAGGGCTAGGGTGATTAGCGCTGATTTGATGCCGCTGAGTTTGAAAACCGTGAGGCAGAGTAGAAAAAGGATAATGGGAGATGCCGCTACGAGTGCAGAGAGCACCGGGGAGTTGAGGGGATCGTAGGTTTGCGACCACATGAGAGTGGTATGTCCTTCCTCGCCGCAGGGTGTACCTACAGCGGTTTGGATGCCGCTGTAGGGTGCGTCCGCCTGCCCTTATGGGGTAGCACGAGGCGTAGCCTCACGACGCCTCTACCGCTGAGGGTCCCTGAACGTGAAAGGCGTAGCAACATCATGTGTCTGTGTTGTAGCCTTGGCTGAAGGCAGGGGGCGCGGGGAAGGATATTTCCACGATGCGGGGCGTTGGTTCTCTCACTGGAGGCCTCGAAGCTAAAAGTTCCTTAGCTCGTGCTCTCGCCTACGGCGCCAATGCCCACTGAGAACTGTATCACTGCGGCAGGTGGGTCCTTTGCTAGGTGCTGGGTGCTTTTACAGTGTGAAACGCTAGTTAAGAGTCATTACGATTTAGCCCTTGTCGGTAGTTATTTTCTCCAGCCAGACCCTTTTCTACTACCCGACCTAAATCTATACGGCGGCAGGTAAGAATAAAGCCCCCTCCCCGACCGCACGGGTCGAGAAGGGGGCTTTACCTCAGAATCATTAGGGGTTCAGCGTCTTATTGCTATCTGCCCCGATATGAGACTAACGAATGGCTTTAGCCAGCCATGAGCGACTAGCCAGCCATAAGAGACAGCGCGAAGGACCAGACGCAGACCAGGCCCAGCAGAATAGCACTGTACTTGATGGACATGGAAGTAATCTTCGATTCCTCGCCTGCGCTGTTCACAGCCGCCGCCGCAATCGCGATGGACTGCGGGGAGACGATCTTGCCCATCACGCCACCGGCGGTGTTTGCGGCAACAAGCAGGGTCGGGTCAACAGCGATCTGGGCTGCGGTGGTGGACTGCAGGCCCGCGAAGAGCACGTTAGCGTTGGTCACGGAACCGGTCACAAACACGCCAATCCAACCGATAAGCGGGGACAGCAGCGGGAAGACCGGGCCGGCTGCCGCGAGCGCCAGAGCGATGGAGGTAGTCATACCGGCATAGTTCATGACGTTTGCGACGGACATGACCAGGCAGATCATGAGGATCGGCATCTTCAGCTGGTTCCAGGTGCCGCCGAGTTCTTCGAAGGCTTCGCCCCAGCTGATATTCGAGGTCAGGATGGTGATGAGTGCCGCCACCAGAATTGCGGTGCCGGATGCGCCCAGGGTGTTCCAGGAGAACATCGCGGTCACGGTCTTGCCGGCACCGGTGGTGATGGCTTCGTGAATGCCGGGGATGGGGAACGCCAGGGTTGCAGCACCCAGCGGGCCGTTGGTTGCGAAAATCGGCTTCAGGGCAGTGGACCAGAGCAGGATGGTTGCGGAGAGGAAGATGAAGGGGCTCCACGCCTTAACAATCTCGCCGCCGGTGTGCTTGACGTTCTGCTGAGCCTGGGCTTCTTCGAGGCTGGGTGCGGTGGGTTCGCGGTAAATGTGCTTGGGCTGCCACTTCTGCATCACGAGCGCCAGTGCTACCAGGGACAGCAGCGGCGGAATGATGTCGACCAGTTCGGGAGAGCCAATCAGCGTCAGGATAGCTGCCTGACCGCCGGAGAAGATCACGCCGGTCATGAGCGCTACGAGACCGACCTCGCGGATGCCGCGCATACCGTCCTGGATTGCGACCATCAGCAGCGGCACGAAGGCGACGAAGATCTGCAGTACCGGAACCATACCTGCGGACAGGTGCGCGGTGTCCAGGCCGCCGACCTTAGCTGCGGTGGTCACGGGGATACCGATAGCACCGTATGCGCCGGATGCGGCGTTAGCTACCAGCGCCAGCATGGATGCCTTGAGGGGGTTGAAACCCAGGGATACCAGCAGTGCCGCAGAGATAGCGATCGGGATGCCGAAGCCTGCCGCACCTTCGATGAAGCCACCGAAGCAGAAGGCAATCAGCAGCACCTGGATGCGCTGATCGTTCGAGATGGAGGAGACAGATGCTCGCACAATGTCGAAGTTACCGGCGCGCACGGCGATGCGGTAGAGCCACACCGCCATGAGTACGATCCAGCCGATGGGCCACATGCCCGAGAGGAAGCCGGAGAGGATGGAACCGGCACCTGCGGTGATGGGCAGGCCGAAGATGGCACAACCGATGATGAGGGTGGTGCCGAGGGTCAGCAGTGCTGATTTGAGGCCGCTGAGTTTCAGGACGGTCAGGCCCAGCAGGAAGAGGATGATGGGTACTGCTGCGACCAGTGCGGAGAGCACCGGTGAGTTCAGCGGGTCGTAGGTTTGCTGCCACATTGGGGCGGGTATTCCTTTCGGTCTGTGTGTATTAGCGGTCGCTTCTTCCGGTACGGCACCTGTGCTGTATGGAAGCGTTAGGCCGCATAAAAACCGATGGGCCCAATCCTTGCGTCGTGGATGGGTCCATCGGTGAAGCGTGATGGTCTTGAGCTGCCGGGCGTTTGGTTGTATGACGTGGCGATATGCCGAAGCAATATACCGTGGCCATATACCGGGGCGCGGCGGCGGTGAGCGGAACCTTTCCCTCTCACTAGGTGCTCTTGACTTTATCTGTCTAAGCTAACAGGTCTTCCTCGAGACTTCAGGATAGGGTGACCTTAAGTGTGCACAAATGAAACTTATGTGCATAATTGCGCCCCTTAGCCACAAACCTCCTCCCCAGCGCACAAACACAGAAATGCGAAAGCCCCCTCCTACCGAAGTAGAAGGGGGCTTTCGCTCAACCGTGTCGCGGGCACCTTACCCTCAAAGAAGGTAGGTTACACGCGTCGGGGTTTCACGCTGTTTAGGCAACAACCAGGGACAGGACGTAAACCCAAACACAGGTGATAGCCAGCAGGGCCGCGCTGTATTTGATCGCCATGGAGGTAATCTTGGATTCCTCGCCTGCGCTGTTCACAGCAGCAGCTGCAATCGCGATGGACTGCGGGGAGACGATCTTCGCCATCACACCACCGGCGGTGTTAGATGCAACCAGCAGGGTCTGGCTGACGCCAATCTGCTGTGCGGTGGTAGCCTGCAGGCCCGCGAAGAGGATGTTGTTGTTCACCACGGAGCCGGTCACGAACACGCCGATCCAACCGATGATCGGGGACAGCAGCGGGAAGATTGCGCCCACAGCGGCAACAGCCAGTGCGATGGAGGTAATCATACCCGCGTAGTTCATGACGTTTGCAACGGACATGACCAGGCAGATCATGATGATCGGGGTCTGCAGCTGCTTCCAGGTTGCACCGAGTTCTTCGATAGCCTCACCCCAGCTGATGGAGGAGGTCAGGATGGTGATGATTGCAGCGACCAGAATTGCGGTACCGGAAGCACCAATGATGTTCCAGGTGTAGGTCACGTCAATAGCCTTGGGCTTTGCAACAATCGGTGCCACCTGCTGGATGGTCTGGTGCAGCCACGGAACGGGGAAGGTGATGTTGCTGAAGGCAAGCAGACCGCCCTTAGCGAAGAGCGGCTTCATCGCGGTGGACCAGAGCAGAATCACGACGGACAGGTAGACGAAGGGGCTCCATGCCTTGAGAATCTGACCACCGGAGTGCTTGACGCTCTGCTGAGCCTGAACTTCTTCCAGGGAGGGAGCGGTGGGCTCACGGAAGATGTGCTTGGGCTGCCACTTCTGCATGATGAGTGCCAGTGCGACCAGAGCCAGCAGCGGCGGGATGATGTCGACGAGCTCGGGGTTGCCGAGACCTGCGAGCAGGACGGACTGGCCGCCGGAGTAAATCAGACCGACAATCAGTGCTACCAGACCGACTTCGCGGATACCGCGGATGCCGTCCTGAATAGCCACGAGCAGTACGGGGATCAGAGCTGCGATGATCTGGATAACCAGGACCAGCTCGGTGGACAGACCGTGCAGGTCCACGCCACCACGGGTTGCTGCGGTGGTCACGGGGATACCAATTGCACCGTACGCACCGGAGCTCACGTTAGCAATCAGCGCGAACATTGCAGCCTTGAGCGGGTTGAAGCCCAGGGACACGAGCAGTGCAGCACAGATAGCGATCGGAATACCGAAGCCTGCAGCACCTTCAAGGAAGCCGCCGAAGCAGAAGGCAATCAGCAGCATCTGGACGCGCTGGTCGGTAGAGATGGAGGAGATGGAGGAGCGAACGATTTCAAAGCCACCGGAACGCACGGAAATGCGGTAGAGCCACACTGCCATGAGAACGATCCAGCCGATGGGCCACATGCCCGAGAGGAAACCGTAGAGGATGGAGCCTGCACCTGCGGTGACGGGCATGCCGAAGATAGCGCAACCGATAACGAGTGCGAGCGCCAGGGAGATGACGGCAGATTTAATACCGCTGAGCTTCAGGACGGTGAGGCCCAGAAGGAAGAAAATAATCGGGACTGCTGCCACGAGTGCGGAGAGCGCGCTCGAGTTCAGCGGGTCGTAGACTTGCTGCCACATGGTGTATTGCGTTCCTTTCCGCGCCCGGAGGGGCGGGATCGAGTTGTGCCGTAAAGCCTACCCAATGGTGCGCGTGGCGGTGTGTGTGCCGTGTGCATAAGGCCTGGCTCCCTGTCGTCTTGTGCGTTGGGGAGGCTATCCCACCGGGATATTTGCCTTCGCTTGGGTTCGTGTTGGTTTTGCGGCTATGAAATTCAGTGTGTATGAAGTCGTGTTTTAGTCACAGAAACCTAAATATTCCTTGATTTGTCAAGGGAAATTCAGTGCCAAAGCTAAAATTTCTGACCGCTAAAACGCGATTCCTTGTGTACCCAATGTACCACCCATCACCCACAAAATCGGGCATATTCCAACATTTAGATTGAAGCTCATAATTGCACACTAACCTAAAGCCCCACCGCTTTACAGGTGCAATGCCGGCCCCTCCCCCGCCATCCCAAGGAAGAGAGCGCCCTTCGGTGCTTCCAGCTGTGTTTTTGGCGCCGACTCCCGTATTTCCCCATCCAAGCAAGCAAAACAAAAACCACTAAACGGCATACAAAAAAGCTCCGGAAGGAAAAACCTTCCGGAGCTTTATCTGTCGGGTTGACAGGATTTGAACCTGCGACCCCTTGACCCCCAGTCAAGTGCGCTACCAAGCTGCGCCACAACCCGATTCGTTATTCACGATATTGTTTTCAAGGTTTCCCCTGAACACTCGAATAACTATACCGGGCTTTTAACCCCCGCGCAAGCCAGAATCCCTATTTTTAGAAAAAATCTTAAAAATCTTTTCCTCGCAGATTTTCCGCACAGAATCCAGCGCGGGGGTCAAGCCTAACAAGGGGCCAGCCCAGCAACACGTCATCAGGCAGACACCCCCGCTACTAGCGGCGGCCGCCCTTACCCTTCTTAGCCTTCGCGCTCTGACGCTCACCCAGGGAACGACGCTCACGCACACGCATCGAAATCTCAATCGGAGTACCCGTGAAATCAAAAGTCTCACGCAGACGACGCATAATGAAGCGACGGTAACCCGGATCCAAGAAACCGGTAGTAAAGAGCACAAACTTCGGCGGGCGCGAAGACACCTGAGTACCGAAGAGAATACGCGGCTGCTTACCACCACGCAGCGGGTGCGGATGCGCGGCAACAATCTCGCCCAGGAACGCGTTCAGGCGACCGGTCGGAATACGCGAATCCCACGACTCCAGCGAGTGTTCCAGGGCGGGCACCAGCTTGTCCTTGTGCCAGCCGGTCTTCGCCGAAATGTTCACGCGAGGCGCCCACTGCACGTGCGCCAGGTCGCGCTCAATCTCGCGCTCAAGCATGTAGCGGCGGTCCTCATCGAGGGTATCCCACTTATTGAATGCCAGAACCATCGCACGACCCGAATCAATCACGGTCTGCACGATACGCACGTCCTGCTCAGAGATCGGCTCGGAAACATCCAGCAGCACCACGGCAACCTCAGAGCGTTCCAGAGCAGTCTGAGTACGCAGCGAAGAGTAGAACTCCGCGCCCTTAGCCATGTGCTGGCGACGGCGAATACCCGCGGTATCCACAAAACGCCAAGGGTAGCCGCCCAGCTCAATAATCTCGTCAATCGGGTCACGAGTCGTACCAGCCAGGTCGTTCACCACGGCACGCTCAGAACCAGCCAGCTTATTCAGCAGCGACGACTTACCCACGTTCGGGCGGCCCACCAGAGCCACACGACGCGGGCCACCCAGCGCCTCCGGCTGAGCAAACTGCGAGTGCTCCGGCATGACCTCAAGGATCTCGTCCAGAGCATCCGCCAGGCCACGACCGTGCAGACCCGACACCGGGAACGGCTGCCCCATACCCAGCGACCAGAGGTTATAAATCTCCGGCTCCAGGTGAGCGTCGTCAATCTTGTTAGCAATCAGAATGATCGGCTTCTTCACGCGGCGCAGCATACGCACAATCTGCTCGTCCGAAGCGGTCACACCCACGCGGGCATCCACCACCAGGACCACAACATCGGCCTGCTCCACAGCGATCTCAGCCTGCTCAGCAACCTGAGCATCAATACCGCGGGCATCAGACTCCCAACCACCGGTATCAACCAGGGTGAAGCTCTTACCCAGCCACTCAGCCTTATAGGACACGCGGTCACGAGTCACACCCGGCTTATCCTCAACCACCGCTTCACGGCGGCCCAGAATACGGTTAATGATGGTCGACTTACCCACGTTCGGGCGGCCAACAATCGCCACTACCGGATCAGCGAGTTGCTCTTCCTCTTCCTCAATGTCGAAGCCCCAGGCACCCAGCAGGGCGCGGTCCTCTTCGTCCAGGTCGTAGTCCTCAAGACCCTCAAGAAGAGCCTGAGCACGCTGGTCAGCGGTCTCATCATCAATCTCAGCGAGGCGCTCGATAACGTCGTCCTCGCCACCGCCCAGGTACTTATCTTCGTAATCGTCGCGGATAGCGTCCTCAGCCATGCGCATTCCTTTCTCTACCCGCCCCACGCCCAACCCAAAGGTCAGCACGCGAGCGCGGCTCAACGTCTTCTCGGGAGCAGATGCACCACTCCCCCAGCGTTTCGGCGGGGCCTAGCCCGCGCGCTTCGCCTTCAACTGGTCATTCACAGCGTTAATCACTGCAGAGACCGTCGCATTAAAATCAAGATCCGAGCTGTCCACCAGGGTCACACCCTCGGCAGCTTCCATAAAGTTATTAACCTTCGAATCCTTCGCATCACGCTCAGCGATCTGCTTGCTCAAGTCACCCGAAGCGCCGGACTTCTCCGCGTTCTCCAGGCCGCGGCGCGCCATGCGCACCTCTTCAGAAGCAGTCAGCAGGATGCGCGCATCAGCGTCCGGAGCGACCACGGTGGTGATGTCGCGACCCTCAGCGACCATGCCGTTAATAGCGTGGTCAATCATCCAACGCTGCAGGCCAATCAGGTGCTCACGAACCGCCGGGACCGAAGCCACAGCAGAAACGGCCGAAGAAATGCGCTCGCTACGAATCTCCTCACGGATATCGGTCGAGCCCATCAGAATCTCTTCTTCCTTAATGTTCGTACCGAACACCAGGGGCATCTCCTCGACAGCCTTCGCGATCGCCTCAGCGTCATTCAGGTCAACGCCAAGTTCCAGCACACGGTAGGTTGCGGCACGGTACATTGCACCGGTGTCCAGGTACGCCAGACCAAAGTGGCGTGCAACTTCCTTAGACACAGACGACTTACCGGAACCGGAGGGACCGTCAATAGCAATCGTCAGTTTAGGGTTCTCGTGCATCAGCACTCCTTAAAATTCGTCTCAAACTTTATGCCGGAAAATACAGCTTTAACTCTACTTCACAACACGCCAACCGCGAGCCGACAAATCGCGGACCAGCGCCTCATGAATAGACGGATTGACCGAGATTTCAGCCATACCCACCGGGGCACCCATCGAGTGCTCCAGACGCAAATCCTCAAGGTTCGCGCCCAGCTCACCAATCTCGGCAAGCAAACGAGCCAGCGTGCCGGGGGTGTCGTCCACCAGCACCGTCATCTTTGCGAACGCGGCGGGGGCAGTACCGTGCTTACCCGGAATACGGCTCACGCCCGCGTTGCCTTCGCTCATCAGCTGCGCCAAATCCAGGCGAGCGCCGGACGCCGTCGGGTTCTCCAGCGTCGCGATGAGGCGGTTCAGGTCATCACGCACCCCGTAGAGGGTCTGCACAATCGGGTCAGCGTTCGCCGCAAAAATCTGCACCCACAGCGTCGGGTCCGAAGCCGCGATACGCACCGTATCGCGCAAACCCTGACCCGCCAGGGACAGCGCATACAGCGGAGTGTCCTGCAGACGCGAAGCCAACAGCGAACTCATCGCCTGCGGCACATGAGAGATCAGAGCGACCGTCTGATCATGCTCCTCAACGCTCAGAGAAGTCACAATCGCACCCAGCTCCACCGCCACAGAACGCACCAGACGCACACACTCGGGGCGAACCGAATCGTGCTCGCAGATAATCCACGGACGCGCCTGGAACAGCTCACCGCGAGCAGCCACCGGGCCCGACTTCTCACGCCCAGCCATCGGATGCGAACCCACGTAACGGGACGCATCCGCGCCCGAGGCAAGCACATCAGCCAGCGGCTGCACCTTCACCGAGGCAACATCCGTCACCACGGCGCCGGGGTAGCCCGCCTCCGGTCGAGGCGCATAGGTGTTCAACGCGCGAGCGCACACGGCACCGGCACTATCCGGAGGCGCAGCCACCACTACCAGCTGCGGGGCAAAGGCGGTGCGCTCCTGCTCCGACAGGGTGGAGAAGCTTGTACCGGCACCGATATCCTGCGCCACAGCCTCGGCGGTGGGTGAAATATCTTGGACGTACACGTCCTCGCATCCTGCCGCACGCAACCCCAAACCGATGGAGGCGCCCAGCAGACCCGAGCCGATAATGAGTACCAGCCCGGTCAGTGTTGAGTCGATGGGCAGCTCAGATGCGGAAAGCTCAGCGGGCGAGCTCATGACAACTCCTTAGCGTTATTACATGTCCACCGAAGCGAGCAGGTGACCGATCTCGACCTTGGAGAGGTTACGGACGGTACCCTGCTTCTGCGAACCGATACGGATCGGGCCCATCTCGACGCGTACCAGACGCTCGACCGGGTAGCCGACGGCGTCGAAGAGGCGGCGCACGATGCGGTTCTTACCGGAGTGGATGGTCACCTCAACGAGCACGTGGCCGGGGGTGGAGTCCACCAGCTTGAACTCGTCCACGCGGGTCACGCCGTCTTCCAGGCGAATGCCCTTCTTCATAGCTGCGCCGACGCCGGGCTCCATCGGGCCGGGAACCTGCACCAGGTAGGTCTTGGGCACCTCATAGGAGGGGTGGGTGAGGCGGTTCGCCAGTTCACCGTCGTTGGTCAGCAGCAGCAGACCCTCAGTTTCGACGTCCAGGCGGCCCACATGGAACACGCGCTCGCTCATGGAGGAACGCAGGAAGTCAGAGATGCAGGGGCGACCTTCGGGGTCTTCCATGGTGGAGACCACACCGGCGGGCTTGTTGAATGCCATGTAGACGAGCTTGTCGTTGGTCTGAACGGTCA
>ERZ773265.417-NODE-417-length-27019-cov-4.523142_pt1 | contig 27019 bp, 20 predicted proteins | sample MGYA00580512_ERZ773265 | MGnify/ENA primary metagenome ERZ773265 (study PRJEB29015, sample SAMEA2738169) | human oral metagenome | biome: human oral; feature: human-associated habitat; material: saliva | place: China | collected 2183 ... | reverse complement strand
TGCGGGCCCTGCGCTTTGCCAGTCAGTTAGGCTTTGAGATTGAGTCCCAGACCTTGGAGGCTATTGGCCAGCTAGCTCCTAACTTATCCTATGTGTCCATTGAGCGCATTCGGATTGAACTCAGTAAGCTCATGCAGGGTGACTATCTAGGGACAAGCTATAAATCCTTGACTGAATCCGGCCTTTGCACCTATTTATTGGGCATGGAGCAAGTGGATGCCTTAACTGTCTGGCAGCAAGTCTATGAGACCCTGGCTGCTCAAATTGCTGCTGAGCTAGCGCGCGATGAACGTTTGGTTTGGTGGGCTTTAGTTAAGGCCTTGGGCTTGGATTCAACTCAGGCCCGCGCCTTCTTGCGCGACTGGAAGCACAGCAATCCCTTTATTAAGGATGTCAGTGACTTATTGGAATTGGATCAAGCCTTTGCTTCAGGTCCACTGGATGCTTGGCAACTTTATCAGATGCCAACCCATGTTTTGGCTATTTATGAGACCTATGCCTTCCATCAAGGCTGGTTGAGCCAATCGAATCAATTGAGCCAGGCTAAGGCCCAATTGCCACTTGCCAATCGGTCGGATTTGGCCATTAATGGGCAAAAGGTCATGGAGGCCTTAGGCTTAAGCCGAGGTAATGCCGGACTTGGGCGCCTACTTTTGGAGCTGGAGTGCCAGGTTGTCATGGGGGATTTGCCTAATGACCCAGCCGGTCTCTTGGCCCAAGCTCAAGTGTTAGGAGCTGATTATCTTGAAAGCTAAAGGACTAAGAATTGCGGTTGTCGATTTGGAGACAACAGGCTCTCACCTAGATCAAGGTGATCAAATTATCCAAATTGGGGCCGTGCTGATTGAAGATGGACAGGTCCTAGCTCAACATAGTATGTTACTCAATCCTGAGCGTAACATTCCGACTCATATTACGGCCATTACAGGCATTCAATCAGACCAGGTTCAGGATGCGCCGACCTTTAGCCAGGTGGCAGGTCTCTGGTATGAGCGACTTAAAGACTGCTTCTTTGTGGCCCATAATCTGGGCTTTGACTTGACCTTTTTGCAGGCCAAGTTTGCTGAAGAGGGCTTAGATTTTCAGCCACCTGCCTTGGACACTGTCCAATTGGCGAAAATCTTCCTGCCTCAGGCGCCGGGTTTTAACTTGCAGGATTTGAGCCAGTTCTTTGGCTTGAACTTCCAAGACGCCCATGATGCCTTGGGGGATGCCCGGATGACGGCCCATTTGTTGGATGTCTTAGCTCATCAGGCAGCTGATTTGGACTATGGGACTAAGCTGGCCCTGCAGCCGATTTTTAAGGCTTTGCCCTATCAAGCCAGTCAGTTTCTTAACCAAGCTAGCAGCTTTTATTGCCAAGTAAATTGGCCGGAAGGGCAGGGCGTCAGTCAAGCTCAGGCTAGTCATGCTAGCCTAATTAGCGCCAAGCAAAGAACCGCGGTAGCCTATTGGCAAGAAGCCGGTAAGGATAAATCGCCCTTAGTCCTAGAAGCTCGCGCCCGTCAGGATCACCAAGGTTTGGCGCTGGCTCTACTCGATGCTTGGCGTCAAGAAGGGGACAAGGCCCTACTAGTTCTAGAAAATGAGGGTCAAATCAGCCATTGGCAGACCTTGTGGCAAGAAGTTACGGGTCAGCAAGCGGGGATCTATCGACCAGCCTATCAGTTTGTCGATATGGCCTCGGTCTACCATTTCTGCCATGAATTTGATTTAAGCCGGGCCAACCAACAAGAGCTTACCGTTCTAGCGGCTGCCTTGGTTTGGTTGACTAGCAGCCAGTACGGCTGTTTGGATGAATTGAACTCTGAACTGGATATTAGCCAGATCATGCGACGCTATGATTTTATCCCTAAAACAGGTAAGAAGGTGGGCTATCATCGTTACCTGGAGGGGCTTAAAGCCAAAGACTTAGTTTTAATGAGCCAAAAAGACTGGCTGTCCTTAAAGCAAGTCGACGACAGCCCGCTGGTCTTTCTGGGTCAGGCTCGGGTCCTGGTCCTAGATTTAGAGGCCAGTTACCAAGGCCTGGTGGACCAAGAAAGCATTAGCCTGGATGCCAGCCAGCACTTTGTGGAGCTGAAGGCCTTACTAGATCAAGGTCAGGAGGAGGCTCAACTAGAATCCAGCCTAGCCACTAGCTATGACCTGCTGGAAAGTATGCGGGCAGAGTTTGAAGCCAGTGAAATAGGCAATGCTAGCAATGATTGGTGGACAGCCTGCCTAGTCAAGGGCAGTCCCCGCTATTTGACCGTCATGGCTCAATTGGCGACTTTAGGCCAGCAGCTAGAGGACTGGTTAAAAACCGCCAAACTAACCGCCAAACAAAAGCGGACCTACCGCCATCTGGCAACGACCTGTCGACTACTAGCCAAGCAGTCAGAGGGGAGCTATATCCGACTTCAAGGCCAGGTCAGCAATGGCCAAATCTACCAATTGGCCCTTAGCCGGGTGCCTTTAATCATGACAAACAAGCACCTGCCTCAGCTAAGCCAGTACCAGCAGATCGCCTTCTTGTCGGACGGCCAGTATGACCAGCCTTTAGGCTATGGCCTGGCACGTTTCTGGCAAGTGGGGGCCACTTATTTAAGCCTACCTGAGCAAAGTCAAGTCAGCAATCTGACCCTCCAGGTGCCATTGGCTTATGCCCAGTCAGGTCAGGGCTATGAAGAGGCCGAGCAATTGCTGGCCTTTATCAAGGATTATCTGGCCGAGAAGGGGGCTAGCCACGTCCTAATTCTTGCCAATAACAAAGCCCAAGCCCAGACATACTATCGTCTCCTATGGGAAAGTTCCCTCCTGGAAGAGGGCTACCTGATTTATAGTCAGGGACAAAATGGTAGCCTTAAGAAAATTAAGCGTCGCGCCGAAGGTGATGACAAGGCCATTGTCATTGTGCCCAGACGCCTCTTCCTAGAGGAGTCCTTCACCTTGTCAGTCGATCAGCTCTTAGTAGTCTTAGACCGTCTGCCATTTGACTCCTTGACCAATGAGCGGACCCTAGGCCAAGGCCAGGTGCTTGGCTTATCAGATAACCAGGCTTTTGATCAATTAACCCTACCGCAGATGATTTTCCGTCTTAAGAAATTGTTGGCTCAAGTCGCTAGCTCTAGTTGCAAGTCGGACTACTATCTCCTAGATGAACGCGTTTGGACTCGTTATTATAGCCCTAAGGTTGAGGAATACTTGTCGCCCGCCATTGACCTGGTTCCCATCTTGCCCAGTCACTAATCCAGCCTAGTCAGCTAGCCAAAAATTCATGCAATTTTGGAGAAATTATGGTATGATAGTACAGATAAGTGGCGACAGGAGGAGTCAAGTATGTTAAACCGTAAAGTGGTCTCAGGACTGACGCTCTTTTTCCTCATCATCTTTCTCATCTTTGCTTGGGTCTTCTATTCAAGCCAAGCTAAATCGCACCAAGCTCAACAGGAAGCTGTGCGATTGATTGAGACGGACTACACTGTCAAAGACGTCAAAAAATTCTACTGGACGACCATTTCTGAGGCTTACTTTGCCTTGGATTTTGTGGATGACAGTGGCCAAGAACGTTATGCGATTGTGAAACGTGAGGGTGGGACCGTTAATTACTACACGCCAAGTCAAATTATCTCAGAAGAGGATGCCAAGGCCATTGCTTTAGCAGACAATGAGAATTATAAGATTATGCAGGCGCGTTTGGGCATGATCAAAGACACGCCCGTCTGGGAGATCACCATCAAGAATGATAATAATACCTTGACCTATTACTACCTCAATGCGCAGGATGGGTCCTGGTTACAAAAAATCGAAAATATTTAAGACAAGACTATGGAGGCAGGCAGAATGCAGACAATTACCATGCGTCAAGCAGCAGATTATATCGATCAAACGGTCATCATCAAGGCATGGGTGACTAACAAACGGAGCAGTGGGAAGATTGCCTTCTTACAATTGCGTGATGGCTCCGCTTATTTCCAAGCCATTGTGGTCAAGGCCGATGTCAGCGAAGAAACCTTCGCTTTGGCTAAGGGGCTTAACCAAGAAACCAGTGTGAAGGTAGTCGGTAAGATTCAAGCAGACACTCGTTCAGCTTTAGGCTATGAGCTCTTGGTTCAAGACATTGAAGTGATTGGTGAAAGTCATGACTACCCAATCACACCAAAAGAACACGGGACTGACTTCTTGATGGACCACCGCCACCTCTGGCTTCGTTCATCTAAACAACATGCCATTATGCAAATCCGTAACGAAATTATCCGGGCAACCTATGAGTTCATGAACCAAGAAGGCTTGATTAAGGTAGACCCACCAATTTTGACGGGTTCTGCGCCAGAAGGGACCACTGAGCTCTTCCATACCAAGTACTTTGATGAAGATGCCTTCCTTTCTCAGTCTGGTCAGCTCTATTTAGAAGCAGCGGCTATGGCTTTCGGTAAGGTCTTCTCCTTCGGGCCAACCTTCCGGGCTGAAAAATCTAAGACCCGTCGTCACTTGATTGAATTCTGGATGATGGAAGTTGAATTAGCCTTCGTTGAACACGAGGAAAACTTACAATTCCAAGAACGTTATGTGGCTCACCTGGTTCGCAATGTGATTGATCACTGTGGTCTGGCACTTAAGACCTTGAACCGTGATGTGGCAGTCTTGGAACAATACACCAAGTTGCCTTATCCACGTATTAGCTATACGGATGCTATCAAGCTCTTGAATGGAAATGGCTTTGATGATATCCAATGGGGCGATGACTTTGGTTCACCACATGAAACCTTCATTGCCAGCCAATATGACCGGCCAATCTTCATCGTCAACTATCCTAAGGCTATTAAGCCATTCTATATGCGCATTAATGAAGAAGACCCACGCACTGTTCTATGTGCGGATATGATTGCACCAGAAGGTTACGGTGAAGTCATTGGGGGCTCTGAACGTATTGTGGACTTTGAGACCTTAGATGAAAATATTAAGGCCTACAACTTAGATCCATCGGCTTATGCTTGGTACCTTGACCTCCGTAAGTATGGCGCTGTGCCACACTCTGGTTTTGGTCTTGGCTTGGAGCGGGCAGTGGCTTGGTTATCAGGGATTGAACATATCCGTGAAACCTCACCATTCCCACGCTTGCTCAACCGTATTTACCCATAATAAAAATTCCCATTATATCATATATGATATAATGGGAATTTTTTTCTGCTTAGAAAAACCACCTAGCTCTACTTAGCTAGGTGGTTGGAGGAGGACGAAAGCGTTAGAGGCTTAAGGGTTGAAGGAAACATGGACATGGTCGTAGTGGTTGGCTGTGTCTCCACCACGGTCTGGCATTAGGTTCCAGGTATTCGCTGGCCCATAGTAACTATCGTAGTTAGCGTAGAAATGTTGTTTCCAGATAACGTAGTTGATGTCGTTGCTTTCCATATCGGAAGTGGCATAGTTGGCAATCTGGTCACCTAGCTCGGTATTATCGTTGACTACGAAGTCAACGGCTAAGCCTTTGCCATGGTCATCGTTAGAGCCTGGACGGTAGAGGCTGAAGTTGGTAACCCCAAACTTGTCCGCTACTTCTTCCTTGTACTCAGCTGCTTTTGGCTGCAAGCCTTGGTTGGCTGGGTTGGCAGCCGCCCGGGCAGCATAGTCAGTTGAAGTTAGCTGCTCTTGAGCCGTTTGGTCTTGAACTGGTTGGGTCTGAGCTGGCTGCTCTTGAGTTGTTGGCTTTGCCTCAGCTTCCTGGTTAGGACTTTGTTGGCTTTCTTGGCCATCTGTTGGCGTATTGGTTTGATTTACTCCTGTAGGATTGGCAGGCGCAGCGTCACTTGCATCTTTTTCTGGCTGCTTAGCCTGGGTAGGCGCTTCAGCACGAGCGTCTTCTTGAACGGTTGGTAAACCAGATTCCTTGACATCGTCGCCGATGACAGGGGCTTGATCAGCATTGGTTTGATTTGGACTTTGGGCTGGTTTTTCTGGCTTAGCAGGTGTTTGAGGTGTCGCTGGTTTGTCAAGATTGGTTGGCTTGACTTGGTTATTTGGCGTTTGAGGGCTAGTAGCTGTCGGTTGAGCAGGTGTTACAGCCTCTGGCTGGCCAGGAATTTGGGTGACTGGAGACAGGTCTTGGCTGGTAGCTTCCTGATTTTGGACAGGACTTTCCTCAACAGGTGCTTGAGCTTGCGGGTTAGCTGGGGCAGTCGCCTGGTCTTGGTTAAAGTCTACCTGGCTAGTTTGGCCATCAATAGTGACCATATTTTGCGTCAAGTCAGCCCGAACACTAGGGCTTTCTTGATTTTGGTCAGGGGCTTGAATTTCTAGACTAGTCACTTTGTGGTTACTATCTAAGGTAGCCGTTAAAACAGTACCTGGGAAAATTAAATCGGCGTCTGCAATCTCATTAATAGAAACTAAGACTTGAAGGTCGACTTCAAGGGCTTCTGCGATGGCTGAGAGGGTGTCGCCATATTGAACAGTATAGCTGAGTTTGTCAGCTTGTTTGGAAATATCTTCTTTAATTTGGCTGACCGTCCGAGGCGTCCATTGGGAGGCTTCTTGGGCTTGAGCTGGAGTCAAGGGGAGTGCGAGTAAAGCCGCTGCTGACGTTAAGAGCAGTGTTCTTTTAAGTGTTAATTTCATAATCACGCTTCCTTTGCTTGTTGATGAGACCATCATAGCATAGAAAAGGACAAAAGTGGTCTGTTTTATCTGGACTTAATCCAATCATAGGCTCCTTGTAATCTCTTTTTTCACATGGCGACTAGGCGGGACAAAGCTGTAATATATGAAATAGCAAAGTTCTCAAGCTAGCTTGGTCAAGGGCTTAAAATTTAGTCTATTTTCCTGGCTTAGGACTTGATTTTTCATAGCTTTTATCGTATATTTAGAGACGTGGTCGTTTGTTGCTTTATCGATGTTCGGCTACTTATAACACCCCGGCCCAGTTTAACGAATCACCAACGTTTTACTTAGCTTGTGGGATACTATATCGGAAAGAGGTGAAACTGAGATGGCATTATCAAAAGAGCGTAAAAATGAAATCATTAAAGCTTATGCTACTCACGAAGGGGACACTGGTTCTCCAGAAGTACAAGTTGCGGTTTTAACTGAAGATATCAATATCTTAACTGACCACATCCGTACTCATAAGAAAGACTATCATTCCTACCGCGGTTTGATGAAGAAAGTTGGGCGTCGTCGCCACTTGCTTTCTTACCTGCGTGAGAAAGATATTCAACGTTACCGTGAATTAATCCAACGTTTAGGTTTACGTCGTTAATTTTGGTAGCAGGGCGGCTACGGCCGCCTTCTTTTTTTAGAGCTTTACCATGGAATATGTGCTAACCAAATAAGAGCCGGGCAGGGTGGCTTGGCCAGTTCTTATTTGATTAGTCATGTTCCATTATCAAGGGAGCCAATCCCAATTTACAAGGAGGACATTCCATGTCAAACAAACATGTATTTTCTACAACTTTAGCGGGTCGTCCGCTATCTGTGGAAATTGGCGAATTAGCCAAACAAGCCAACGGCGCTGTCTTGGTTCGCTACGGCGACACCGTAGTGTTATCTGCAGCCGTTGCATCTAAGAAAGCCGGGACCGGCGACTTCTTCCCCTTAACTGTTCACTACATTGAGAAGATGTATGCAGTCGGTAAAGTCCCAGGGGGCTTCATCAAGCGTGAAGGCCGTCCATCTGAAGCGGCAACCTTAACTAGCCGTTTGATCGACCGTCCACTACGTCCAATGTTCCCAGAAGGCGTTCGTAATGAAATCCAAATTACCAACACCGTTTTATCAGTTGACCAAGACTGCACCCCAGAAATGGCCGCTATGTTAGGGGCTTCTCTGGCCTTAGCTGTGTCTGACATTCCATTTGACGGGCCTGTTGCCGGTGTTAACGTAGGGCGCGTCAATGGGGAGATTGTCATCAACCCAACGGTTGCCCAAGCAGAATTATCTGATATCGAATTAACGGTTGCTGGTACGGCGACTGCCATCAACATGGTGGAATCTTCTGCTAAAGAAGTGTCAGAAGCCGATATGTTAGAAGCCTTACTCAAAGGCCATGCTGCCATCAAGGAATTGGTAGCCTTCCAAAATGAAATTGTTGCTCAAATCGGTAAAGAGAAATTCGAGTTTACCTTAGCAGAAGTGGCGCCAGAAGTGGCGGCTCAAGTAGGGGAACGCTACAAGTCTCGCATGATTCAAGCCATCCAAACTCAAGAGAAGAAAGCACGTGAAGCAGCTGTTGACGCCGTTATGGAAGAAGCAACTGAATTCTTTGCAGCAGTATACGCTGACCGTGATGACTATGATCAGCTCATGAAGGACGTATCCACTGCCTTACACGACTTAGAGAAGGACGAAGTTCGTCGTCTCATCACTAAGGAACGTGTTCGTCCAGACGGTCGTCGCATCGATGAGATCCGTCCATTGAGCTCTTCTGTGGCCCTCTTGCCACGCGTTCATGGTTCAGGTCTCTTCACTCGAGGACAAACCCAAGTCTTGACTGCTGCTACCTTGGCACCGCTCGGTGAGCACCAAGTAATCGATGGTTTAGGCATTGAAGAAGGCAAACGTTTCATCCACCACTACAACTTCCCTAACTTCTCTGTCGGCGAAACAGGTCGTGTGGGTAGCCCAGGTCGTCGTGAAATTGGTCACGGTGCCTTAGGTGAACGCGCCCTCAAACAAGTGATTCCTGCGCCAGAAGATTTCCCATACACCATTCGGTTGGTATCTGAAGTCTTGGAATCTAACGGTTCTTCTTCGCAAGCAAGTATCTGTGCCGGCACTTTGGCCCTCATGGATGCAGGTGTGCCAATTAAGGCGCCAGTAGCAGGGATTGCCATGGGCTTGGTCATGGAAGGGGAAGACTACACCGTCTTAACCGATATTCAAGGTCTGGAAGACCACCTAGGCGATATGGACTTCAAGGTTGCCGGGACAGCTGCCGGGATTACGGCCTTGCAAATGGATATCAAGATTCAAGGGATTACGGAAGCCATCTTAACGGAAGCTTTGACGCAAGCTAAGAAGGCCCGTTTAGAAATATTGGATGAATTGGTCTCTACCTTACCAGAAGCTCGTAAGGAATTGAGCCCATACGCACCTAAGATTGATATCATCCAAATCAACCCAGATAAGATTAAGGTGGTCATCGGTCGTGGTGGGGAAACCATTAACGGCATTATTGACGCAACTGGCGTTAAGATTGATATCGACCAAACAGGGAATGTCTCCATTGCGTCTAGCGACCAAGACATGATTAACAAGGCTCGTCAAATGATTGAAGACTTAGTTCGTGAAGTTGAAGTAGGCCAAGTCTACACTGGTAAAGTTAAGCGCATTGAGAAATTCGGTGCCTTCGTAGAAGTCTTGCCAGGTAAAGACGGTTTGGTTCATATTTCTGAATTGGAACACCGCCGTGTGGCACAAGTCGAAGACGTGCTCAAGATTGGCGATGTCGTAGAGGTCAAAGTCATCGAAATCGACAACCAAGGTCGAATCAACTTGTCTCGTAAGGTCCTCTTACCTAAAGACTAATTCACTATCATCACTCAGGCTAGGAAGATTTTCCTAGCCTTTTTTGTATGCTTATCTCTTTGCCGCAAGCAAACACGAACGTTAAGTTGACAAGTGGTAACAAAGTTCGAATATCCCTTTTATTTGCTAGCCAGGAATCCTATAATAAGGGTAGATAGGACTTAAGAAGCTTTGCTTAGAGAAAGGGTGTTAGTGTGGTAAAAGTAGCAGTCATTATGGGGTCCAAGTCAGATTACGCCACCATGGTCGAAACCTGTCAACTATTGGATCAATTCGGGATTCCTTATGATAAGAAGGTCGTAAGTGCCCATCGGACACCAGATTTGCTGGTTAGCTTTGCTAAAGGGGCAAGACAAGCTGGCTATTCATTGATTATCGCTGCGGCAGGAGGAGCTGCCCATTTACCGGGGATGGTTGCGTCTATGACAACCTTGCCGGTTATTGGTGTGCCCATTAAGTCTTCGACTCTAAGCGGCCTCGATTCCCTCTATTCCATCGTCCAAATGCCCTATGGCGTACCTGTCAACACCATGGCCATTGGAGTGGCCGGGGCAAAAAATGCGGCCGTCAGTGCCCTTGCTATGTTAGGCATGACGGATCCAAGCTATGCCCAAGTTTATCAAGATTTTAAGTTAGAACAAGAACGCCTAGTATTGGAAGAGATGACACTATGAAGATAATTTTACCCGGCCAAACCATTGGCATTATTGGAGGCGGTCAGCTAGGTCGCATGCTGGCTATGAGCGCTAAGGAAATGGGCTATAAGATCGCCATCCTGGACCCAAGCAAAGATGCTTGTGCCCGTCACTTTGCTGACACCTTCATCCATGCGGATTTTGATAACCGTAAGGGGCTTGAGCGCCTCTGTCAAATCTCAGATGTCGTGACTTTTGAGTTTGAGAATATTGACAGTGACCTTCTGGCTGAACTAGAAAAAGACTACCATATTGTGCAGAGCGCTAGCCTACTCAAGACCGCGCAACACCGCTTGCTAGAGAAAGAATTTGCCCGTTCCTTAGGCATCGAAACGGTGGATTACCAGTATGTAGATCAAGACACGACTGGCGTCCAAGTAGACGGCACCTATCTCATGAAGACGGTGCGCTTTGGCTACGATGGCAAGGGCCAAAGTCGGATTACAGAGGCCAGTCAGGTTCAACCCTACACCTTGCTAGAACGTCTGGTGCCACTAGATAAGGAGATTTCTGTGGTGGCCTACAAGGACCGAACGGGCATTGGTATCGTGGCGGTCGTTGAAAGTGAGCACCGAAATAACATTCTCTACCGGTCCATTGTCCCGACGACAGCAAGTCCAGAACAAGAAGCGCAAGCCATTGATTACACCCGTCGTATTCTAGAGGCGGCTGATTATTATGGCGTCCTAACAGTTGAATTCTTCATTTCCCAAGGTCGCGTCATCTTCAATGAAATGGCGCCACGGGTCCATAATTCGGGGCACATCACCATGCAGTCGGCCAACAAGTCCCAGTTTAGAGCCCATATTGAGGCCATTTGTGGACTAGAGGTTGGGCCCATTCAGAATCAAGCAACTACCCTCTATAACATCCTAGGTCAGGACTTGAGCTACTTCCTCAAGCTGATTCAAGAGCGACCAGCCCACCTACATCTCTATGAGAAGGAGCCACGTCAGGACCGTAAGATTGGCCATATTAATTTCCCAGGACATATTAGATTGGAGGAACCCTTCATTGGATAAGCGAATTTTTGTTGAAAAGCGTGAGCAGTATAGACAGGAAGCTAGCCAACTCATGGATAAGCTGAATAGTGAGTACGGCTTGGGCTTAGAGGACTTACATGTCTATGTTATCTATGATATTTACGGCATCGACTCCGCCACTTATGAGCAAGCTAAGTCTTCCGTCTTCTCGGAAGTCATGATTGACCAAGTCTATGAAGATTTGGACTTAGTGTCTGGCCACTATCTAGCTTATGAAGTCCTGCCAGCCCAATATGATCAACGGGCAGACTCTGCCATGCAGGCGATTGCCCTCCTTAATCAAGAAGCCAAAGTCTTGGTTCGTAGCGGTAAACTAGTTACCTTTGACAAGGCCTTGAGCACTCAAGCCTTAGCCCAAGTAGAGAAATACTTGGTGAACCCAATTGAAGCCCGCGTCAAGGATTTATCAGTATTGGAATTCTCGCTAGACTCTGAACCAAAGCCACTTAAGGATTTAAGCGGCTTTGGTAACTTTGGCGACCAAGAATTACTGGCACTTAAGGCTGACTTGTCTTTGGCCATGAACCTGGAGGATTTACGTTTCATTCAGGGCTATTTTGTCAGCGAAAAGCGAGATCCAACTGAGACGGAAATTTATGTCTTGGACTGCTATTGGAGCGACCACTGCCGTCACACCACCTTTGAGACAGTCTTAGATCAAGTCATCATTAATTCCGATAAGTTCCAAGTACAAATGCAGGAAGCCTTTGACTACTATGTAAAAATTCGCGACGAGTTAGGGATCACCAAGCCTATGACCCTAATGGATATGGCTAGCATCATGGGCAAGTACCATGTTCGGGTTCTTAAAGACCAAGCCATTGAAGTCAGTGAAGAAATCAATGCCTGTTCCTTCTTCGTAACCGTCAATAATAAAGGGCAGGAAGAAGAATGGCTAGTTCAATTTAAGAATGAAACCCACAATCATCCGTCTGAAATTGAGCCTTTCGGGGGCGCTTCAACTTGTATAGGGGGCGCTATCCGCGATCCGCTATCCGGTCGTTCCTATGTCTATCAAGCCATGCGGGTTTCCGGTAGTGGCAATATTTTGCAAAAAAGGGAAGAGACCCTAGAAGGTAAGCTGCCTCAGGTGACCATTTCGACCGGGACTGCCCACGGTAATTCCTCCTATGGTAACCAAATCGGCCTGGCTACTACCTTTGTCCGCGAGCTCTATGATGATTCCTATGTAGCCAAACATATGGAAGTAGGGGCTGTTGTCGGGGCGGTTAAGGTGGGTAACTACCAACGCCAAAGCCTAGTTCCTGGCGATATTGTGGTCATGATTGGAGGCCGTACAGGACGTGACGGCATCCAAGGGGCTAGTGGCTCTTCCGTTGAACATACCAGTGATTCCCTAGAGACCGCAGCCAGCCAAGTACAAAAAGGGAACGCTCCTGAAGAACGTAAGTTACAACGCCTCTTCCGTCGCCCAGAGTTAACCCGATTAATTAAGAAATGTAACGACTTTGGTGCTGGTGGGGTCTGTGTAGCCATTGGTGAATTAGCCGAAGGCATTGAAATTCATTTGGATAAGGTTCTGACTAAGTATCAAGGCTTGAATCCAACTGAACTAGCCATTAGCGAGTCCCAAGAACGTATGGCAGTAGCCATTGATCCAGCGGACTATCAAGCCTTTGTTGACATGTGCCGGGCCGAAAATATTGAGTATGCCCATGTTGCTAACATTACAGACCGTCGCCGCCTGGAAATGTTCTATGGACAAGAGAAGGTTGTAGACATGGGAGCTGACTTTCTAGCAACGGCTGGGGTTCGCCAACATGCCCAGGCACGCCTAGTCGATAATGCGGGTGCCAATCCTTTCTTGGCTAAACAGGTAAGCAAGGAAGCTGTCTTAGCTGAATTAGCTAGTTTGAATGTGACTTGTCAAAAGGGCTTGGCCCAACAATTTGATGCTTCGATTGGTAATAGCACGGTCTTGATGCCATTTGCGGGTAAGCACCAGCTTACACCTGTTCAAGCCAGTGTCCAAGCACTGCCAACTCTACATTCAACTAGTGACACCGCTACTATCCTGACCTATGGGTTCATTCCTAAAATCTCTCATTACTCCCCATTCTTATCGGCTATCTATGCAGTACTAGAATCAGTTGCCAAGGTCTATGCCGTTGGTGGGACCAAGGAGTCGCTCTACTTCTCCTTCCAGGAATACTTTGAAAAATTAGGCCAAGACCCGGCTAAGTGGGGCAAGGTGACGCAAGCCCTGTTAGGTTCTCTAGTAGCCCAAGAAGCGATTGGACGACCAAGTATTGGGGGTAAGGACTCCATGTCGGGAACCTTCCATGACTTGAATGTCGTGGAAACCTTGATTTCCTTTGCCTGTGCGCCGGTCAAAATTGCCGACGTTATCACGCCAGAACTCAAGGCAGTGGGTAACAAGCTTTATCATGTGCCAGTCGTTCGCGATGACAAAGGTTATCCGGACCTGGTAGCCACGATGGCAAACTATGAGAAAGTTCACGCCCTCATTCAAGAGGGGAGTGTTGTATCAGCCTATGTTCAAGAAGAGGGTAGCCTGACAGCCTCCCTAGTGAAGATGGCTCTAGGAGCTGGTTTGGGCTTTGAGATTGAGTCTGCCAATGCGCTCAACTTTGATGTGGCTTCCCTAGTCATTGAAAGTACGCGGGAGCTAGCAGACTTCACTTACCTAGGCCAAGTTCAAGCAGAGGGCCACTACCAAGTGAATGGTTTAACCTTTAGCAAGGAGGAACTTTACCAAGCCTACACGCAAACACTAGAAGACATCTATCCTCTCTACCAAAACCAAGAGGCAGGCGCGACTGAAAACTTGACGCAAGAGGCAGACCAAGTCTATGCCTACCCAGAATATGTGGACCAAGTTCAAGTGGTTATACCTGTCTTCCCAGGTACCAACTGTGAATACGATAGTGAGCGGGCCTTTGTAGAAGTGGGGGCAAATGCTCAGTCAGTGGTCATTCGTAACCAAAAGCCAGGTGATATTGAAGCCTCTGTCAAAGACTTTGTCGCAGCTGTCAAGGCCAGCCACATTATTTTCTTCCCAGGTGGTTTCTCAAGTGGGGACGAGCCGGATGGTTCAGCTAAATTTATCGTTAACTTTCTCAAGCATCCTGAAGTGACAGCGGCTATCCATGCCCATCTGGCTGACAAGAAGTTAATTCTTGGTATCTGTAATGGATTCCAAGCCCTTATTAAGTCAGGTCTCTTGCCATATGGGCAAATCAAAGACCTAGCCCCTAGCGACTTGACCCTCTACCGCAACGATTCCTATCGTCATATTTCAACCACAGCCGTGACACGTGTAGCCTCTACTCGTTCGCCTTGGACCCAAGGCTTCCAGACAGGCCAATTGCACGAAGTGGCCTTTAGCCATGGGGAAGGGAAATTGGTTGGCGAGTCCGTGGCAGCTTTCAAAGATTTGGTGGCCTTCCAATATTGTGACTATGACGGTCAAGCATCGCTAAATGGACGTTTTAACCCTAATGGTTCTCTATTAGCCATTGAAGGCCTAGTCAGCCCTGATGGCCTGATTTTGGGTAAGATGGGGCACAGCGAACGTTATCATCAAGGACTTTATAAGACCAACACCATTTTAGGTCAGCAATCCATTTTCGCAAATGGGGTTCGCTACTTTAAGGGAGGAAAATAAACCATGAAACTCTTATACGAAGGCAAAGCTAAACAACTCTTTGATACCGGTAATCCTGAGGAAGTCTATGTTCACTATAAGAATAGTGCCACGGCCTTTAACGGTGTTAAGAAGGAAGAATTTGATGACAAGGGTAAACTCAACAATGCCATTACCAGCTTGATTTTTACCTACCTAGCAGAGCAAGGCATCCCAACTCATTTTATTAAGCAAGTTAATGAAACCGACCAAGTCTGTCGCCATGTGACCATTATTCCCTTAGAAGTCATTACCCGCAATATCGTGGCAGGCTCCATGGCCAAGAAATATGGGCTAGAAGAAGGACGCCAATTAGCCAAACCAGTCTTTGAATTGAGTTATAAGAATGATGCGCTAGGCGATCCTCTTATTAATGACGACCATGCAGTGGCTTTGGAACTAGTGACGGAAGCGGAACTAGCGCAAATTAAAGACTTAACCGCCCGTATTAACCGAGCTTTGCAAGACTTGTTCCTAGCGGCCAACTTGATTTTGGTAGACTTCAAGATTGAGTTTGGTAAGACTAGCGACGGACAGATTATACTAGCCGATGAGATTTCACCTGATACTTGTCGTCTCTGGGATAAGGATACCCGCGACAAGTTAGATAAGGACCGCTTTAGACGCGATCTAGGTGATGTCATGGCAGCCTACAAGGAAGTATTAGGGAGATTAGAAAATGCGCGGAATTAATGAAGAATGTGGGGTGTTCGGGATTTGGAACCATCCCGAAGCTAGCCATGTGACCTACTTTGGTCTCCATAGTCTCCAACACCGTGGCCAGGAAGGGGCTGGGATTGTAGCGGGTTCCAGCCAGGGATTGGATAACCATCGCGGTCACGGTTTGGTGAGTGAGGTCTTTCGTGACGATAGTATTTTGGATCGTCTGTCAGGTGACCGGGCGATTGGCCATGTCCGTTATTCTACCTCTGGTAGCAATTATATTGAAAATGTGCAACCCTTTCTCTTTCATTTCTATGATATGGATTTGGGAATTTGCCATAATGGGAATTTGGTCAATGCTCGCGCATTACGCAAGCACCTTGAAGAGCGGGGGGCCATCTTCCATTCTTCCTCTGATACGGAAGTCTTGGTTCACCTCATTCGCCACAGCCAAGCGGAGACCTTCGAAGGTAAACTTCAAGAGGGCCTTAATCAACTGCGTGGCGGTTTTACCTATCTGATTGTCACCAAGGATGCCCTCTATGGAGCGGTGGACCAGCATGCCTTACGTCCTCTAGTAATTGGCAAGATGAAAAATGGGGCCTATGTTGCTGCCAGTGAAACCTGTGCCATTGATGTGGTTGGGGCAGAGTTCGTCTGCAATATTATGGCCGGTCAATATGTTGTCATCAACGATCAAGGCATTCGGATTGAAGCCTATGCGGCACCTCAAGCGCCTGCTGTAACAGCTATGGAATATGTATATTTTGCTCGACCTGACTCAGTCATTGCCGGTCAGAATGTCCATGCCACCCGCAAACGTGCTGGCCGTCTCCTAGCGCAAGAAGCCCCTGCTCAGGCCGACATGGTAATTGGGGTACCTAATTCATCACTCTCAGCCGCTACCGGCTATGCTGAAGTATCCGGATTGCCCTATGAAATGGGCTTGATTAAGAACCAATACGTTGCCCGGACCTTTATTCAACCTACTCAAGAATTACGGGAGCAAGGGGTTCGCATGAAACTATCTGCCGTTAAATCCATTGTGGGCGGCAAGCGAGTCGTCATGGTAGATGATTCCATCGTGCGGGGGACTACCTCGCGGCGGATTGTCCAATTACTTAAGGAGGCCGGTGCCAAGGAAGTTCATGTGCGGATCGCGGCACCACCTATTCTCTTCCCATCCTTCTACGGCATCGATATGTCGACTTCAGGGGAATTGATTTGCGCCAATCACAGTTTGGAGGAAGTTTGCCAACTTATTAATGCAGATAGCTTGGCCTTTCTCAGTGAAGAAGGGCTCAAAGACGCGATTGGCCTAGAGGCTGAAGGTCCTAATAAGGGCCTCTGCATGGACTGCTTTTCTGCCGACTATGTAGCTGGTCTACACGATTATGAGCAGCAATTCTATGAGTCGCTAACCCCTATACAACAAGCCTATTTAGCCAAAAAGGAGGCCCAACATGAGTAAACACTATGCAGCCAGTGGCGTGAGCCTTGAAGCCGGTTATGAATCTGTCGAACGTATTAAGAAACATGTAGCTAGAACCAAGAATCTTGGCATGCTAGCCTCCATCGGGAGTTTTGGTGGCTGCTTTGATTTGAGCGCCTATCATTTCAAGAATCCCGTCTTGGTAAGTGGTACTGATGGCGTGGGGACCAAGCTTAAGCTGGCTTTTGAGTTAGATATCCATAACACCATTGGGATTGATGTGGTGGCTATGTGTGTCAATGATATCTTGGCCCAAGGTGCTAAGCCACTTTTCTTCCTAGATTATCTTGCGGTAGGTAAGAACTATCCGGAGCAAATCGAAGCCATTGTCAGTGGTGTGGCCGATGGCTGCGTCCAAGCCGGCTGTGCCATTGTAGGTGGCGAGACAGCTGAGATGGCAGGATTCTATGAAGACGGCGAGTATGACATTGCGGGTTTCTGTGTAGGGGCCCAAGAGAAGGACCTCCTACTTTCTCCTGACAATACTCGAGCTGGTCAAGTTGTGGTTGGAGTCCCTTCAAGTGGTGTCCATTCAAATGGGTTTTCGCTGGTTCGTAAGATTATTAGCGACCATGATTTGGACCTCAAGTCAGCCTTTGGTAACTCGACCTTAGGTGAGACCCTCCTAACGCCTACGCGTATCTACGCCAAAGAAGTAGAAGCCGTCATGGCCCAAGTCAAAGTGGCCGGTATTGCTCATATTACAGGGGGTGGCTTCCATGAAAACCTACCTCGTTGCTTGGCACCTGGGCTGGGTATGAGCCTTGATAGCAAGGCCTATCAAGTGCCAGAAATTTTCCACTATTTGAGTCAAGTAGGCCAAGTAGACTGGGAGGAAATGTACCATGTCTTCAATATGGGGGTTGGTCTAGCCTTTGTTCTAGATCCTGAAGATGTTGAAACCGTCTTGGACCTCCTGCCAGATGCCTTTGTTTTAGGCCAAGTAACTGACCAAGAAGGGATTGTTATCTCATGACCCAAGCCAAAAAACGCGTCGCTATCTTTGCCTCAGGCACTGGGTCTAATTTTCAAGCCCTAGCCGACGACGACCGACTGAAGGAAGTCATGACTATCAGCAAATTAGTCTGTGATAAGCCTGGCGCGCCAGTGGTGGCCAAGGCCCAAAGCCGTGGCATTGACTGCTTTATCTTTAGTCCTAAGGATTATGCTAGCAAGGCTGAGTTTGAAGCAGCCATTCTAGACGCTATTGAGCCAGTTGACCTGATTATCTTGGCGGGCTACATGCGGATTGTTTCTCCTTACCTATTAGAACATTACAAGGGGCCCATGATTAACTTGCATCCTTCTTTGTTGCCAAAATACAAGGGAGTCGATGCCATTGGTCAAGCCTACCGGGCAGGCGATAGTGAAATCGGCATTAGTGTCCACTATGTCAATGAAGAGTTAGACAGTGGCCAGGTCATTGCCCAAGCCAGTCTCCAACATCCAAGAGAGGAATCCTTGGAGGATCTAACGCAACGTATTCACGACTTGGAGCATGAACTGCTGCCTCAGGTTGTCTATCAATTACTAACCCAATCATGAGAAGGAGGGCAATATGAGTAAAAAACGTGCCTTATTAAGTGTCAGCGACAAGACGGGCTTACTAGACTTCGCCAAGGGCCTAGTGGCGGCTGGCTATGAGTTAATTAGTACGGGTGGGACGGCCACCTTTCTGAAAGATGCAGGCCTAGAGGTTTTAGATGTAGCCTCTGTCACTGGTTTTCCCGAGATTTTGGAAGGCCGAGTTAAAACGCTGCATCCGGCTATCCATGGTGGACTATTAGCCAAACGTGACTCTGATTTGCATCGTGAGCAAGTCAGTCAAAATCAAATTGATTATATTGACTTAGTCTGTGTCAACCTCTATCCTTTCGAAGAAACGGTCAAGAAAGCAGGCGTGACGGAAGCAGAAGTGATTGAAAATATCGATATTGGTGGGCCAAGCATGTTACGCTCGGCAGCCAAAAACCATCAAGATGTGACAGTTGTCTGTGATGTGGCAGACTATCCGGCTGTCTTAGCGGAATTAGCAGAGACTGGTCAGGTGTCAGCAGCCACTCGTCGGCGCCTAGCCATCAAGGTTTATCATAGAACGGCGACCTATGATGCGGCCATTGCACGATACTTTGATCAAGTCGATCACCTAGTTCCAGATATTTTGACCTTGTCTTACAAGCTAGAGGATAGCTTACGCTATGGTGAGAACCCGCACCAAAAGGCTTGGCACTATGTCAGCGATCAAGCTGAAAGCTATACCCTGCAATCAGCCACTCAACTTCATGGTAAGCAAATGTCCTACAATAACCTTCAAGACGCCAGCGCTGCCTTGGATATCCTCAATGAGTTTCAAGGCCAAACAGCCTGTGTTGTCTTGAAACATATGAACCCTTGTGGGGTAGCGCTAGGGGCCAGTGTCAAGGAAGCCTTTGATAAGGCTTATGAGGCGGATCCAGTCTCGATCTTTGGTGGGATTGTTGCCATTAATGGGGTAGTAGATTTGGCGACCGCAGAGCGATTACATGCCATTTTCTTGGAAATTATCCTAGCTGAAGGCTATGAGGCGGAAGCTTTAGATTTGCTTAAGAAGAAGAAAAATCTGCGTCTCTATCAAATCCCACAAGGTGGCAACTTAGCACAAGCCCAAATTAAGAGTGTGCGGGGCGGTCTCTTGATTCAAGATGCCAATCAAGTCCTAGCAGAAGACTGGCGTCAAGTGACCCATCTGGCCCCAAGTGAGGACCAAAAAGCTGATTTAGAATTTGGTCTTAAGATTGTGAAGCATGTGAAGTCCAATGCCATTGTAGTGGCTAAAAATGGCCAGACGCTAGGCATTGGCGCTGGACAAATGAACCGGGTTGGGGCGGCTAAGCTAGCGCTCGAACAGGCTGGTGACAAGGCTAAGGGAGCAGTACTGGCTTCAGATGCCTTCTTCCCAATGCCTGATAGCCTTGAAATTGCAGCTGACTATGGCATCAGCGCAGTGGTGCAACCAGGTGGATCCATCAAGGACCAAGCTTCCATTGATGTAGCCAATGAGAAAGGTGTGGCCATGGTCTTCACGACCACACGCCACTTTAAACACTAAGATGGCCAAGGTACTCGTAGTAGGTGCCGGTGGACGTGAGCATGCCATAGCTTACAAGTTCCACCAAGAAGGTCATCAGGTTTTTCTCTTAGGTGATAACCCAGCCGTAGCGGAGTTTGGGACCTGTCTATCTCTGACCGAACCTGAGCTTATTGCTTTTTGTCAGACGGAGCCCATTGATTTGGTCTTCATAGGACCGGAAGTATATCTAGTCGACGGCCTAGTGGACCGCCTACAAGCAGCCGGTATTCGGGCCTTTGGTCCTTCTGCTCAGGCGGCTCAGTTAGAAGGTAGCAAGGTCTTTTCCAAACGTATGATGGCCAAATACCAGATTCCAACAGCCAAGCATGAGAGCTTTAGCGATTATGAGGCTGCCAAACAATATCTTGCTCAGCAGGCAAGCCCTATAGTCCTCAAGGCGGATGGCCTAGCTGCAGGCAAGGGCGTCATCATCGCCCAGACTCAAGAAGAAGCGCAAGAAGCGCTCAAAGCCATGATGCAAGAAGCTAAATTTGCGGACGCAGGTGGCTCCGTCGTTATTGAAGAATTCCTAGAAGGGGAAGAGTTCTCCCTCATGTGTTTTGTGTCAGATCGCAAGGTCGTGCCTATGAAGGTGGCCCAAGACCATAAACGGGCCCTAGACGGTGACCGTGGTCTCAACACTGGGGGCATGGGCGCCTATCTGCCTATTTCTCATATCAGCGACCAGGATGTTGCCCAAGGCTTAGAACAAGTCGTTCAACCCATGGTAGATGCCATGTCTCAAGAAGGTATGCCTTTCTATGGCATCCTCTATGCTGGCCTGATGAAATGTGCCGATGGCGTCAAAACCATTGAATTCAATGTTCGTTTTGGGGATCCAGAATGTGAAGTCCTCCTTCTCCAACTTAAGTCCAGCCTTTACCAGGTAGCTAATGCCGTCATTGATGGCCAGGACTTCCACTTGGAATGGGATCAAGATGCGGTTATTGGCGTGGTTTTAGCCGCCAAAGGTTATCCCGAAGCAAGTGTTAAAGGTAGCGTCATTAAAGGCTTGGATCAGCTAAGCGTGCCGGTCTTCCACATGGGGACCCGCAAGCTAGAGAATGAACTGACTATCAATGGCGGACGTGTCCTCATTGTCTGTGCCAAGGGGACCACACTTGCCAGTGCTAGACAGAAGGTTTATGATGAGATTAAGAAGATTGATTGCCCTGATTTATTCTACCGTCAGGATATCGGCTACCGCTCATTATAAGCGCAGGCTCAAGTAAAGGAGTTATAAGATGTTAGAACGTTACAGTCGCGAACCCATGCGTAGTATTTTTAGTGATGAAAACCGTTGGCGGGCTGCCCTCCAAGTTGAACTATATGCCGCCAAGGCTTGGTCAACCTTAGGTGTAGTCCCTGAAGAAGATGTCCAAGCCCTCTTTGAAAAGGCCGACTTCGACCTAGCGGGAATTCTAGAATTAGAGAAGGAAACCAAGCACGATGTCGTGGCTTTCACCCGCAATGTCTCCAGCTACTTAGGTCCTGAGAAGAAGTGGATTCACTATGGCTTGACCTCAACCGACGTTGTGGACACAGCCTATGGTGTCCTTTATAAAGAAGCCAATGATATTCTCTATCAAGACCTCTTAGATTTCCAAGCTGCTCTCAAGGAAAAAGCGCTCAAGTATAAATTCACGCCATGTATTGGTCGGACCCATGGGGTACATGCCGATATCTCTAGCTTCGGGCTCAAATTCGCCCTCTACTATGATGAATTTAATCGTCATATTGAACGCTTTAAGGTTGCCCGTAAAATGGTAGAAGTCGGTAAGATTTCAGGGGCTGTGGGGACTTTCTCCAACACGCCACCAGAAGTTCAAGACTATGTCTGCCAAAGCTTGGGTATTGAGTCTAGCCATGTGTCTACCCAGACCCTCCAACGGGATCGGCATGCTGATTATTATGCCACCTTGGCCTTAATCGCGAGTTCGATTGAGAAAATTGGTGTGGAGATTCGGCATCTCCAACGGACCGAGGTGCGAGAAGCAGAAGAGTTCTTCTCCAAAAATCAAAAAGGGTCCAGTGCCATGCCGCATAAGCGCAATCCAATCTCAAGTGAGAACATGGCTGGTTGTGCCCGGATGATGCGGGGCTATATGCTGGCCGCCTATGAGAATATTCCACTCTGGCATGAACGAGACATTTCCCACTCTAGTGCGGAACGTATTTTATCCATGGATGCAACCAGCCTCTTAGATTACATGTTGGCACGCTTCACTAAGGTGATCCAAAACCTGACCATTTTCGAAGATAACATGATTAAGAATATCTATGCCACTCATGGTGTCATCTTCGCTCAGCGGACCATGTCGACCTTGATTGAGAAATATGGCTTTGCTCGTGAGCAGGCCTATGACTTGGTACAACCGCTGGCGATGAAGTCTTGGTTCGAGGCCATTCCTTTCAAGCAACTCTTGCAAGAAGACCCAACCATTCAAGCCACCATGGATGCTGCAACACTTGATTCCTGCTTCGAGTTGGAAGTTCATTTAGTCAATATTGATAAGATTTTCCACCGGATTCCTGGTTTGGAAGACTAGTTTAACTTGCATTGCTTTTGCCTATGAGTTGGTGGAGCAACTAGGTGGCGATGCCCAAGCTCTAGGTCAAGCCATGCTCTATCAGGACATTTTTGGTCAATAGCATTAAGAAAAGAGGCCGATAGGCCTCTTTTTTATTTAGTGTTTGTATTTGAAAATTATATTTTTGTAGGAAGTCCAGTACAAGGGGATAGACAAGGTCTAGCCTATCCATTTGGCAGTGAAGGGCGCCACCCGTCTGGCTAGTGAAGAGCTGACTTTCAATAGCTTTAGCATGGATTAATTTTCTTTTGATCTGCTTGAGACGATAGGCAGGGACATATTGATCTTCTTGTCCTGCTAAAAGTAAACAAGGTTGACTAATACGATTTAAGATAGGGGCTACCTGGTGACGCTCTAAATTTCGGTAGAAATCATAAGGGGTCTTCTCACCAGTCAGTTGGTAACCATTCTGTAGAGACCACTTAAGTTGTATATTGGATTTTGTAAAATATTCAGTTAAACCATTAATCAACGGCTTAGCCCTTAAATGATAGAGTAGTCGAAAGCCAGAATAGGCTACTGGGCCCAAGGTTAATTTGAGCGCATCCATAGCCGAATAGAAAATATCCAAACAAATAACTGACTGAATGCGGGGCTCAAAAGCCGCAGCTCTCATAACAAGGTATCCGCCCCATGATAGCCCCATCGCGTCGCAGGACTTAAGGCCAAAATAATCTAGGACAACTTTCACGGGCACTTCAAAATTGGGCTGAAAAGTTAAACCTTGCTGATAAGTTTGGCCCTGACCTGGCCCGTCGAACAGGATAAGATGGTATCCTTGGTTTTGAAGGGGAGCCACAAAATCACACAGTTCTTCAAGCATTCCGTCAAAGCCCCCAAGAACGAGGAGGGTTCGACTGGCGCCGGGACATTCTATCCGTAGGGCTGGCAAGTAGCCGCCAGGGTAGGGGATTTTATGGTAGCTATAAGGAGAACCCTGGTAAGTTTGATAAAAAAGGGCCGTATAGTGATCTAAAGTGGACTTTTTGCGAGGGTCGGTGGTGTCTAAGTAGAAGGCTGCTGCCCGAAAGTAGCGCGCCGCAATATCCAATTTACCTTGGGCTTCATAATCGCTAGCTTTGCTAGTCCACCAAGTGTACCAAGATTCAAAATCAGTGATGGCTTGACCTACTTCACTTAAATCTGCCATAACCTCAGGATGATGTTTAAGTCGAGAGGTAAAGCGAATAATCTGGAAGTCAAATTGCGGGTCGCCGGTATAGTGTTTCATAAGTTTCACTCCTTTTGGTCTATCTGTCACTAGCATAGCCAAATGGTGTATAATAAGACAGAACAGAAAAGCTCTATTTGTTGTTTATCCAACAGATTAACCTGATTTGTTGGATTAAATAAGTTGTTTGACTAGGAGGCTCAGCCATGGATAGACGAATTATCAAAAGTAAACAGGCACTGAAACAAGCTTTGCAAAAACTGATCCAAGTGGATGAATTTGGGCATTTGACGATTGAAGAAATTTGCCAAGAGGCAGGCTGTGCAAGGTCAACATTCTATAGCCATTTCGAAAGCAAGGAAGAGCTACTAGTGGATATTATTGACGAGCAAATGGCTAAGATTGAGCGACTGATTGCCAGAAGATTTGATGATCAGTTGGACTTTTATCGGTATCTGGAAGGCTTCGTGACTGAAATCGTAGAACCCGACCGTCCCTTCTTCCAAAGCTTGTTAGCCATTAATTTAGGACCAGATGGATTCCGGTCACGACTGGACCAGGCCTTTCAGGAATTATTTATGAAACACTTAGGCCTTCTCAAGTCTTCTCATATCCTCAGCCAGTATTTCAGTGCTATGGCCTTAAAAACAACGGATCTGATGGTGACAGAATCGATTGCAGGTCAGGATATGAGAGTTTATGCCAAACTAGCTCAGGCTATGTGTAAGGCTGTGGTTGAAACAAGTAAAAACTTTGGCAATTAGGCTTTTTGATGGAGGGTGCAGGCTCGATTCGTCCTTTGCAAAATCAGGCAAAACAGTATATAATAAGGAGAACATCTACAACAGTTGTGGTAATTGCTGGACCGGTTTACGACAGCACTTATCGACTTTATGAAATGAAATTTTGAGGTGAATTATGAGCAATATTAAAATTATTCCCCTAGGTGGGGTCCGCGAAGCAGGGAAGAACCTGTATGTGGTAGAAGTCAACGAGTCTATTTTTGTAATGGACTGTGGCTTAGTCTTCCCAGAGGAGGGCTTGCTAGGGATTGACGCTGTTATCCCAGATTTCTCCTACTTAGAAGAAAATGCGGACCGCGTTGTGGGGATTTTCCTCACTCACGGCCATGCCGATGCAGTGGGTGCCTTACCTTATCTTCTAGAAGTAATTGAAGCCCCTGTCTTTGGGACGGAATTGACCATTGAATTGGCTTCACTTCTAGCTAAGGAACGGGGCTTGGCAGACCGTTTGGAGAACTTCTTCAAAATTGATGAAGAAGTAGAAATTGAATTTGAAGATGCCAATGTTTCCTTCTTCCGGACGACTCACACTATTCCAGACTCTGTGGGGATTGTCATCCAAACCAAGGAAGGTTCCATTGTCTATACCGGTGACTTCCGCATTGACCCAAGTGCTAAGCCACTTTACAAGACTCACTTTGGACGCTTGACGGATATTGGGGAGAGTGGTGTCTTAGCCCTCTTGGCCGATTCTTCGGAAGCTGAGAGCCATGTGGAAAACGTGAGTGACCAACAGGCTGCTGATGAGATTCTAGAGACTTTCCGTAATGCCCATGGTCGTGTTATTGTGGCCTGCGTTGGTAGCAACATCGCACGTCTCCAACAAGTCATGGATGCTGCCCACACCTCTAAACGGACCATTTTTGTTCCAGGTGGGGAGCTCATGGATATTGTGGATACAGCCATCAAGTTAGATAAACTGATTATGCCAAGTAAGCGGACCTTCGGCCAAATGAAGAATATTGGCAAGTTCAAAGACCATGAAATTATTATCTTAGAGACCGGTATGTCGGGTGAACCTATTCAAGCCTTGCAACTCATGGCTCAAGGTCGTCATCGTCAAGTTAAGATGCAAGAGGGAGATTTGGTCCTCTTTGCTTCAACGCCGTCGATTGCCATTGAGACAGCTATGGCTCGGACCCAAGATATGATCTACCGAGCAGGGGCTCAGGTTAAGGTCTTGACCGACAGCTTCAAAGCATCTGGTCACGCGACCCCTAATGAGCTCAAACTCATGATTAATTTCTTACAACCAAAAATCATCATCCCTGTCAACGGTGAATACCGTCAACAAGCTGCTTTGGCTGACATTGCCAATCAATTGGGTTATGAAGATGATCAAATCTTCATTCCAAGCGCTGGTGATGTAATTGAATATCGTAAGGGCCAATTCCTGATGACTCAAGAAGTGCCAGCAGGGGACATCTTGGTCGATGGGAATGGGGTCGGTGATATCGGAAGTGTGGTCTTACGGGACCGTCGTATCCTCAGTGAAGATGGGATTTGTGTCATCGTCGCGACAATTTCACGCCGTCTCAAGAAGGTATTAGTAGGGCCACAAATCGTAACCCGTGGCTTCATCTATGTTAAGTCTAGCATTGATTTGATTGAATCTGCTTCGGACATGACCTTAGACATCTTGGATAAACACTTGGCCAGCGAAGAATTCGACTGGGCGGAGTTGAAGAGCGATTTGCGGGAACAAGTCAGCAAGTACTTCTTCAAGGAAACCAAGCGTCGTCCGGTTGTCCTTCCAATCATTATGGAAGCGTCGCAATACCAACCTAATAAGAACTAAGGAGGGACGTCTTAATGAATAAACATACAGTACGTCGTTTGCGAGATGTTCTGCTAGCCATTGTCCTCAGTTTGGCAATTTCTATTGCCTGGCTGAAACTTGGTGAACTGCCTCTCCATACTGCTCTTGTTGTCTTGCCCCTCATTTGGGTAGGCCTCCGTCATGGTGGTGCCAATGCCGTGGTGAGTGGCGTGGTGGTTGGCTTAATCACGGGCGCTATAGCGGGGCATTTTGGCGATATAGTCTCAACTGCCTTGATAGATGTCTTGCCCTATACAGCAGCAGGCTTGGCAGGTTTCTTCGCCAAATATACCCAAAAGACCCTTAACAACCGCCGTTATTCCTCAACCTACCTGAATATGGGAACTGCCAGTCTCTTAGTGGTAGCTAGCTTCCTAGCGATTAAGGTCGGCATGCTTTGGCTTATGCAACAAGAAATTCCCTTTACTTGGGGCACTGCCGCTCTAGCTGGTCTAGAGGCTT
>ERZ773265.415-NODE-415-length-27034-cov-85.025094_pt1 | contig 27034 bp, 17 predicted proteins | sample MGYA00580512_ERZ773265 | MGnify/ENA primary metagenome ERZ773265 (study PRJEB29015, sample SAMEA2738169) | human oral metagenome | biome: human oral; feature: human-associated habitat; material: saliva | place: China | collected 2183 ... | reverse complement strand
CGACGAGGTCCTTGGCGTAGCCGGTGAGCAGGTGGCCGTAGTGGGGCAGGCCGTTAGCGAAGGGAGGGCCGTCGTAGAAGACGAATTCGTTTTCGCCGTTTTCGCCTGCGGGGCGGTTCTCGACGGATGCGGAGAAGGTGTTGTCCTTCTTCCAGTAGTCGAGGACTGCCTCTTCGAGTGCGGGGAACTTGGGCGATGCGGTGACGCCGCTTCCTGCGGCTTCGAAGGCACTCGCCTTGGGGTAAACATGGGACATGTGTTTGTGCGCCCTTATCTGTTGTTCTCAACGCTGAGAGGCAGGGCGACAGGGTACGTAGCACTCGTCGTCCCACCGTTTCAGCGGGTGAGGATTGACATGACGGGTGCAAGGACGCCTGGGCATCACTGACTTGCCCGGGTTGTGCCGGGGTCGGGATGCGGCGCGGTACCACCTTGCTTACTGATTTAACAGCTCAACACACCGAACCCTCCCGGGGCTACGTGGCGTCGCGTGTCCGCGATACCTAGCCACCGGAAGAGCGGCGCGTTGGGCGGGTATCAGTCGCTTATTACAGCTATATCGGGCTTAACCGTCCGGTTCTACTGGGACTACATCTCTTCCGCTAAGACACCCTCGCCGCAGCGATTGGCGGGTGCCCGCAGGTGCGGTCCGTTCTTCCGAATTGCTCGCCGGTGATGGCCGGGTCGTTGCAAACACTAATAGTTTATGTGGCTTTTGTGTCTGTATGCAACCCCGCAGGGTGTGGGTTTGAACAGTTCCGGGCGGGCAGTGGATGCGCGGGTGCGCAAAACAGAATGGTTCTTCGTTCGGCGATATTTAGAGCGAGTAGGGGGTTTAAGGGGTCTTGCCTCACCCTGCACTCGGGCGTGTTTAAGGATGTATGTTTTTACATTCCCCCAGTGTTGCTTTAAGTGGGTTTCGATTTTTTTGAGGGAACCTGCGGGATTAATGCTGATACAACCACAAGATATGGGGTGAACACCAATGTAATTCCACTAGATATTCACCCCTGCACGCTTTCACCCCCTCAATATTCCGTGTGGGAACCGGTTTTTCTGAATGATCCAGCAATGCATAGCGGGTGAATAGAGTGCATATTTGGGGACTATAGAGCGGGTTTCCCCTTATTGAATTGGGTATTTCTTCTGGGCTTTTGAAGACTTTCTTACGACCAGAAGGTTTGAGCCAACCACCCTCCTCTCCCCTACCCTTTGGAAACACTGAGGCGCAGCTCTTTTATTTTCCAAGTCATAAATATGATTGAAATCACTTAGCTCAACATGCACGCAACCCTCTCACGGAACAGTTGCCTCCATCAAATAGCTCCTCACTAACAGGGTGTAGCCGCAATACTTTACGGTGATTGATATCTTGAGTGATCCATAGACTCACAGAGATTGCCAAGGTGCTTTTTCGTGCATTTTGAGCTCAAAATAGTCTAAAATGAATCGTGCAACACATCAATGATGATTCGATAGTATTACCTACCCTCTCACCGGGGTGTGAACACAGGAGTCTCAACGATGAGTTCATAGCGTATCCGTTCGCTCCACCAGCAACATGTACGCACCCGAGGTCACTTCCGGACGGGGACTAAAACCGCGGCATTTGCCCGAAGTTTTACCCCCCCCCTTCACGACCTCACCCAACACGCCATACAACCACGCGCCCGCCGCCGGGTGCCCCGAGCCCGCCTCGGGAATAATCAAGGAGTTCACCGATGCTCTCACCCTCTTCGAGCACCCGTTCCGCCGTTTCCCGCCTTATGAGCCGCCGTACCCTGCTGCTCGGTGGCGCGGTTTCCCTCATGGCCGGTTGCGCCTCCGATATTCGCCCGCTGAGCGAAGAGGCAAAAGCGAAGGTCGGCTCCCCCACCCCTTCCGCGAGCGCTTCCGCTTCTGCGTCTAGTTCGCCGTCTGCTACCGCTACTTCCTCGGCAACCGCTTCGGCAAGCGCTAAGAGCAGCTCGTCCAGCGCGGCACGCGTACCCGTATCTGAGGATGCACTCGTTGAGGGTTGGGAAAAGTACCCCGGCCCTCTGAAGCTGACCGGCGAATACATGGGCGAGTACCAGCCCGCAACGGATTCTTCCCCTGCGAAGAACGTACCTAAGCCCCTCAAGACCGTTCCGCACCGTGAAGAACCGACCTTCCAGGGCGCCTACGAGACGTTGCGTGCCTACTACAGTGCTCAGATCACCGCACTCAAGGATGGCCACTATGCAGATCAGGCTATTGAGCTGACCTATCCGGCAGACAAGAGCGCCATCGACGAGGTTAAAGCAGTCAAGGAACTGTATGAGCAGAACGGCTGGTACATGGACTTCACGTGCAGCATTTCCATGCGGAATACGGAGCCTCGAACCGCCCTGAAGAACGGTGACGGCTACGTAGAAATCATGATGGACGCCAAGTATTCTGCCACCGCCATCCATCAGCCGGACGGCACCGAGCGCAAGATACCGGCGATTACTCAGGTAGCCATTCCGCACGTGATGCTCTACACCGAGGGTAAGTGGTGGCGAATCAGCAACGATTATCTGAACGAGCGTCTGAATGGCGGCAAGGGCTCTTCCGCCTCTTCTGGCTCCGGAGGTTCCAGTTCTGCCGGTTCTAGCGGTTCTTCGTCCTCGGGTCGCGGCTCCACTAAGGTCTAAATCCGGCAAGGTCTAAATCCGGCAAGGTCTAAACTAGCCCCGTTTCATCAATTTCATACGCACTAGCCCAAAGTCGTTGAGGCACAGTTTCCCCTGCACCTCACCGACTTTGGGTTATTACGTCTTAAAGACAATGTCCAGGGTTTTTTGACGAAGTTTTAAAACCAGTCTTCTATAGTAAGAAGTGGATACTTCATACCGCCGCAGTTCACGCTCCGGCACACCCGTATCCCGGTACCCCCCCCCTGTACCGCGCACCATACAAAAACGATGAGGCGGATCCTTTCGTACGCATCACAGCGTTGTGAAGCGAGCTACCTCAATCAACCACTTTCAGGAGATACCATGTCCTTCCGGCCGAGTGCACACGCCAGCTTCTCTGCTAACGACCGAAACGGATTGACCCGCCGCGCCGTTCTTTTTGGCGGTCTGACCGCCGGTGCTTTGGCTCTAGCCGGATGCGCTTTCAACAAGGATATTCGCCCCACCGGTACCGGCGATACTTTCTCCGGCTCCCCGAGCGCCTCCGCCTCCCCCTCAGCTTCGGCTTCGCCTTCTGAGTCTGCCTCGGCTTCGGCATCCGCTTCGTCTTCATCCTCGTCCAGCCATAACAACGCGAAGATTATTCCGTCCGACGAGTTCTTGAAGGACTATAAGAAGTACATTGGCGACGTCAAGTACGAGTACAAGCCCGCCATTGCGCACTACGTTGAGCCGACCGACACCTCCCCCGCGAAGAACGTTCCGATTCCGGTCATTGATACGGTGGCTCAGCGTACCGTCAGTCTCGAAGGCGCCTACAAGACCCTGGCCGCTTATCAGAGCGCGTACATTGCCGCGATGTACAGCGGCGATCTGCAGTACCTCAAGGGTCTGGTCCACGGCGCTGACAGCGGTCTGGTCAACAATCTGAAGGCTATTGCTAAGCTCTACGCTGCGGGCGGTTGGACTAAGGACTACGAGAGCAAGCTGAGCATCCGTGACGATAAGGACGGGAAGGCTCTTGCCTCTTCCGATTTGGCTGTTGTGGCGTTCCCCTGCCGGGATGTCGTCAAGGAATACACCATCTACCAGAAGGGCACCGGTGAGGTTCAGAAGGCAAGCACCCTGGATGTCGTTATCTATGTGGTGTACGCCGAGGGCAAGTGGCGCGTGACTAGCCGCGAGTACTTCGTGTCCCAGTACAGCGACCAATTCCGCAAGGTCTTTGAGGGTCCCTCCTCATCGGCTTCGGCAAGCAAGTCCAGCGGTGGCAGCTCCGGTGGCTCTAGCTCCGGTAGCAGCAACGATTTCAAGGTCTAGGCTCTGAGGCTCTAGGATTTGAGACTCTAAGCTCCAAGATTAGGATTTGAGCGCAGCACCCCTGACGAAAGCGGGGCGGGTATCAACTGATACCCACCCCGCTTTCGTATGTTTTTGTGCCGCGGCGTTCCGGCGCAGCAATATAACCCGGTACAGCAACAGCCCCGCTCCTTGGCAACTAGGAAAACCAAGGATGCAGGGCTGTGCAATATTATCTAACGCACCGCGCTATCTAACGCACCGCGCTATCTAGCGCGCCGCCTCTAGGAGGTGGAACGCTCACGCAGACGCTCGTGAACCTCGCTCACAAAGCGGTTCTGATTATCGCGAGCATAATGCACGACCTCACCGATGACGGTAATAGCCGGTGCCCTAACCGATGCGCAATCCGCCTGAGCGTTCTCAAGGGTCGTGACAGTCACGCGTTCCTTCTCAGAGAAACCGTTCTCAATGGTTGCCAGCGGCGTGTCAGCCTCAATCCCACGAGAGAGCAGAGACGCCACCGTATCGGGCAGGGTACGAACGCCCATCAGCAACACCACGGTGCCCTGGGCACGCAGGGTCGCCTCAACAGCCGACACTTCGGTCTCCGACAGGCCAGAGTGACCAGAAATGACGGTGAAAATCGAGGACACCTTACGCAGGGTCACCGGAATCGCTGCACGCGCAGGAACCGCGATGGCGCTGGTAATGCCGGGGATAACCTCAGCCTCCAGGCCTGCGGCGATGCACGCATCCAGCTCTTCAGCACCGCGACCGTACACGTACGGGTCGCCACCCTTCAAACGCACCACGGTCTTACCCGAAAGCGCGTAATCAATCATGAGCTGCTGAATGCGGGACTGCGGAACAGCGTGCTTACCGGGAACCTTGCCCACATCAACAATGAGGGCGTTCGGTGCGTACTCGCCGTACTCCTGCGGGGCGAGGTGATCCAGAAGAACCACGTCCGCCTCACTCAGGGCACGTGCCGCACGCAGGGTCAGCAGGTCAGCGGCACCGGGGCCGCCACCCACAATGTAGACCTTGCCGGGGTTCTCAGCAGGCTCGCCGGGCAGAAGAATGCCGCGTTCCGTCACGCTATCGTCCAGGGTGTGCCCGGGCGCCCCGCCCGCGAGCACCTCGTCAATAGTGGCGAACTCGCGGGGCGGGAACGGAGGAATCTTCGGGCACATACTACGCTGCCGGGACCGGGTTGAGGTCACTGGGCTTGCCCACGGGAATCTTGGCACCGGTCAGCAGGACGGTGTTGGACTCGCCAGCTTCTGCCGCCGCAATTTCCTCGGGGGTTGCGGGGCGAATCTGCTCGCGCTCCAGCACGTACAGGTGCGATGCTTCATCGCTGCCGTTGGGCTCGTTGATGAAGGCACGGAAGCGGCGCAGGCGGCGCTCGTCGCGCAGGGTTGCTGCCCACTCGTCCTCGTAGGAGTCAACGTGACGCTGCATGTCGCGCTCCAGGTCCTCGCACACGCCCAGGGAGTCCTCAATGAGGACGGACTGCAGGTGTGCCAGACCGTCGCCGTGCTCCTCATCCAGATCCTCGAGCCAGCGAGCGGTACGCTGCAGCTTGTCTGCGGTACGGATGTAGTACATCAGGTAGCGGTCAATGTAGCGGATGATGTCCTCGCTGGAGGCGTCCTTGACGAAGAGGCGACCGTGAGCGGGGTTTGCACCACCGTTACCGCCCAGGTACAGGTTCCAGCCGTTGGTGGTTGCAATCAGACCAACGTCCTTGCCCTGTGCCTCAGCACATTCACGGTTACAGCCGGAAACACCGAACTTGAACTTGTGCGGGGAGCGCAGGCCGCGGTAACGGTTCTCGAGCTTGACTGCCATGCCGGTCGAGTCCTGAACACCGAAGCGGCACCAGGTCGAACCCATGCAGGACTTCACGTTACGCAGGGACTTACCGTATGCCTGACCGGACTCGAAGCCAGCATCCACCAGGCGCTCCCAAATGTAGGGCAGCTGCTCCAGGCGAGCACCGAACATACCGATACGCTGAGCACCGGTGATCTTCACGTACAGACCGAACTCTTCAGCAACCTCTGCGATGACGCCCAGCTTCTTAGCGGGAATCTCACCTGCGGGAATACGCGGAACGACGGAGTAGGTACCGTTCTTCTGCATGTTTGCCAGCGCACGGTCGTTGGTCTCCTGAATACCACCGCGGCCAGCGTCCAGGACGTAGGAGTTGCGGAAGGAGGAGAGAATCGACGCAACGGTCGGCTTACAGATAGCACAGCCGTCGCCACCGCGGCCGAAGCGTGCCAGCACGGAGTCGAAGTCGTCCAGGTTGGTCAGGCGCACAGCCTCAGCCAGCTCTGCACGCGAGAAGTCGAAGTGCTCACACAGTGCCTTGGAGACGGTCAGACCCATCTTCTTCATCTGCTGTTCCAGAGTCTTCTGCAGCATCGGAACACAGGAACCACACTGGGTACCCGCAGTGGTGCAGGACTTCAGGGATGCAACATCGTGGTTGCCGTCAACGATAGCCTCGCGGACAGCACCGAAGCTGATGTTGTTGCAGGAACACAGGATTGCGTCGTCGGGAAGTTCGGTGTCGGGGATGCCGTCGCCACCGCCAGCTGCGGTCAGGTAAACGTTCGGTTCAGCGGGCAGTTCGCGACCGAGCAGGGGCTTGAGGGAGTCGAAGGGAGCGGTGTCACCGACGAACACGCCACCGAGCAGGGTCTTTGCGTCGCCGCTGGTCACGATCTTCTGGTACATGCCGCGTGCGGGGTCTGCGAACAGAACCTCAAGGCAGCCCTCGGTGGTGCCGCGGCGGTCACCGAAGCCAGCGACCTGAACGCCGGAGAACTTCAGCTTGGTTGCGATATCGAACTCTTCAACCTGAGCTTCTTCGTTGTCGTTGAGCAGGTTAGCTGCCACAGCATCAGCCATAGCGTTAGCCGGTGCGACCAGACCCCAGGTGCGGCCCAGTACGCAGGCGACCTCACCGATAGCCCAAATGTGCTCGTCGGAGGAGTGGCATGCGTCGTTGACGAGAATACCGCCGCGCTCGCCCAGTGCCAGGTCGGCGTCGCGTGCCAGCTCGTCGTTGGGGCGAATACCGGCACCGAAGACCACCATGTCGGCGGGCAGGGTGCGGATTTCTGCATCCTCAGAGGGAGAATCTGCGATGGAGACGGAGACGACGTTACCGTCAGCATCCTTGTTGATGCCGGAGATGTACACGCCGGTCTCAATCTCAATGCCGGTTGCCTTAATCTGGGCGTTCACGGCGTAACCGCCACCCTGGTCAACCTCAACGGAAAGCAGCCAGGGAGCCACATCCAGGATGGTGGGCTCTGCGCCCAGGTCCTTCAGACCCTCAGCTGCTTCGAGGCCGAGCAGACCGCCACCGACGACAATACCGCGGGGTGCGCGGCCGAGGGTGTCCTGCAGGTGCTTGACCTCGGAGACCATGTTCTTCACGTCGTCAATGGTGCGGAAGACGTGTGCGGCGTCCGAGTTAAGAATGGGGATGCGAACCGCGCGGGAACCGGTTGCGAAGACCAGCACGTCGTAGGGGTACTCGTTGCCTTCGGTGTCGGTGACGACGCGGCGGGTGCGGTCAAGCTTCTCTGCGCGGCAGTTGTTGACCAGGTTGATGTTCTCTGCATTCCACAGTTCGGGGTCACCGAGGGTCAGGTCCTTCTCGGTGTCCTTGAAAATCTTCTCGATAGCAACGCGGTCGTAGGGGATGTAGGGCTCATCGTTGAGGACGGTGATGGTGTCCGCTGCGCGACCGGCAGCTTCAGCGCCTTCGTGGTACGCGCGTACAAAACGCCACGCAGCGGGGCCTGCGCCGACAACGAGAATGTTGCGGGGGGTGTGCGACATGGATTTTCCTTCCTAGTTGTAATGCAGGTAGTTCATGGCACTTAATCTACCCTCAGTGTGCGGCTGGATCGTGCCCGGCATTGGAACTCCTAGTTTCCGTACCGTTGGGCTCGTACCTGATGCGTACCGAGTAGTTGGAGCGCCCGCTTCTTTAGAATGCATCTGAAAATTACGAAACATTTTTGTGTGGGATTATGTTGTTTTCTTCAGGCAGTCAAAAGGCGTTTTAAACTACGACTTTTATCGTACACTCTAGCGCGGGGTTGAAGTATCGAAAATCCGTATTTTTTGGGAAAATTTTCCAAAAAATCCGCGGAATACCGGGCTGAAATAGGGCATTCTTACCTTATCTAAACTTAATTTAGGTAAGGCTAATCTATGAAATTTGAGATCATCTTTTAGGGTAAAAATAACCTTTAGCACCCTCCGCGTGCCCCATTTCCAAATGTGGGTTTCATAAGGTAAACTCCAAACAAAGAACACACGAACCGCTATTGTGTCCTGCACCCCGCGCGGCGCAGACCACCACTTCGAAAGGAAACCCCCATGGCTGAGAACTGGGTACGCATCTGCGCTGAATCTGACCTCGAAGAAAACTGGGGTGAAGTCGCCCTGGTCGACGGCTACCAGTACGCCATCTACAAGACCAAGCACGGCATCTTCGCCAGCGACCACCTCGACCCGCACAGCCAGGCACTGGTCCTCGCACGCGGCATCGTCGGCGAGAAGAACGGCAACCCCACCATCACCTCCCCCCTCTACAAGGAGGTCTACGACCTGACCACCGGTGAGTGCGTCTCCGACCCCTCCTACTCCATCAAGGTCTACCCCGTAGAGGTCCGCGACGGCGACGTCTACCTCAAGACCGCCTAAGCACTCAGCCGTCTACGGCTCTCAAACACAGCAACACAAAAACCTCGGGAACATAACGTCCCGAGGTTTTTTGTATGGGTTTTCAGAAGCCTCTCATCAGGCGAGTGAACAGCGAGCGCACTAGCCTGATTTTAAGTCATCTAGGCGGCATCCAGCTGCGCAATAGCGGCATCCATACGGTCAATAAAGCACTCCGCCACCACGGCAGCAGAAGCGCCACCCTGCGCGTTCACCAGCGGCGCGGCAACCTTCACCGGCACACCGGTCAACTCAGCATCACGGCGCATCTTACCGGCGAAGAACCCCTCCGCCAGCAGGTAGGTCGCGGCAAACTTAGGCTGATGCTCAGCAACCACCTCGTGGAACTTCGGATCAATCGCGGCAACGAAGCCGTGATGCACCGGGGTGTTCAGTTCCTCAGCCAGCAGCTCAGCGGCACGGCTCATGTCCGCACGACCATCAGCACGAGAAGAACCGGCAGCACCCTGAACCACAGGGCCGTCGCCGGGAGTCCAGCCAGCTTCCTCCAAACGGGCGCGGGTCAGCGCGGCAAGGCGCGCATCCGGGCCCAGAGACTCACCAATACTAATACGCTCAATACCGCTATTGCGTGCGGCACGGCGCAAATCCACCTGAGTGTGGAAGCCAGTCGACAGCAGAATCGGCACAATAACGCAGGGCTCATCATTGGGCAGAGAGGCTGCGGCATCATCAACGCTGGGAGATTCCACATCCACATATGCGGCGTGGATACGGTACTCCACGCCGTCGTTACGCTGGGCAAGCAGGAACTTAATCTGCTCACGAATCAGCGTGATAGCCTCGCGACCGGCGACCGAGTCGGTGCCGTGCGAGGTTGCGATTACATTCAGAATAGTCATATTTCCATTGTATGAAAGGAACACCCCGCTCCCCCACTCATGAACACGAGTGGCGAAGCGGGGTGTTGCACGAAGGCTAAATTTTAGCTCTTGCGACGGCGAGCCACGACCAGTGCGGTACCTGCAGCCAGGGTGATGGCACCAGCTGCGGCGGCGAACATAGCGCCGGATGCGCCGGTCTGTGCCAGCTTCGAGGAGGAGCTACCGGAGGTCGAGGAACCACCTGCGGAAGAACCACCGTTAGAGGAACCGCCGTTGGAGGAGCCGCTCACACCCAAGTTGTCGGAGGCGCCGGAACCAGCATCAGAACCGCCGTTGGAGCCACCCTTGTGGCCGGCTGCGTTCTGGTCAGCGGTGCTGCTCTCAGAAGCGGAAGCGCTCGCGGATGCAGACTCGCTTGCGGACACACTCGAAGAAGCAGACGCACTAGCCGATGCGGTCACCGATGCGCTGCTGGAGCTGCTTGCGGAGCTCGATGCGCTCGCAGAAGCAGACGCGCTAGCGGACGCCGATGCAGAGGCGCTCACCGAGGGGGTCACGGCGGGAACGCTCGGAACCGCGGTCGGGGAAGCGCTCACCGATGCGCTCGGAGTTGCAGAAGCACTCGGGGCAACAGAAGGCGCCACGGACGCGGTCGGCAGAGACGGCGAGGTGGGCTCCTCCGAAGGAACTGCGGTGGGTTCTGCAGTCTTGGTGGGCTCAGCAGTCGGCTCTGCGGTTGCAGTCGGCTCTGCGGTTGCAGTGGGCTCAGCGGTTGCAGTGGGCTCAGCCGTTGCCGAAGGCTCCACGGTGGGTTCTGCGGTCTTGGTGGGTTCTGCAGTTGCCGAGGGCTCAGCAGAAGGCGCGACAGTCGGTGCCACGGTGGGCTCCGCGGTGGGAGCAACGGTCGGCTCAGCAGAGGGTACCTCGGTGGGAGCAACGGTCGGCTCAGCGGACTTAGTGGGCTCTGCGGTCGGCGCGACGGTCGGAGCAACAGTCGGCTCTGCAGTCACGGTAGGCTCAGCAGAAGGCGCGACAGTCGGCTCAGCAGTCGGTGCCATGGTCGGAGCTACGGTGGGAGCAACGGTCGGCTCAGCAGACTTAGTGGGCTCGGGAGCCGGGGTCGGTGCCGAGCTCGCTGCCAGGCGGTTCAGCCACAGCTGATCCTCGTAGGTGTTCGGGTTCTCGAAGCTGGTCGGGTAGATAATATCGCCGTTGGGCAGTTCGAGAGCGTTGTAGCCGCCGCTCTTGTCGGTCTTGCGCATCGAGGAGAGCACCACCTCGTTCACCTTGTTCAGGGTGTCATCCATGAACACCAGGCGGGAGCCGGATGCGTCCACCACAACCACGTTGCCCGCGCGGGTGAGGAACATGGTGGCAACCTCGGTCTTCTCGAAGCCCTCAAGAGTTGCGGACTCGCGGACCACGCTGAAAGTGCCGTTCTCGTACTTGAGGATCTGCACCTTACCGCCGTACCAGTTGTTCCAACGGTAAATGTAGCCCTTGGGGCTGACCAGGGTCGAGGGCAGGGCGGTGTCGTAGCCTGCGGGTGAAGAGTTCGGCACCAGGGACACGCCGTTGCTGCTCATGTGCAGCAGGTGACCCTTCTGAACCACCTTTTCGCCGGCCGCATCGTAGATGGAGGTCGACGGCGCGTACACGAAGCTGCCGTCGGGCAGCGGTGCGAGGGTCACGGTGTTGTTGGAGAACGAGTCGCCGTAGTACTCGTCGAGCGAGTATGCGTTCACAACCTGCGGGTCGATAGAGTCGGGCTTCGGCAGAGCCTGCGAGGTTGCCTTGCCGGATGCGTCAATGATGGTCAGCTTTCCGCCGCCCTGGCCGTCAATGCTGACGATGCCCCAGGTGTTGTTGGCGGGGTTGTAGCCGATTGCCTTGACGGTGGTGGTGCCGAGGTCTGCGTCGGAGTAGGTGCCGGAGGAGACGAGCTTGCCTTCGGCGGTTACGGTGTACAGCTCGGGCTTGTTGGTCTCGCTGTTGATGACGAGCATGCGGTTGCCGTCAGCGTCCACCGCGAAAACGCCCTTGTTAGCCTTCAGGACGCCGGTGTCGGTCATCTTCAGGTTGGAGCTGGTCAGCACGGTGTAGGTGGTGTCGCCGCCGAAGCTCGGGGGTGCCACGTGCACGATGTGGTTCTGGCCCAGACGTGCGGTGTTCTGGGGCAGGTTCACGCCCGCGCCGGTGTTGTAGGACTCAGCGACGCTGTAGGCGCTCTTGGGGGTGCTAGCTGCGCTACCGTTGTAGGAGATGCTCAGCGGGTCGAGGCTGGCGCCTTCGTTGTAGAAGTCGGAGAAGGCGTGGTTACCGTCGGCGGTCAGGTTCGCGGAGATGCCGCTGATGCTGACCACGCCGTCCTTCTCGCTCTGCTTGGCGGTGCCGGTGCTCAGGGTCGCCATCTTGACTTCCATGGGGCCCTCGAACTTGCCGGAGGCGTAGTTCTTGGTGCGCACGGTCATGTAGAGGGAGCCGGTGCCGTCAGCGAGGTTCAGTTCCACGCGGGGGTTGGAGAAGGTGAGGTTCAGGGCGCAACCGGTTTCGGGGTCCTGACCTTCGGCGCAGTGGCCGGTGAACCAGAGGCGGCCGGCAGCCTGCAGGGTGACCTGCTTGCCGTCTTCAGAGACGGTAGTGGAGGTCGGGGTGAAGGTGAACTGCTTTGCAGCTGCGTCCCAGGCTGCGCCGTCGGTCATTTCGCGGGGCATACCGTTGTAGGACAGGAAGGAGGCGCGCACGCCCCAACCGAAGGACGCGCTTGCAGTTGCCTGGTCGCCTGCAGCGACATTCTGTGCGGCAACGTTCTGGGCAGCGATATTAATGTTCTCGGCGAGAACGGGTGCCAGGGGCAGGGCAACAGCGCCAGCAACGGCGAGGGCGCAGGCTCCCTTGGAGAGGCGGGTGCCAGATGTGAAAATCTTCATTGGTGTGCATCCATACTATCGACATTGTTAGGACAGGCTTACTATATCGATAGCGTGAGTATTTCTCAACATCAGGTTCCAAGAAACCGTTTTGTGACAAACCACCCCACAGCACACTGACAGGGCAATAAACCCACCCCACACCAGCACACCTCAACAGGCACCAGGGGCCACCACTACCCCACCCCCTACGCGACTAATCCTTCTTCGAGGTGTGCATACGCGACATGCCCAGAGCACCAAGAATCAGGCCACCGCCCAGGGTCACCAAAATCGGCAGAAGAGGCGAACTCTTATCCATGTTGCGGGTAATCTGCGCCTCCGTTGCCTTCACACCATTCGGCGATCCGGGATCAGTACGAACCTGAGAGGAAGAACCGTTCAGAATCGCGGCACGGCGAGACTGAGCCGCCGAATCGGTACCCGAAGGTAGGTTAGACTCGGGGGTCACCACCTCAACAGGCTGCGCCTCCCCGGTGCGGTACCCCAGCGCCGAGGAAGACGCGGTGGCAGAGCTACCGGTAGCGCGCGGAATAGAAATCGTGGCGTCATTAGTACCCGGAGCCATGGCGGTATCAGCCTGAATACCGCGGGTCTTAGATTTGGAACCCGCAACGGGTGCATTCGCGCCGGATGCGTCCGCAGCCTCAGAGGCAGACGCGGAAGGTACAGCAACCGGCTTCTCCTCGTTCATAGACGAAGAACCGGACGATACTCCCCCACTCTCAGAGGATGCCTGAGTCACCGTAAAACGCACCGTATTGAGCTGAAGGTTACCGTCACCGGCAGCATCAAAAGCCGCCACCAGGTAGGTCTTGCCAATCTGCAGGGATGCGCCGGGCACGCCAATCACCGCTTCAAAAGCGCCTGCAGAAATAGATTCCGGGCCAACGTGCACAATGGCGAGCGCGTCACCCACGGTGTTGCCATTGGAGTCGACTTCCATGACGATCAGGTCGTAGCCCTTGTCATTCTGGGGGAAGTTCGTGGCACGGACCGTGACAGGCTTCGTATCATCCTGAGAGTCGCCCTGCGAGTCCTGAATGGACAGGTGCGCCTTGCCCTTGCGCTGATTCATCGGGTCATACACGCTATTGTCTTCTGAGATAACGTACTGGCCAGAATCCTTGTTCTGCGGGTTGTCTACGGTACGGCGAACCGTGTCACCGTTCGTATCGGTGGACGACGTAGCGGTGGGCGAAGGCAGGTTTACCGCCTCGGGACTTGGGGTAACAGTTGCGTCAGCAGTTTCTGCTTCTTCACGCTCAATATCGACCGGAGGTTCGGTGGGCTTTGCCTTACCGTTGCGCGGGTCAGCGGCCTCAACCAGGCGGTTCCCCCGCTCGGTGACAAAGAATTCGTAGGAGACACCGTGCGCGGTATCCTCCAGAACAATCACGTACACGACGTTAGAGTCCGTCGCCGGGCTCATCAGGAGGCGAAACTCCCCCTCCTTGCTCCCCTCAGCTAGGGTCGGGCTTTCCAGAACGGAGCCACCATACTCACCGGAAGGGGTGTAGAAGTTCACATCAACCAGAACGCTGGAGGCCTCCAGATCTTCAGGGAAACCCGTCCAACGTAGAAGGTAGCCACCATCCTTGAGCTGCGCCTTCAAGGTGATGATGGAGGCGGCGCCCTGCGTCTCCTGATTGTCTTCAGCCCGGTTCGCGTTCAAGGTCGCGGTTTTTTGCACGGCAGAGTGCGTCGTGACGGGCGCTTCCGTTGCGACAGAGGGTACAACAAGCCCGCACTGAAGCCCCGCAACCAAAACGGTTGCGGTGACAATACGGTGCTTCGCTGAATAAATACTCATGCAATGCGTCTTTTCATGATGGAATTGTGCGTGCTACTGCCCATTCTTCATGCGCCTCAGGGAGCCTTTCGGGAGCGCCATACACCCGGATTTGTCGTACCATACTCCGCTTCGTATTTCAGGTGAAGAAGACCTGACAATAGCTCGCATCTATTTATCGGTTATTTCAACCCTATCACGAACCTTAAGGTTTATTCACGCGAGGGTAGAGTTTTTTTGAACACCCTGAACGCACGACTCGCCCCCGCGATCTGCGCCAACAGATAGCGGGGGCGAGCATTCCTCATGAAACAACGAACATACTATGCGATGCCGCCAAAAAGCACGGATTAGGGGCGTTAGCCGCCGAGGACTCCCCTGCGGTGAGCCATCCATGCGGCACCAACCACCAGCGCCAAACCGGCGCCTCCAAGAGCCCAGAAAGCTACACCGTGCTGCGCAACCTCTTCACTAGCGGGAGACGCCGCCGAAGCTACAGCCTTCACGCCATCCTGACGATCAGCATTCGCGTTGGAGTGCACCTGGGTGGTATTCGAGTTCACCGTAGCGGAACGATTATTAGATTCCGAATGAACCACGGGGGTGAAACCCTTATTGCCATTACCAGAAGCTGCCGACGCCGCCTTTTCTTCATCCGTCAAAGCAGCCGAGTTCGCGGCAGCAGCGATAGATGCCGGGTCAGAACCCGAACTGTACGCCGAAATCTGATTGGTGCGGGTCGGTTCAAAAGCCGAACGCGGAGCTATCGTACGTGCCTGAGCCAAAGCCTGCAGAGCCTGACGCTGACGCTCAGCCTTCGCTTCCTTTGCCTTGGACATGGCGCTCACCGCATCCAGAGTGGAGCGGGGTGCGCTCGCGGCAGACTGACCCGAGCCCGACTGGGTATCATCAGAACGAGTCGAGACGGCGCTAGTAGCAGCGGAGGGGCTACCCTGAGTGGCACCGGTCGCCTCGGCCGCATTGGCGCTGGGCGTGAGCGATGCGCTTGCATCCTGGCGGGGCGACTCATCCTTCGTCAAGGAGGTTGAGTTGCCGGTCGCCTCGCCACTGACCTTGAATCGCACCGAGACAACTTCTTCCGCATACTCAGTATCGTCCGCACGCACCAGGTAGGCGGTGTACACCGAGCCGGTCTTCAGCAGAGAGCCGGGCATGCCAACCTCTTCCTTGAACGCGCCATTCACGATGCGATCAGAGCTGATGTGCGTAATGGACAGCGCATCACCCTTATGGTTGCCACTCATGTCGGTTTCAACCACAATCAGGTCGTAGCCAGCCGCATTCGCAGCCAGACGCGCTGCACTGATAGTCACCGGCTTGGTTTCCTTATCGGAGCGAACCTCAGCATAGGCGACCTTCAGTTCCGTAGCACTCAGGGTCTGAGTATCGCGAGAAGAGGTCGATCCACCGGGAATCTGCTCCAGCTTCTGCGTGTGGGTTTCGAGGTTCGGGTTTTCAGCAGACTCGGAAGGCACCTCAGTCTTAACCTTATCCTTGCTACCCTTCTGATCTGCAGCCTGCTGGTTCTTCTGCTCCTCTTCACGGAGCTTTTCCATCGTCTTCAGCTCGTCAATGGTCGGAACACGGTGGGCGTTTTCCTTCTTATCCACCATAACCTCGTCAGGGTCATCCTCAATCGGGATAACGTGCGGAACGAGGGAACCCTCAGAAATCATGAATTCGCCATAACCCGCGTCGGAGGTCACAAGATCCATGGCACTAATGGAGTAGTAGCCCTCCCGAGGCATCTGCGGCATCTCAAAGGTGACGAGCATCGAGCCGTCATTCGCACGCTCAACCTGCATTGCGGAGGGCTCATAGGTGTCAGACCCCAGCAATGTGCCAGTGGCGTCGTAGTACTGCATTACCAGGTACACCCTAGAGGCATCGCCCACGTAGCCGCCCTCATAGAGGGGCGCGAGCTTAATGGTTGCCTGACCGTCCTTGATGGACTGAATCTGAATCTCAATGGTGTCGACCTCAATTTCGAGGTCTTCGTAGGGGCAGCTTGAATTAAATTCGCTATTAACCAGAGCCGCCAGGCAATCATTCACGTTAATTGCTTCAGCCTCTACTGCGGAGGCGCCAGGAAGCACAAAAGCGCTTGCACCTAAAGCGGCTACAAGCGAAAAAGCATGAATGCGTTTCGGAAGTCGAGTGATAGTCATGTGTGCCATTTCGATCGATGTAGGCGCAAAGCGTGGACTAGGGAAGGCTCACCACAAGCCGGTGTTTCTATCCAAGTATTTGCGCACCAGTACGTCGGTTACACCCTAGCCTAACACGGATATTGCACTTAATGTTGCATTGCATTCACGTGCTAAAACTTTATGTCGCAATAATTGCCGAAATAAAAGGGAATTAAATACTTTACTGAGATATAAATAACGCAAAATTCGAATGTCAAAATATATTCCCCAGAGTGCACTAAAAAGAGATTTTTACACCACCCCAAGGCGCACCAGACCACCGCGCAATAGAGTCAAACATCCGGGCGCACAGAAGGCGCCCCGCCGAACACGCACCCACACGGCACGCACCCGACAGAGCGCCTCCCACTCAACAACTCCCCTACAGAGAGCCATGCCTCACAGCACTAAGCAACAAATAGCTGAACTACTCAGCACCCAGCTCCTCAGCGCCCTCAAGGCGGCGACGATACACGTTAACCGCAACAGCAGTACCCACAAAGGCAACCGAACCCAGCAGAGCAATACTCAGCGGCAAGGTACCCTCCGGCAGCGGGCCATTATCCTGAGCGCTCGCCTCCAGCTTCGAACCGGCAGAATCACCGCGCGACTTCGAGCTACGCGTATAGAAACTACCCGAACCTGCAGCACCCACATTCTCCTGAGGAGAAGCAACAGTCACCGTCTCCCCCTCAGCAGACTGGTAACCCAACAGGTTCACCACGGTACGCCCCGGCAACATCACCGCATAACCAGACATCACCATCGTCGAAGGAACCACCGCAGTCTCAGCCACAGAACTACGAGCCTGCGCGGTAATCGCACGCGCCGACTGCTGCGCCTGCACAATATAGCCCAGAGCGCTATCCACCGACGGAATCTTAGCAACAGAATCAGTCACCAAATCCTGAGCATCCGCAGAGGCACCTGAAGAATCCACAGCACTCACGCGACCCGAAGGGGCTGAAGGGCTCACACGCTGATTCGCATCAGAAATCATCGGAATCTGCGGGTGAACAACAGTATTCGTAGGCTTCGGAGCCGGATCAACAGGAACCGCACGCTGAATCACGCTCACACCAAAAGCACTGGTCGCCATGAGCTGCAGCTCCTCAGTGGAGTTACCACCCACCACAACCACACGGTAGCGCTTACCCGCATTCAAAGAGGTACCGGGAACCTTCAAATCAGCAGAGAAAGAAGCATCAGTCACCTGCTGAGGGCTCACATGCGTGGTCGCCAGCGGTGAACCCACGGCACCGCCGTCAGCAGGCATCTCAAAGACCATCACGTCATAGCCCAGGCCGCTCTCCGCCACGTTCCTAGCGCGCACGCTAATCGGCTGCAGCTCATCCGATCCGCGCAACTCTGCGGTAGAAATTTCCAGGGTCGCCTCACGGGTCTCCGCGGGAGCCCGATCGGAGCGGGAATGCACCAGCAGACGATCCTCGGTCACCTCAGTGGGCGCCGCATCATCGGTAGAAGAACTCACCGAAGCAGAAGCACTGGCAGACGCACTCACCGAGGCGCTAGCAGATGCACTCACAGAAGGACGAGCAGAAACTTTCTGCGATGCAGACGGCGCTTCAGAAGGTGCCGGGGCGACCGTCGGGCGCGGGCTATCCTTCGCGGCACTCGGGGATGCGCTGGGGCTCAGGGACACCTCGGGGGCAGGATTCGCCTCCACGCGGTTAGCACGGGGAACACCGGGGGTGTCCGGGAAGAAAATGTTCTGGCGGCTAGCCATAATCTCGTCAACGGTCGCACCCTGTTCGGGCATGAACTCAACCGAAATAGCATCCTTGGTGCTCAGGTTCTGCACCTCAACCATGTACGGCTGCTCAACGTTCAGGCGCTGGTGAATACTGACCTCTAGCGCACCCTCATCGTTCAGAGAGGCAGTCATCTGGGAGGCGGGCACGGTCATCGCCGCCACGATACCATCGTCAACGGAAATAGCGACCAGGCGAACCCTCAGATTCTCCAAAGAGGTTACACCGGTCAACGACAGCAGGGTGTAGTCATTGCTCTGAGCAACCAGGTTCAGGGTAAAGTCGTGGCTGACCACATCGGCGGCAACGGCGATGGGAAGTTCAGGCTTCGGAGTCTGCTGAGTCTGCGCGTGAGCGACAGAGGCGAAGGTGGCGGGGGCCAGAGTTGCAGGCGCGACGGAGCCACCCAAACCGAGGGCGGCAGACGCTACTAGCGCCGCGCCGCGAGCAGTTCGCTGCGTGGAAAACATGGTCACCTATTTTCGTGAGTGAGTGTGATGAATCGTCGTGTGACTCCTGCGCCCAAAGGTCGGAAGTAGGCGCAGAATAACGGTTCTCTGATATCGGTGACCGGAGGCGCTTCACAGCGACTCCTCACCTCGGGTGAACGAGGTGGCAAAGAGTGATAGTACCGTCTATGACAGCACTCTAAATTATAGGTATAACCTTAGAAAAAGTTAAAGATGTAGGGACGCCCGAATCTTGCATTTCGGACGTCCCTACATCTATATGCGTATTTTGCCTAGTGGGGCAATAATTGACCCGTTTTAGCGGCGAGAACTGAGCTGCATCTCACTACGGCGACGGCGGCTCAAACGCATACCGGCAAGCAGTGACAGCGACCCAGCGGCACTAATGACCAACATATTGGAGGCGCCGGTAGCCGCCAACTGCTCACGCTTCTGCTGGGCACCGGAGGCAACCTTCTGGGAGCCAGATGCCTGTGCTTCAACCTTCTGCGGGTTGCCCGTCTGCGCTTCAACCTTCTGTGCAGAGGCGTTCTGTGCAGGAACATTCTGCGCGGGAGCACCCTGATCACTAGCCGGAGCGTCCTTCTTCTGCTCAGCACCGCTCTCCCCCGCCTTCTGCTCGGCGGCGGAAGCCTGATCAGCCACCGGTGCAGATTCAGCAGGTGCAGATTCAGCGGGCTCAGCGGGCACCGAAGCATCAGCTGCGGGAGTCTCGACAGTGGGCGCATCCTGCTCAGGGGTAGTGGGCAGGGGGGCTGCGGGCTGGCCATCCACGCCATCGCGTTCAACAGTAAAGCCGCCATTGACCATGCGCACAGTACCCTGCTCATCCTCCGCCACAGCACTCACACGGTAGGTGGTGCCAGGCTTGAGTGCCGAGCCAGGAATCTGCACCTGCGCTGTGAAAGCACCAGTGGAATCAATCTCAGAGACATCAGCCGAAGCAATGACGCCGCCGGTTGCCACACCGTATTCGTCCACGGCGCTAACCATCAGGTGTACCGAACTGACACCCGTGAAGCCCTCGCCACGCAGGGTCAGGGTCTTAGCAGAGTCGTTTTCAGGAACTACGGTTTCTTCTACGTGCAGGCGGGCGGTCATCACGGGGTTAGAGGTGTTGTTCTGTTCTTCAGTGGTGTCGTGGACGCGGTCAAAGACGGTATTGCGCGGCAGGCTGTAGTGGCGGCGCGGGTCATCCTCGGGCAATACGTTGTCGAACTTCTCGACGGGGCTCACGGCAACTACCTGCTCAGAATCAGCCTGGGCGTTCTGCTCGGGCTGCGCCTCCTCTGCAGACTGCTTCTTCTTGAACTGTGCCTGCTCCGCCATTGCACGCTCAGCGGTAGCAACCGGAGCGGAGCCATTCTGTGCATTCCAACCATTCATGAAGGGAACCTCAACTTCCTGGGCGGTGTAACCATTAGCGGCAGAGGGCGCAACCTCAACGCTCAGCACGTAGCGCAGGTCTTCGTGAACAGCCTGCACTTCTTCCAGCCTGGATCCGGGCACTTCAATGCCGTCCAGGAGGGTGCCGTTCATAACGTCGGCGCGCGCGGGAGAGGCAGCGAGCAGGATGCGGTTACCCTGGCTATCCAGGGCGTAGGCGTAGGTCATGACTTCAAAAGCCTGCGCCTCACCCAGACCGGTGACTTTGTAGACGACAAGGTTCTTATCCTGCGGGATTTCCAGCTGCCCCGAAAGAATCCGAGCATTGAGCGGCTCATCCTGGGTGTCGGCGGGCAGCATTTCCAGCGGTGCGGAGGAGTTGTAGGAGGGGTCCTCGGTTGCGTAGCCCTTACCGGGGTCGACCACGGCAGTTGCGACGACGTACTGCTGGTTGGGGTCGAGGGTACCTGCGGGCAGGGTCAACTGGGTGCTGAAGCGCCCACCGTCCACATCAAGTTCGGGCACGAGGGTCATCGTCACTGCGGAGCCGCGACCCAGTGCATAGAGGGGGTACTGGCGGTATTCGCTCACGTACACCGCCACACCGTAACGCTCAACGGCACCGCCGGTGAAGCCTTCACCGGTGACGGTAATGCTCTGGGAACGTGCCGGGTTAATGACGACGCCCTGCTCGACGTACACCTGCGGGGAGGTTTGGGTAGCGACGTTTTCGATGGGGGTTGCGTTTGCTGCGGAGGGGGGATTGTCGGGTTCTACCGCAGTCGATGAAGCAATTCCGCCAGTATTCTGCACCTGCACATCTGCATGCGCAGCACCAACACCGGTAACGGACAGGACGGATGCAGCAATAGCGGCTGTTGCACGGGTTTTTGAGTGAGCGGGTTCGGGCATGGAACACACCTTTTCTGTGAGTGTGAACGATACCCTCCGGAGGGTGCCACGGATCGAAGCTGGACGGGTGCCTCTTCAGGAATGAACGCTATAACGCACGGACTAGTCATAACATTCCTGTAATGGTGGAAGTTACCGCGAAGGGAATCGCTCTATTTATCGGTAATTCCACACTAACAATACTTTTTAGGTTATTGCTGTAAATACGCTTTACGTCCTGACTATTTTCTTGTGCAATAACCCACATGGAATATTTTTTACTCTCCAGAACAGTATCAAGAGTACTCAAATTGCATGGACTAGGCGAAATTTTTCAACTCTCCCTTGAGGTTCAAGGTTTTATTGCATGCATATGCAGTTTTAATAGATTTGAGATAAAAATATTCTGCACATTCATGCATTTAATTTATTTCTTTTAAGTGAAAAAATGCAGGTCACAGCGCTTTTCCCCGCACATTGATTAAAAGCGTGCGTACCAATAACCACGCACAAAATAACCCAGCAAAATGATTCCGCTACATCACCCCACCCCAGCACCCTCAGTAATAAACCTCCTATGAATCGGTAATACGAACGACTCTCTTGCCGCGCGTATGACCAGCCTTCAAATCGCGGTAGGCCGCGCGGACGCCCTCAATCGTGAACCCGTACACGCGATCCAGCCGAATTGACACCTTTCCCTCGGTAACCAGCTCGGCTAGGGCTTCAAAATCCCCGTGTTCCGAGTGGCGGGGGCCCGTAAACTGCGCTCCCCTAATCATGACCTTGGGCGAGGGAACGAGAGTTCCAATGTCTTTACCCTTCAGACCCAGCGAGAATGCCAAGCTGACGTAGTCGCCACCATAGCAGTCCAGGAACTTCGTTACGCGGCCCTCAGCAGCCTTGAGCACACGCTCCCTAACACCCTCACCGTAGGCAACCGGGACAGCACCCAGTGACCTAACAAATTCGGCATTCGTAGCCCCCGCGATTCCGACGACCCGTGCGCCACGAGCCACCGCATACTGCACGGCGGTGGACCCAATTCCACCCGAGGCTGCAGAAATGACCACAGTATCGCCCGCACCCACGCCAATATGGCGGAAGGCGCCTCCCACGGTCAAGGCCGCGACACCCATTGCAGCGGCATGGTCAAAATCAATGGAGGCGGGCTTAAGCGCAATATCACCGGTATTCACGCAAATTTCCGTAGCTAGAGACCCCCTCTTAGTACCCAGACCGGGGGCGCTAACAATGGTTCCGAAGACCTCGTCACCCACAAGATAATCCGATACACCGGGTCCCACCTCAGTCACAGTGCCGGAGAAATCGCGCCCCACTCCGCGAGGAAACTGTGCTTTCTTCGATTCAAACCAGCGGCGGGGGGTTCCTGATTTTCATGACGCGCGAGAGCATCTTGAGCTGAGGAGAACCCTCAAAGATCTTATAGTCCACAGGGTTCAGGCCGACCGCATGCACCGCAATCTTTACCTGCCCCTCCCCCGGAATCTCCTCCGGTACACTCACAAACTTCAGATTCTCCACCGGCCCAAAGTGGTCGTACTGTACTGCCTGCACACTCATCGTTTCTCATTCCTCTCTCTTCCCGATTCGGGATGCCCAAACCTGCAAGCTCAGGAAACCCACCACGGACAAATCTGCACCAGTTTGCCCGTCTCATGCGGTTATTACATTCCGCAAAATACCGCCTAAACGCCCTCGCGGTCTCCTAGGAATATTTTATTCCCAAAGAGACCGCGAGGGCGTTTCATAAGACTCTATACGAAAGGATAAACCTTAGAGGCTGCGGCGGCGCAGGAGCATCAGTGCAGCACCAGCAATCAGAGCTGCGGCGCCAACACCTGCGATACCTGCAACACCCTCAGCACCGGTGTTAGCCAGCTGCGGCTTCGAGGAAGCCGAAGAAGAGGTCGAAGTCGAACCCTTAGTGCCGGAGACACCTACAGTGTGGCCCTTGGAGCTAGAGGAGGTAGCAGCGGAAGCGTTGCCAACCTTAGCCTTGGGTGCCTGAGAAGAAGGCATGCGGGTCTCGGTTACGACAACCGAACCGTCTTCGCGCATTTCAGCGGTGAAGACACTGGTGGTGCCGTCGCCGTTATCGCGAACGGTGGTGTTCTCGTCCTCGGTAGCTGCCGGCAGGGTCGGTGCGGGGTTGTTCGCATCGCTCACGGTAGCGGTGGTGACTGCCACCTGGTGTACCAAGCCGTTGGGGTCACTGGTTGCCACCATTGCGTAGGCGTAACCGGGCTGCAACAGTTCAGCAAGAACGCTGACCTTGACGCGGAAGGTACCGTTCACGATTTCAGAAGCGGGAACGTCGTGGGTTGCCAGAGCATCACCGGTGATGTTGCCGTTTGCATCCAGGCGGAAGATAGCGATCTGCACACCGTTAGCGACGGACTCGTGGGTGAAGCCGGAGCCATTGAAGGTCAGAACGTTGTACTGGTCGTTCGGATTCAGGGATGCATCCTCGGTGGTGAGGGTTGCGTTCTCGGGTGCTGCGGGAGCCTCAGGAGCGGGAGTCTCGGTCTGCTCGGGTGCAGGGGTTTCAGCCTTGGGTGCTTCCGGAGCTGGAGTTTCTTCCTTGGGAGCCTCAGTCTTGGGAGCCTCGGGTGCCGGGGTCTCATCAGCCTTCGGGGTCTCGGGCGCCGGGGTTACGGGAGCGGGAGTCTCGTCAGCCTTGGGGGTCTCAGGCTTGGGAGCTTCAGGGGCGGGGGTCTCTTCGGTCTTCGGAGCTTCGGGAGAAGCGGAATCGGTGACCTTGAAGGAGGAGAGAGCCACGAGCTTCTGATCGGGCTGACCCTGCGGGTTGCTGACAGCAACCAGGGCGTAGGATGCGCCTGCGGGCAGCTTGCTTGCCTCAACAGTGAAGGCGGTCTTGAAGGAGCCGTCCTGAATCTGGTCTGCAGACACGGAAACGGTTGCGATAGCATCGCCGGTGACCTGCTTGTTTGCATCCAGCGCGTAGATGCTGACCTGAACGCCGGGGCCAACCTTCTCACCGTAGAAGCCGGTGCCAACAACGTTCACGGTGTTGAACTGTGCATCACCGGGGAAGTGAGCGTTCTCAATAATGACGGAGGGGTCAGCCTGCTTCATCTCGGGAGCCGGGGTGGAGGGGGTGGTCGGCTCGGGGGTTGCCGGAGTGGTGGGCTCGGGGTTTGCAGGAGCAGTGGGGGCAGGAGTCTCTGCCTTGGGGGTCTCAACCTTGGGAGCCTCGGTTGCCTCAGCCTTGGGGGTCTCAGCCTTAGGTGCCTCGGTAGCGTCAGCCTTAGGAGCCTCAGCCTTGGGAGCCTCGGTAGCGTCAGCCTTAGGTGCCTCGGTTGCAGGAGCGGTGGGGGCAGGGGTCTCAGCCTTGGGTGCTTCGGTCTTCGGAGCCTCTGCCTTAGGAGCCTCGGTTGCCTCCGCCTTAGGGGCTTCAGCCTTAGGAGTCTCTGCCTTGGGAGCCTGAGTTGCCTCAGCCTTGGGGGTCTCGGTTGCGTTGCCACCAGGCAGGGAAGAAGTCTGAGCAGTTGCCTTCTGGTCGACAACCTGCTGCTGCTGGTCAGCGGGTGCTTCTGCCGCAAAAGTTGCCGGGATTGCTGCCACGGAACCGGCAGTAAAGGCTGCCGCTGCTGCGATCTTGTAAACGCGACGGGTAGTCTTCGACATTTTTCCTCGATCTCTGATTATCGGTGTTGAGCCTACCGTAGTGCGCCCCCGTCTTTGAAGGTGCAGTAGGCCCATACATGGGTGTGACTGCTAAAAGGCTAGCATTTGCCCCTGGACGTTTAGCATGCTTACCGCCATCTTTACCCAACTGTAACGAAATCGTTATAAAACAACCCCTTAACTTGAGGGTTAATACAGACCAATCCGGGGATTTTGCACCCATCTACTGACATACGAGGACATATAACCCTATCTTTTGATTGCATTTGAAGAAAATATAGGGTGTTCCATAGGTGATTTCAGCTCGCCATTTTCACCTTAGTGAACCTTAAAGTCTCACGTACCACTTCACAGTTCCCTCAAGTTCTCCTTCATGCCTCTCCCCCGCCTCTCAACACCCCACGGGCACCTTCATGTATGCCTTCTCTACGCGCCGAGAACACAGAGAAACACCCCGCCCACATCCAGATAGGGAGGCGGGCGGGGCTACCAAAGTCGATGCCTCACTGAGGCTCAAGCGTCACGGCGCGCCGCGAGCTTAGCTCTCCTTGCGAATCACCTTGAACTGGCTCGGCTGCGCCACCGGGCGAATAGTAATACGGTCAAGGTTCACGTGGTGCGGAACGTTCAGCGCAAAGGTCACGGTCTGCGCCACATCCTCGGCGGTCAGCGGCTTCTCAACACCCGCGTAGACGCGCTCGGCGGCTTCCTTGGAACCCAGGCGGTTCAGGGAGAACTCCTCGGTGTGCACCATGCCCGGGCAAATCTCAATCACGCGAACGTTATGTTCCGCTTCTTCCAGGCGGAGCGCCTCCGTCAGGCCGCGAGCGCCGAACTTCGCCGCATTGTATCCGGCACCGCCCTCGTAACCGTGCTCGGCTGCAGTGGAGGTCAGGTTCAGGATCGTGCCGTGACCGTTCAGGCGCAACGCCTCCGCGAAGGCACGCACCATGTGCAGAATACCGAGCACATTCATCTGGTACATCTTCAGATAATCGGTAGGCTTGCCGTCGGCAACCTTATCCACGCCAATAGCACCACCGGCAATATTGACCAGGGCGTCAATGGTGCCCTGCTCCTCCAGGATCTGCTCGGCAATAAAGCGGACGGAATGCTCATCGGTCACGTCGCAGGTCACCGGGTGAGCGCCGGTTTCCGCGTAGAGAGTGTAGAGGCGGTCGGTGCGACGAGCCAGGGCATAGACGGTCCAGCCGCTTGCTACTAGCTGCTGTACGGTGGCTCGACCAATACCGCTGGATGCGCCGGTCACCACGGCAACTTTGCCGTCGCCGGTATGGGGCAGGAAAGGAGATGCAGGAATGTGGGTGTTCTCAGTCATACTTTAATCCTAGTAGAGTGATGCCCGCGGGTGCTCTGTTCGAGCAGACTCGCGGGCATATATTTTGAAATTTTCGATAGTGAGATAGATGGCGGTACCACAACTGCGCGGCGCTCTGTCAGGCTACTGCTTGCGGCGGCGAGGCAGACCCCAACGGCTCCTACCACCGTCACGGAAACCGAGACGGTGCTCAAAATACACGGGCGAGCTACTACCAGTCTTGATCGTGTCCGGAGGGACCGCACCCTCACGCGCCGACAACAGGTAAAGAGCCGCGGCGCCGGGCATGAACACAAGCAGGGGTAGCACGAACCGCATGCGCGCCTCGCCGTAGCCGCTACGCACCGTCAAATGCCAGAGGCACAACGCCACCAGCGTCAGGTGCAGTATCAGCAGAACAGTTTCAGGCGTACCCAAACCAAAAATGCTTAGAGAACTCATTGGCAACTCCTCAAAGGTCGTGTATCTTCAGTCTACGCCGCGCCCGCTTTGCTGAGAAGGATTCGTGGGCATTGATACTGCAGATTTTCGCGCATACACTGCAGGTAATCAGGGGCAGCATATTAGGGGGCCTCTCCCCCATTACCGTTTCCACCGAGTTTGTCGCTGAATCGCCAATTACTCCTCATATAGGGAGCCTTCACATGACAGCAATACCGCACCAGCGCATCACCTCTCTTAAAGAGCAGCGCCAAGCGCTCCAGCAGAGGGCGCGCACTATCCGTGCCACCACCGGAACCCCCTACAGTTCCGAGGTTCACCTGCTGCTCGGGCAGAGCTACCTCGACCCCGCCAGCTGGCAGGAACTCACCGCCTCCAGCGGGGTACGCGCCGCAGTACGCAGGGCACAATTTGTGCGCCGGTACCGGCACCTCCTGGCACGTCTAGAAGCCGCAATCAAGCAGTACGAACAGGCAAGCACAGCGCAGAATTCCCCTGGAGCTGAGAGAATGCCGTGAATATGAGAAAATAGCCGTTATGGCTGAAAACATTTTGGGCTCAGACTCGCCCGTACAGATTAACGTTCCCGA
>ERZ773265.410-NODE-410-length-27299-cov-4.256020_pt1 | contig 27299 bp, 20 predicted proteins | sample MGYA00580512_ERZ773265 | MGnify/ENA primary metagenome ERZ773265 (study PRJEB29015, sample SAMEA2738169) | human oral metagenome | biome: human oral; feature: human-associated habitat; material: saliva | place: China | collected 2183 ... | reverse complement strand
GAAGGTCACTGCCTGTATGCCTTGGTAGCTGCGCGGGTCTCCGTCGAGGGCGAGACGTAGGTACTCGCGCACGAGGGCATAGGTCTTACCCGAGCCTGCCGAGGCGGTGTAGATCTTTAGCGGGGGGGCACTCATAGATTGTAGTTAGGGGGAGCGGGGCGCTAGTAGTCGTCGCGCACAGCGCTGAGGTCTATGCGCTCATCGTCACGGCCCCTATTGTGGTAGTGACGGCGCAGGGGGTAGCGTGTCGCCTCGTCATAGCGCTGACGGCAGCGATAGATATCCAGCGCCCAGTAGATGGCCGTACGTAGACTGGTGGGGTCAGCGATCCCCTTGCCCGCTATGTCGTAGCCCGTGCCGTGGTCGGGAGAGGTACGGACGAACTGTAGCCCCAGCGTCACGTTGACGCCCTCGTTCATATAGAGCGCCTTGAAGGGTGCCAGTCCCTGATCGTGGTACATGGCTAGGATGCCGTCGAAGCTATCCACCTGGGAGCTCCCCCAGAAGCCATCTCCAGGGTAAGGGCCGAAGACGAGCTGCCCCGCCTCGGAGGCGCGCTGCAGGGCAGGACGGATGATGGTGTCCTCCTCCTTGCCGATCAGCCCCTTGTCTCCCGCATGTGGGTTCAGCGCCAGCACCGCTAGACGCGGCTTGACGATGCCGAAGTCACGCTGCAGCCCCTGCGCCAGCAGGCGGAGCTTCGTCAGTATGAGCTCCTCGCTGAGGCTACGGGCGACCTCCGCCACAGGGATGTGCGTCGTCGCGAGCGCCACGCGGCAGTCCTGAGCCCCGAGTACCATGAGGCTCTCGCCAGGCGTCACCGCCCCTAGGGCGTCGAGGTAATCGGTGTGCCCCTTGAAGGGGAAGAGCTGCTGCGGCATGACGGCCTTATTGATCGGAGCCGTGACGAGGACGTCACAGAGCCCATTGCGCAGGTCGGCCGTAGCCCGCTCCAGCGCTTCGAAGGCGAGCATGCCCGCCTCCTCATGGGCCTCCCCAGGGTGTACCTCTACCTTGAGCGAGCCTGCGCAGTCGATGAGGTTGAGCTGCCCCTCCCGTGCCTCCTCGGCACCCGTGATAAGCTGCCAGCTGACGGGCTGCTCCAGCTGGAGCTGTCGCTGCCACCATTGGGCGGCAGCCTCCGAGCCATAGAGTACGGGCGTGCAGAGCTCGGTCATGCGCTCATCGGCAAAGATCTTGAAGAGGAGCTCGTAGCCTATGCCATTGATATCGCCGTGCGTGATGGCGACCTTGATACGTCGTGCTGCCATCTCTCGCTAGAAGCCCTTAGTGTAAGCAGCCTTGAGGATGAGCTCAGGGTCAAAGGCCTTGACGCTACTGGGGCGCAGGCTGTAGAGCGCTGCCTCCATCATGCGGATGAGGTGCAGCTTGTCCTCGTTGGGGCGGTAGACGAAGCCCTCGAAGACGAGGACGCGCTGGGCGGCCTTATCCAGGATCGCGTGGCTGACGAAGGGACCGCCCATCATAGCGCCGCCCGTCATCTTCCACAGGCCGCGTACCTCGGCGCGTGGGCTCTCCTCGCCAGGGAGCTGTACGCGGCGGTAGAGCAGGCCGTAGTTCTGCTCCGTGCAGGGGTAGCTACCCTCGAATTCGCCTGCGATATTGGTCCGCAGTACGCTATCGCGCTTGGCCACGAGGGCATCCAGGCCCATGCTCTTAGGCCCTGTATAGGGGTAGCTATAGACGAGGATATCGTGCCGCGAGCGCATGGAGGAGTTGGACATCCAGAGGAAGTCCTTCGCCACCTTCTGATTGCGGATGTCCTCAGGGACGTTGACGCTACGGCCGAAGAGGCTATCGGTGAAGTGCTGGGCACGCGTGCTGTACTGCTTAGCTAGCAGTTCGCCGAAGAGGAAGAGCTCGTGGCGCACGAAGACGTTCATGATCCCCTCGCCCTTACTATCCAGATAGCTCATGATCGAGTCGGGGCTGGGTGAGGTCATACGCATCACGACCTGCCCCTTGGCCCAGTCGTCGTAGCTGTACTTCATCGAGGTCGTCGTGTAGCGATCCTTATCTACGTCGACGATGAGGACATTGCGCACCAGCTGCATGAAGCCCGTGAAGGACTGTGTCGGCACGCGCGAGATGCGCAGGCTGGGCTCAGCCTGAGGCAGGGAGGGCGCGTCGTCCTCGAGGAGATCGTAGAGCTTGAGCCCCATAGGAGCCTCGAAGTACTGCTTGTCCATGACGAGCATCAGCTCGCCGGGCTTACCCGTGGCCTTCTGCTGCAGGGCGCTGCTGCCCGAGCTCTTACAGCCGACGAGCACGCTTATCCCTAGGGCGAGGCAGGGGAGCCCTAGGCTAATCCATCGCTTCATACTATATATATGTATAGGTTGACTTGTGTTACTGATAACGCAAAGATAAGGATTCTGCTGAGCCTAGCCCTCGCCATCACGAGGCTGAGTCACCGCACGGCAGTGGCTCGGACAAGGCCCGCGGCCTGCTACGGGCTAGCCCCCACCGAGCTCCGAGCTAAGGTAGTCTGCCGTGAGGGATATCCCTCACGGAGATTTCTTATATTACTTTTAGCCAATTATTATATTACTTTCGGCAGATTATTATATAACTTTACTCTGATTATTATATTACTTTTGCCCGTCCCCCCTATCCCTCAGCTCCGACAGCCCTATCCCTCACCCCCGCCCCACAAGGCCTGCCGCTCGGAGAGACCAAAGGCAAGCCCTGACACGGTATAGATGGGGACGAAGACGAAGGGCAAGGAAGGGCCTACGGAGGCAGTCCTCGGAGGGCTGGGGCTAGGCGGCTCGGCAGTTTGGGGACTAGCAGCGAAATATGTACCTTTGGTATGCTGTAGTCCAGCTACAGACCTTGACTCACTAACATTATCACTATAGTACCGTTCGCCTATGAACACCAATGACTTCTCCCTCCGCCATATCGGCGTAGGAGCCCAGGATGCCGAGGAGATGCTACGCACCATCGGGGTCAAGACCCTCGATGAGCTGATCGCGCAGACCCTCCCCGACAACATCCGTCTCTCCGAGCCCCTCGACCTACCCGAGCCCATGACGGAGCGGGAGTTCGCCGAGCATATCGCCGACCTTGCCTCTAAGAATGAGGTCTTCACCTCCTACATCGGTCAGGGATGGTACGACACCGTCCTGCCCCCAGTCATCCAGCGCAACGTACTGGAGAACCCCGCTTGGTACACCTCCTACACGCCCTATCAGGCGGAGATCTCGCAGGGACGCCTCGAGGCGCTCTTCAACTTCCAGTCCGTCATCACTGACCTCACGGCGCTGCCGCTGAGCAACTGCTCTCTACTCGACGAGGCTACGGCTGGGGCGGAGACGGCCTTCCTGCTCTTCAACGAGCGCAGCAAGGCCAAGACCAAGGCAGGAGCCCGTCGCCTCTTCGTCGACAAGGATGTATTCCCCTCGACGCGCGACGTCATCACCACGCGCTGCATCCCGCAGCGCATAGAGGTCGTACTGGGCAAGTGGCAGGACTTCGACTTCGGGGCGGACTACTTCGGCGTCATCGTCCAGTACCCAGGGGCTATGGGTGGAGTCAATGACTACAGCGACTTCGTCGCGAAGGCACACGAGGCGGATATCAAGGTAGGGGTCGCTGCTGACCTCCTCGGGCTGGTGCTGCTGACGCCTCCAGGCGAATGGGGGGCAGATGTCGTCTTCGGCTCGGCACAGCGCTTCGGTATCCCCATGTACTTCGGTGGCCCCTCGGCAGGCTATATCGCCTGCCGCATGGAGTACAAGCGTACTCTCCCTGGTCGCATCATCGGTCTGAGTAAGGACCGCATGGGCAAGGAGGCCTACCGCCTAGCACTGCAGACGCGCGAGCAGCACATCAAGCGTGAGCGCGCCACGAGCAACATCTGTACGGCGCAGGCCCTGCTAGCGTCGATGAGTGGCTTCTACGCCGTCTACCATGGGCCCGAAGGGCTCAAGCATATCGCCCGCCGCGTACACTCCTATGCGGGCTTCCTCGCAGGCAAGCTGCGCGACCTAGGCTACCGTCTGCTGCATGAGGACTTCTTCGACACGCTCTGCGTCGTCCTGCCTGAGGAGGCTGGCTTCGCCGACAAGCTGCGCGAGCTGGCCCTAGAGTGCCGCGTCAATCTATTCTACGCACCCTGCGGCTGTGTCGTCCTTCTGAGCATCGACGAGACTACTCTGCCCGAGGATCTGAGCGTGCTCTGCTACATCTTCGCCTCAGCCCTCGGCAAGGAGAGCAACTTCAACGACGAGGTCAGCGAGCACAGCATCTACATCCAGCGCAAGCATCTGCGTACCTCCCCCTTCCTCTCCTACGAGGTCTTCAACAAGTACCACACCGAGACCGAGATGATGCGCTACATCAAACGCCTCGAGCGTAAGGACATCTCCCTGGCGCACTCGATGATCTCCCTCGGCTCCTGTACGATGAAGCTCAACGCCGCCAGCGAGGTCATCCCGCTGAGCAATCCCGCCTTCTGCAACATCCATCCCTACGCGCCCGAGGACCAGGTGGTAGGCTCGCTGGAGCTGCTGGAGAACCTCAAGGAGCTCCTGTCCACGATCACGGGCCTACCCGTCGTCTCCCTCCAGCCCAACTCTGGGGCAGCGGGCGAATACGCAGGTCTACGTACCATCCGCTCCTATCACGAGGCGCATGGCGGTGGACATAGGGACAAGATCCTCCTACCTGCCTCCGCTCACGGCACCAATCCCGCCTCGGCCTCGCAGTGCGGCTACCAGTGCGTCATCGTAGCCTGCGACGCACAGGGCAACGTCGACTGGGACGACTTCATGAAGAAGACCGAGGAGCATCGCGACAGTCTCGCAGCGATGATGATCACCTACCCCAGCACGCACGGGATCTTCGAGACCAACATCATCGACCTCTGCAAGCGCGTCCACGACTGCGGTGCCCTGGTGTACATGGACGGGGCGAACATGAATGCTCAGGTAGGCCTGACCAACCCAGGATTCATCGGTGCTGACGTCTGCCACCTCAACCTACACAAGACCTTCGCCATCCCCCACGGCGGTGGTGGCCCCGGAAGCGGCCCGATCTGCATGACTGAGGCCCTCGCTCCCTACCAGCCCACACACGGCTACGGCGTAGACTTCGAGCCCATCGAGGGCAATGTCGTAGCGGCCTCTCCGCTGGGTAGCGCCGGGATCGACGTCGTCTCCTACGCCTACATCCGTCTACTGGGGGCTAAGGGTCTGGAGCGCTCGACACGCACGGCCATCCTCAATGCCAACTATCTGGCCGTCCGCCTCAAGGATACCTACGGCATCGTCTACACGGGCGCTACGGGACGCGTCGGGCACGAGCTCATCCTCGACTGCCGCCGCCTCAAGGATAGCTGCGGCGTCGATGAGAGCGACATAGCTAAGCGCCTCATGGACTTCGGCTACCACGCCCCCACCCTCTCCTTCCCCGTCCACGGCACGCTGATGATCGAGCCCACGGAGAGTGAGAGCAAGGCTGAGCTGGATCGCTTCCTCGAGGTCATGCAGTGCATCTGGGAGGAAATCCAGGAGGTTAAGGAAGGGCGCGTAGACGCCGAGGACAACGTCCTGAAGAATGCCCCGCACCCCGAGTACGAGGTCGTCTCCGACAGCTGGAGCCACAGCTACCCACGTGAGAAGGCTGCCTACCCACTGCCCTACCTGCGTGAAAACAAGTTCTGGATCAACGTCGCACGTGTCGACAACGGCTTCGGGGACCGCAACCTCGTCCCCTCCTTCTGCGCCTGTATAGCCCCTTCGACTGAGGGCTAGGCCATTTACCCGACGATGCCCCCGCAGCTCCCTCCGAGAGAGCACGCGGGGGCATTATCTTTATCCCGATTATGCATAGCTACATTGTACTCCTCAGAGGTGTGATGCCGAGTGGCAAGAACCGCATCCCCAAGATGTCCGAGCTACGTGAGGCCATCGAGGCGGCAGAGTTCACCGACGTCACGACCTACATACAGAGCGGGAATATCGTCCTGCGCTCGCCCCACTCCCCAGAGCAGACCTCCGCACGTATCGCCGAGATCATACGCGCCTACTGTGGAGCTGAGCTCGGCGTCATCACGACCACGGCCGAGGAGCTGCGGGCGCACCTTGCCTGCAGTCCCTTCGGTACGGACTACCTCGAGGAGCGGGTCTTCTACCCCACGACGATGGACACGATCGACCCCGAGCGACTGGAGGCTTTATGTCAGGAGGACTACGGCGCCGAGGAGCTACGCGTAGTCGCGGGACGTCTCTACCTCTATATCCCCACGGACGCCAGCCGCTCTAGGCTCAGCAATAACTTCCTGGAGAAGAAGCTAAAGATCACCGCCACCACGCGCAACCGCAAGACCCTCGCCCGCCTCATCGAGCTCGCCGAGGCCCTCTCCCCCGCTTAGCCCCTCCTATATATAATAAGGAGTAGACGCAGGGAGGCAAGGAGGCAAGGAGAGCGCCAGCAGCGAGCCCCAACCTCGGTCACGACGGAGCGAGCCAGGAGGCGAAGCGAAGCGGCAGCCTCCCTTGAGCTCCGCGAGAGATATCCCTCAGCCTCGTGACTGACAGCCCTCGCGCCCATGATGGACGTCCCTCAGCCTCCTGACTGATATCCCTCAGCGGCCCTTCCTCTATGCCCGCATCGCGCTAGGGGCTCTCTGCCCCTGAGCTACGCCCCAAGGCAGAGCCGAGAGGAGGGGAGCCTCCCCCTGCCCGAGCGCTTTGCCTTAGGGCGCATTGGGGCAAAAGGCGTATATTTGCGAGACACATAATACAACATAGACGCAATGAAGTTCGTAGTATCCAGCAATGAGCTTTACCAGCAGCTACAGACCGTAGCCAAGGTAATCAATAGCAAGAGCAGTGCAGCCGTACCTGTACTGGAGAATATCCTCTTCTCGCTATCCGGAGCAGAGCTAACCCTCGTAGCTGCAGATCAGAGCAATCGCATGACCAGCAGGCTCTCCGTCGAGAGCCTCGAAGGTGATGGCAGCTTCGCCGTACGCGCAGACACCATCCTCAACGCCCTACGTGAGCTCCCCGATCAGCCCATCGAGCTGGAGGTACAGGAGGGCAAGGCCAACCTCGTCTACAGCAATGGACACTACAGCTTCCTCGCCATCGATAGCGACAGCTTCCCCGAGTCCATCGCCTTCGACCCCGAGCATAGCATCGAGATCCCCGCCCCCGCACTCCTGCGCGCCATTGAGTCGACAGTCTTCGCCGCTAGCGACAACGAGCGCCGCCCCATCATGACGGGGGTCTTCCTCGACTTCTTCGAGGAGAAGCTCGTGGCCGTGGCCTCCGACGGACGTATCCTCGTACGCTATACGGACAATAACATCAAGAGCGGGCAGCAGATGTCCTTCTGCCTGCCCTCGCGCATCGCGGCGCTCCTCTCTCGCTACCTCCTGGTGAAGGAGACGGGCGTGGTACGCATCCGCTTCAACCAGCAGAATGTCTCCTTCGAGCTTCCCCACGTCGAGCTCACGGCACGCCTCCTAGAGGGCAAGTACCCCAACTATAATTCGGTCATCCCGCCCTCCTCGACCCATCACATCACCGTCGACCTGCCGCTACTTATCTCTGCCAGCAAGCGCGTGGCGCTCTTCGCCAGCAAGGCCAGCACGCTCATCATCTTCGACTTCACCGAGGGCAGCGCACGCATCTCCGCTCAGGACTTCGACATCTCGACCTCTGCCGAGGAGACCATCCCCGCCAGCGGGCAGGCTGCTGGGAGCCTCGTACGCATAGGCTTCGACTACAACTGCCTGCAGAGCCTACTGCAGAGCTTCGCTGGCGAGCAGATCGAGATCGCCCTCACCGACCAGACGCGCGCTGGGATCATCACCCCGCTGCAGACCGAGGAGGGCATAGAGATCTGCACGCTCATCATCCCTATGAAGCTCATCGGCGAGTAGACGCCAGGCTATCCCGACAGACATGAAACTACAGCTCCAACGCCCTGCCGTAGTCTTCGACCTGGAGACTACGGGGGTGCAGATCACGCGTGACCGTATCGTCGAGATCTCCATACTCAAGGTACATCCCGACGGCGAGGAGGAGACCAAGACACGCCGCATCAACCCCGGCATCCCCATCCCAGCCGCCGCGACGGCGGTGCATGGCATCACCGATGAGGATGTAGCCGACCAGCCGACCTTCGCCCAGGTAGCCCGTAGCCTCTACGAGTGGATCGACGGATGCGACATCATAGGCTTCAATTCCAATCGCTTCGACGTACCCATGCTCGTGGAGGAGTTCCTTCGGGCAGGGATCGCGGTAGACTTCAGCGACCGCCGCTTCGTGGACGTGCAGACGATCTACCACAAGCTAGAGCGTCGCACCCTCGAGGCTGCCTACAAGTTCTACTGCGGCAAGGAGCTGACCAACGCCCATGCTGCCGACGCCGACACCCAGGCAACCTACGAGGTGCTACAGGCACAGCTAGACCACTACCCCGACGAGCTGCAGAATGACATCGCAGCCCTAGCGGAGTTCTCCAGCTATGGGCGCACCGTGGACTTCGCTGGGATGCTAGCCTACGACGAGCAGGACGAGATCATCATCAACTTCGGCAAGTACCGCGGGCAGCGGCTGCAGGAGGTGCTACTCCGTGACCCAGGCTACTACGGCTGGGTACAGGGCGCACAGTTCCCCCTCGAGACCAAGGCTTGGTTCACCCGCGTCTATCAGAGCCTCATCGCGAAATAAGGATTATGGGCGTACTACAGGGCAAGCACATCGTGCTAGGCATCTCGGGGAGCATCGCAGCCTACAAGGCAGCCTCCCTCACTCGCCTGCTCGTCAAGGCAGGGGCGGAGGTGCAGATCGTCATCACCCCCGCGGGGAAGGAGTTCATCACCCCGATCACCCTCTCGGCACTAAGCTCGCGGCCCGTCATCAGCGAGTTCTTCAGCGGTCGAGACGGTACCTGGAATAGCCACGTAGATATCGGTCTGTGGGCCGATGCTATGGTCATAGCGCCCGCCACAGCCGCCACCATCGGGAAGATGGCCCACGGCGTAGCGGACAACATGCTCATCACGACCTACCTCTCGATGAAGGCGCCCGTCTTCGTCGCCCCCGCTATGGACCTCGACATGGCGGCCCATCCCTCCACCCTCGACAACCTCGAGCTGCTCGCCCAGCGAGGGAACTACATCATCGAGTCTCAGTCGGGCGAGCTCGCCAGCCACCTCGTAGGTAAGGGACGCATGGAGGAGCCCGAGGTCATCGTCTCCATCCTAGAGGACTACTTCACCGAGAGCCTCGACTTCGAGGGGCGTCGCGTACTGATCACAGCAGGCCCCACCCATGAGGCCATTGATCCAGTGCGCTTCATCGGGAACCACTCCTCGGGGCGCATGGGCATAGCTCTGGCGGATGAGTTCGCTCGCCGCGGAGCTGAGGTCAGCCTTATCCTTGGCCCCAGCAGCCTCAAGCCTAGCGAGCGTGTGGAGCTCATCCCCGTGACGACTGCCGAGGAGATGCTGGCAGCCTGTCAGGAGCGTATCGGGGCGGCACACCTAGCGATCTTCGCTGCCGCCGTAGCCGACTACCGACCCCGCTACAGCTCCACGACCAAGATCAAGCGCGAGGGGGAGGACTGCCTCGAGCTGGAGCTCGTGCAGAATCCCGACATCGCCGCGACCCTCGGCGCTGCTAAGGAGCCGTGGCAGTACTTCATGGGCTTCGCCCTCGAGAGTGACGCAGGTGTCGAGGAGGCCAAGCGGAAGATGCAGCGCAAGCACTTAGATGCCATCGTCCTCAACAGCCTGCAGGACGTTGGTGCGGGCTTTGCCCATCCGACCAACAAGGTTACGCTCTTCGACCGTGAAGGGGCTATCGAGGCCTACGAACTGAAGACCAAGGAGGCCGTCGCCCACGACATTGCAGACTTCGTCGCCAAGCGTCTCGACGCCTAGACACGGCCATCCGAGCCGCGGGATGACTACCTTCCCCCCCTCTGCCCGCCCTAGGCTCACCGCACCGCTCCCCCTTGCCCCACATCTTCCCTACCCCTAGTAACGGATTATGCTTACACGACTCAGCATTAAGAATTTCGTCCTTATCGAGGAGCTCGTCATAGAGTTCTCGCCTCGCTTCTCCGTCATCACGGGGGAGACGGGAGCAGGTAAGAGCATCATCCTCGGCGCCATAGGGCTGCTGATGGGTCAGCGGGCGGATAGCTCTACCTTACTGACGGGCGCCGAGCGCTGCGTCATCGAGGCGCACTTCTCCCAGCTAGATTCTGCTGCCAGTGCCATGCTGGAGGAGGAAGACATCGAGGCTGACGAAGAGGAGTGCATCATCCGCCGAGAGATCACGGCCAAGGGCAAGAGCCGCGCCTTCGTCAACGATACACCCGCCTCGCTGAGCCTACTGAAGCGTCTCAGCGAGTACCTCATAGACATACACTCCCAGCACAAGAACCTGCTGCTCGGGGACGCACAGTTCCAGCTCTCCGTCCTAGATCTCTACGGTGGGAGCGGTGCGCTGCTGCACGACTACCAGCGGCAGTACCATGCCTACAAGGCGCTAGCCAGGCAGCTCGAGGAGACGCAGACCCGCGCGGAGAGCCTGCGCAAGGAGCAGGACTACCTACAGTTCCTCTACGACCAGCTCGAGGAGGCCGACATCGAGGCCGAGGAGCTCGAGGGGCTCGAGGAGGAGGAGAAGCAGCTCGCCCACGCCCAGGAGATCCAGAGCATGCTGCAGCAGGCCGTCTCCGCCCTAGAGGATGATGAGTCGGGAGCTATCCAAGCCCTAGCCTACGCCCTCAAGTCCGTCGAGAGCATACGGTCCTACCACAGCTCGGCCGAAGAGTGGTGCGAGCGCCTGCAGAGCCTCCGCATCGAGGCCCAAGACCTAGCGGCGACGCTGAGTGACGAGGGCGAGAGCGTCACCTTCAGCCCCAAGCGCCTGGCACGCATCCAGGAGCGCATTGACCTCATCCGTGGGCTGCTGCACAAGCACAACGTGGAGGACTGCAGCGAGCTCCTAGAGATCAAGGACCAGCTGTCCGATCAGCTCACCCAGATCACCAGCTCCGACGAAGAGCTCAGCCAGCTCAGAGAAGCACTCGCCACAGCAGGTGAGGCCCTCATGAGCAAGGCGCTCGACCTACGCGAGCTACGCATCACTGCGGCCCGAGCGATTGAAGGCGCCCTCCTCGGCTCGCTCCGAGAGCTCGGGATGCCCTATGTCCGCTTCCTCATCGAGCTGCAGCAGCTCGATAGCCCAGGGGCTATGGGCATAGACCAAGTTACCTTCCTCTTCTCCGCCAACAAGGACATAGCTCCCGAGCCCGTAGCTGATATCGCCTCTGGGGGTGAGATCTCGCGGCTCATGCTCGCCCTCAAGGCGCTGATCGCTGACCGAAGGAGTCTCCCCACGATCATCTTCGACGAGATCGACACAGGCGTCTCGGGAGAGACTGCCGAGCGTATCGCCACCATCCTACGCCGCATGGGGCAGAGCATGCAGGTCATGGCCGTGACGCACCTACCGCAGATCGCGGCCGCGGGCGTAGACCACTTCTACATATATAAGGAGCACGGCTCCGACAGCACACGCAGCCATATCCGCCACCTCTCCGAGGAGGAGCGCGTCGACGAGATCGCTCGTATGCAGAGCGGCAGCCAGCTCAGCCAGGTGAGCCGAGCCGCAGCCCGCGCCCTGCTCGACTCTGTCAAGGACTAAGCCAAGAGGCAAAGCATGATCGATATAGCCATCATCGGTGCAGGGCTCACGGGACTCACCGCAGCCCTCCAGCTACAGCAAGCGGGATACAGTGTACAGATTCTAGAGCGCGCCCAGCGCATCGGCGGCGTGATCCAGAGCCACCATGAGGCTGGCTTCACCTTCGAGCAGGGACCGAGTACGGGCGTCATTGGGAACGCCGAGCTCGCCGAGCTCCTCCTGCAGTTCCCCGAGCTCAAGCAGATCGCCGACCCCAGCGCCGCGCGTCGCCTCATCCTCAAGACACACAAGGGCAAGCAAAGCCTCTTCCCCCTCCCCTCAGGGCCCAAGTCTGGGCTACAGACCCCGCTTTTCTCCTTTCGAGACAAGCTGCGTCTCCTCACCGAGCCCTTTCGCGCGGCCGGCAGCGATCCCAACGAGCCTCTGGCCGAACTGGTGCGCCGTCGCCTCGGCAGGGACTTCCTGCGCTACGCCGTAGATCCCTTCATCGGCGGGATCTATGCGGGCGACCCCGAGCGCCTCATCACCCGCTTCGCCCTGCCCAAGCTCTACGCGCTGGAGCAGAACTACGGCTCCTTCATCCGCGGGGCCATTGCCAAGCGCAAGGAGCCTAAGAGCGACCGCGATCGGCTCGCGACCAGGGAGGTCTTCTCCGTCCATGGCGGCCTGCAGCAGCTCGTCTCGACGCTCGGCGAAGCACTCGGAGAGGAAGCCCTCATCCTCGGGGCGGAGCGCTGCCAGATAGCTCCCGAGGGCGACCACTGGATCATCCGCTACACCCGCGACGGGCAGCTACAGCAGCTAGAGGCACACCAAGTCCTCTCGACCGCCCCAGCCTACGAGCTGCCGACGCTACTTCCCTTCCTCTCTGAGGCCGAGCTCACCCCCATCACCACACTACGCTACGCCCCTATCCTACAGGTTGCCTGGGGCGTGGAGCAAGCCTTACCTCAGTTCCATGCCTTCGGAGGACTCTTCCCCTCCTCGGAGGATAATAAGGTCCTCGGCATACTCAATCCAGGCGCCTGCTTCCCCGATCGTGTGCCCCACGCAGGGGCCTCGATGCTCTCCATCTTCTTAGGCGGCATGCGTGCCCCCGAGGTGATCGACTATAGCGACGAGGAGATCAGGCAGCTGGTCACGGAGCGTCTCGAGCGCATCCTAGGGCTCACTACTCCGCCCCGAGTCTTCCATATCTTCCGCCACCGCTACGCTATCCCGCAGTACGAGGCGGGCAGTCAGGAGCGCCTCGAGCAGATCCAGCGTCTCGAGGCACAGTACCCTGGGCTCCACCTCGCTGGGGCTATCCGAGACGGCATAGGCATGGCAGATCGCGTCAAGCAGGCCGCTCTCATCACAGACTCGATCATACGCTCGAGCCATGGAGCGCAGTGCTAGCAGGCTAGCCCCACGCACGGAGAAGATCCTCGGGGTCACGCTCCTAGGGAGCCTCTCCAATGCGCTACTCGTCGGCCTCAAGCTCACCGTCGGCCTCCTCGGGCATAGTAGCGCCATGATCGCCGAGGCGATCAACTCGCTCTCCGACTTCGCCACCGACCTCATTGCCCTGATCTTCATCCGCATCTCGGGCAAGCCTCAGGATGAAGACCACCACTATGGGCACGGCAAGTTCGAGACGCTCGCCACCCTCGTCATGGCGGGCGTCATGCTCGGCGTCGGGGTCTCCATCCTCTATCGGAGCCTCAGCACGACGCTCCAGCTGCTGCTCGGCAGGCTCGTCCTCCCCCAGCCGAGTAGGCTCACCCTACTGATCGCAGCCCTCTCCCTCCTTATCAAGCTCGGCCTCTACCTCCATACCCAGCGCTGGGCCCAGCGCCTCGATAGCTCGGCGCTGCGTACCAAGGCCCTCGACCACAGAGCCGACATGCTCACGCTCTGTGCCGTACTGCTGGGGATCACGGGGGCTATTGTGCTCGGGCCTCGGGGGCTCTTCCTCGAGCCGCTGGCAGCGGCCATCGTCAGCCTATGCATCATCTACATGGGCTGGAGCTCCCTACTGCCAGCGTGCAAAGAGCTCACTGAGGTCTGCCTTAGCCCCGAGGTCGAGGAAGAGATCCGCAGCATCATCTACGCCGCCGAGGAGGTGCAGGGAATCAACCAGCTCCATACGCGTAGCCTCGGCCAGTGCTATGCCATCGAGGTCGACATCCTCGTCTCGGGGAGCATGACCGTACACGAGGGGCACGAGGTGACTATAAGGCTCGAGCAAAGCCTCATGGAGCGCTTCGGCCAAGAGACGCATATCAGCATCCACGTCGAGCCCGCTTAGCTTGGCCTCCGCGGCTGAGGCTAAGCTACGCCCCTAATCTCTCCTCAGCTCCTACTCATTATTATATAGAGCGAGGGACGAAGAAGCCCTCAAGCGGCTAGGCCTCCAGCACAGCCTAAGCAAAGAAAGAGCCCTAGGAAGGCGCCACGCCAGACGCACAGCGGCATCAGCTGCTCGTCCCACGTGTCGCCTTCCTAGGGCTCTAGTCTTTGGGCTACGTGGTCACGCCCAGCCTGCTTACTCCTGAGGCCAAGGCCGCGACGCGCCGTGAGGCAGCACACAGCATCAGGGGGAGGCTCCGTGAGGGATATCCGTCAGCGCTCTGAGGGACGTCCATGACGCGCGTGAGGGATACCCGTCAGGAGGCTGAGGGATACCCCTTGAGAGCACTGCGCCTTGGCTGTCGCCGCGCTGCGCTGCCTCGCTTACGCTGGCGAGCGTACTGTGGCGGTAAGCCTGCGACCTGCAGGAGCGCTTAGCCAGTAGACGAGCGGCACGGACTTAGGGCTATTCCTCGCGCGGATGATGCTGATAATCTACCCGCTCTAGGAGTCAAGAGCAAGCATTTATCTTGGCTATGTGCGAAGTTTTTGTATATTTGAAGTCGCAATATCCGCTCCTTAATATACAAGCAATAGACTACACTTGCTATGAGCAACAAAGCACAACTCGACCCCAAGGCCTTCCAAGGGGTCGTCGACGGCAAGGAGGTACGCCTCTACAGCCTCACCAATAAGCAAGGCGCCGAAGCACACTTCATCAACCAAGGCGCCAAGCTCGTCTCCCTCATCGTACCTAGCCGCTCGGGCTGGACGGACGTCGTCATCGGACACGACAGCCTCCAGGAGTATCTCGATAGCGAAGAAGCCTACTTCGGTGCCATCTGTGGCCGCTATGCCAACCGCGTAGCCAAGGGCAGCTTCAGCCTAGACGGGGAGAGCTATCAGCTCCCGATCAATAACGGCCCCAACGCACTGCACGGCGGCCTCAAGGGCTTCAACGCCGTCATCTGGGACGCCGAGCAGACTGCGACGAATAGGATCGCCTTCCGCTACGTCGCTGCCGACGACGAGGAGGGCTACCCTGGCGAGCTCCACGTAGAGGTCGTCTATACCCTCACGGAGGAGAACGAGCTGACGATCGAGTACCGCGCTACCACCAGTAAGCCCACCATCCTCAATCTCACGAATCACTCCTACTTCAATCTCTCTGGCGACGGGGATGCCTCCGTGCATGACCACAGCCTGCAGATAGATGCCGAGGAATACCTCCCCACCGACGAGACAGCTATCCCCTACGGCGCCCCCGCGGCAGTAGAGGGCACGCCCATGGACTTCCGTGAGCCTCATCTCGTGGGCGAGCGCATCGACACCGCCTGGGACCAGCTCGTCTGGGCACGCGGCTACGACCACACCTACATCCTCGACAAGCCTCTGGGCAAGCTGGGTCGCGCCGCGCGCTGCTCCTCGCCCAAGACAGGCATCGTCATGGAGGTCTACACCGACCAGCCTGGTGTGCAGCTCTACACGGGCAACTGGATGAGCGGCAATATGCGTGGCAAGCACGGGCACCGCTACCCTGCGCGTGCCGCTCTCTGCCTGGAGACGCAGCACTACCCCGATAGCCCCAATCGTCCCGAATACCCCTCGACGCGCCTCGACCCAGGGCAGGAGTTCCGCTCCACGACGGCCTTCCGCTTCACAGTAGAAGGCTAAGGCAACGCTAACTAACAAACTCCATTCACATAAACAGTAAGTAATGACACAACAGAAACAGACGCAGAGCTACCTCGTGCCCTTCGTCATCATGGTAGTGCTGATGGCCCTCGTGGGACTGATCACGAACCTAAACGGGCAGTTCCAGGCACCTATGCAGGCCGCCTTCCTGCAGAAATCAGGCTCACTGACCAATGCGCTCACGACCTTCATCACCTTCGCCTTCTTCAGTGGCTACCTAGCGATGGGTATCCCCAGTGCTAAGAGCATCGAGAAGAAGGGCTACAAGACGACGCTCATCAGAGGGCTGTTCGGGCTGATCGTAGCCTTTGGGCTATATGAGCTCTCAGCCTATACATTCGAGGCCGTAGACCTGGCAAAGTTCCAGGCTGTTCAGGACGATCCCAATGCGGTGATCATACCGGTAGCCTACTACATCTTCCTCTTTGCAGGCTTCGTCGCAGGCTCGGCTATGACCTTCCTGCAGGCAGTGCTCAATCCCTACATCGTCGCTTGTGACGTGAAGGGTACGACGGGGGTCACGCGTCAGTCGATCGCAGGTACGGCTAACTCTACGATGGCTACGATCGCTCCGCTACTTGTGGCTTCGGTGATCTTCGCCGGCAAGAGTGGTCTGGACATCGCTCTTAGCTCGCTCTACATCCCCTTCCTCATACTCATCGTCCTGGTCGGTGGCCTCATCGTCGCTCTGATGAAGATACACCTTCCCTCGATCGCTAGCGCAGAGAAGAAGGAAGGCGAAGTCCTCGAGAAGAGCGTCTGGAGCTTCAGCCACCTCGCCCTCGGCGTCGTCGCCATCTTCATGTACGTAGGGGTAGAGGTCGCTGTCGGGAACAACATCAACCTCTATGGACAGAGCCTCGGCTTCCAGCCCAAGGACGCTGCCCTACTGGCTACGATCTACTGGGGCCTGATGCTCGTCGGTCGTCTCTGTGGTAGCTTCCTCAGCAGCATCAGCGCCAGCAAGCAGCTCACCATCACGGCTAGCGGCGCTGGCCTCCTCGTCCTGGGAGGTATGCTCCTAGACAATCCCTACCTCCTCGTCGGTGCTGGGCTCTTCCACTCCGTCATGTGGGGAGCGATCTTCTCACTGGCTATTGACAAGCTGGGTAAGTACACCTCGGCTGGCTCTGGTGCGCTGATGATGGGTATCGTCGGTGGTGCTATCCTACCTTTCGCACAGGGTATTCTCGCCGATAGCCTCGGTGGCTGGCAGTGGACCTGGATCATCGTCGTGGTGGCAGAGGCCTATCTCCTCTTCTACGCGCTGAGTGGTCACAAGGTCAAGCAGCTCCCCTAAGCACGCTACAAAGCATCACTCCCCATGCTCCTCGGCGCCGCGCGCGCTCCTGGAGCATGGGGAGTCTCCTCTACACACACATATCAATACACAGACACAAGACATGGACACGACACAGATCCGCAGCAAGTTCGCCGAGCTCTATGGCGAGCCTGGCATCCTCTTCACCTCCCCTGGACGTATCAACCTCATCGGGGAGCACACCGACTACAACGGTGCCTTTGTCTTCCCCGGTGCGGTAGACAAGGCTATGGTCGCTGAGATCCGCCTCAACGGCACCGACCGCATACGCGCCTATGCCCTTGACCTGGGCGAGAGCGCAGAGTTCGGTCTCAGAGAGGAAGACGCTCCTGAGCAGTCCTGGGCACGCTACATCTTCGGCGTCTGCCGCGAGATCCAGAAGCGTGGCGGCAAGATCGGTGGCTTCGACACAGTCTTTGCTGGCGACGTGCCTCTGGGGGCTGGGATGTCCTCTTCGGCTGCGCTGGAGAGCACCTTCGCCTTCGCGCTCAACGACCTCTTCCACCTCGGCATCGAGAAGATGGAGCTGGCCAAGATCGGTCAGGCAACGGAGCACAACTACATCGGGGTCAAGTGCGGCATCATGGACCAGTTTGCCTCCGTCTTCGGCCAGGCAGGCAAGCTCATCCGTCTCGACTGTAAGAGCATGGAGTACGAGTACCATCCCTTCGATCCCAAGGGCTATCGTCTGCTGCTGGTAGACTCCGTCGTCAAGCACGAGCTCGCTAGCTCGGCCTACAACAAGCGACGCGAGAGCTGCGAGGCTGCCGTCGCTGCGATCGCTAAGCGCCACCCTGAGGTCAAGTTCCTCCGTGACGCCTCCTTCGCTATGCTCGACGAGGTGAAGGCTGAGATCAGCGAAGAGGACTACAAGCGTGCTTCCTACGTCATCGGCGAGGTAGACCGTGTACTGGCCGTCTGCGATGCCCTCGACAAGGGCGACTACGAGACCGTAGGGCAGAAGATGTACGAGACACACCACGGCATGAGCAAGCTCTACGAGGTCAGCTGCGAAGAGCTGGACTTCCTCAACGACCTAGCCAAGGAGCTGGGCGTCACGGGCTCGCGCGTCATGGGCGGCGGCTTCGGTGGCTGCACCATCAACCTCATCAAGGACGAGCTCTATGACCGCTTCGTCGCTGAGGCCAAGAGCCGCTACGAAGCTAAGTACGGCCGTACGCCTAAGTTCTACGACGTAGTCATCTCCGACGGCTCGCGTCGTCTCTAGGAGCGACTCCACCTATATCCAAGTGGCAGGCCGCTGCTCCTCACCCGAGGGGCAGCGGCTTGTCTTCGTTCAGGGAGGGCCTAGCTGACCGCTCCTAACTGGTATCAGTGAGCACACTGAGGGGCGTCCATCAGCGCGCTCACTGCCATCCCTCAGCTTCCTCACTGGCGTCCCTCAGCGCGCTCCGACCATAGTCTAGGAAGGAGCCCCCCAGTATCCGCCCGCGGGGAGGCCTTGACTGAAGCATCCCCTGAGGCCTAGAGTAGCTCTCTGCAAGGCTAATTAGCACCTCTTCCCCCGCTGCTCACTGGGCTACGCCCTAGCTGCACGCATCTTGCTGCCCCTAGGGTGATTAAGGCTAAAAACGTATCTTTGTAGCGCTTTTGAGACCAGAGTGAGGCAAGAGCGCCGCGTGCGTGCGCCCTCTGAGACAATTAGACCTAAATAGAATAGATACGCTATATGAGCTTCAAATTCCCTGAATACGAGGGGCTCAACCTCTCGGGAATCAACAAGTCCGTGCTACAGCGTTGGCAGGACGAGCACCTCTTTGACCGTAGCCTCCAGCTCCGTGAGGGAGCCCCTTCCTTCGTCTTCTACGAAGGCCCTCCCTCGGCTAATGGGATGCCTGGCATCCACCACGTCATGGCGCGCTCGATCAAGGATATCTTCTGCCGCTACAAGACCATGAAGGGCTATCGCGTAGATCGCAAGGCGGGCTGGGATACCCACGGTCTGCCCGTAGAGCTCGGCGTAGAGAAGGCTCTCGGTATCACCAAGGAGGACATCGGGAAGAAGATCAGCGTAGACGAATACAATGCCGCCTGCCGCCGCGAGGTGATGAAGTACACGCAGGAGTGGGAGGAGCTGACCCGCCAGATGGGCTACTGGGTCGACATGAAGCACCCCTACATCACCTACGACAACCGCTACATCGAGACGCTGTGGTGGCTGCTGGGCGAGATCTACCAGAAGGGGCTCCTCTACAAGGGCTTCACCATACAGCCCTACTCCCCTGCTGCGGGTACGGGCCTCAGCTCGCACGAGCTAAATCAGCCAGGCGCCTACCGCGACGTCAAGGATACGACCTGCGTGGCGCTCTTCAGCATCCTCGACCCGAAGGCTGAGCTCCTCGGGCACGGCGCGCCCTACTTCATGGCCTGGACGACCACGCCCTGGACGCTGCCCTCCAATACCGCCCTCTGCGTCGGCCCCGAGATCGACTACGTAGCCGTACGCACCTTCAACCCCTACAGCGGCGAGCCCATCACGGTCGTCCTAGCCGAGCAGCTGCTCCATAGCTTCGTCTCTGCCGAGCACGAGGGCGAGGAGGCACTAGCCGCCTACCAGCCTGGAGACAAGAAGCTCCCCTACCTCATCGTAGCCCGCTACAAGGGGCAGGAGCTCGTCGGCACCCGCTACGAGCAGCTCCTCCCCTGGATGCGTCCCGACGGCGAGGCCTTCCGCGTGATCGCGGGGGACTTCGTCAGCACGACCGATGGTACGGGTATCGTACATATCGCCCCCACCTTCGGGGCCGACGACAGCAAGGTGGCTAAGGCCGCTGGCATCGCTGGGCTCACGGTGCTGGACCGCGAGGGCAACATCCGCCCCATGGTCGACATGCAGGGACGCCTCTACCCACTGGAGCAGCTCGATGAGCAGTTCGTCCGTGACTTCGTGAACGTAGACCTATATAAGGAATACGCTGGGCGCTACGTCAAGAACGCCTACGACGATACGCTGGGGGATGACGATGAGACGCTCGACGTGACGATCGCCCTCCTACTGAAGGGGCAGGGCAAGGTCTTCCGCATCGAGAAGCACGTACACTCCTACCCCCACTGCTGGCGCACGGACAAGCCCGTCCTCTACTATCCGCTGGATAGCTGGTTCATCCGCTCCACGGCTTGCCGCGAGGAGATGATGCGCCTCAATGAGACCATCAATTGGAAGCCTGAGAGCACCGGCACGGGCCGCTTCGGCAAGTGGCTGGAGAACCTCCAGGACTGGAACCTCTCCCGTAGCCGCTACTGGGGTACACCGCTCCCGATCTGGCGCACCGAGGATGGCAAGGAAGAGCGCTGCATCACCTCCGTCGCCGAGCTCTATGCGGGCATCGAGGAGGCGGTAGCTGCGGGCTTCATGGCCGAGAACCCCTGGAAGGACTTCGAGCCCGGGGTCTACACCGAGGAGAACTACCAGAAGATCGACCTCCACCGCCCCTACGTGGATGACATCATCCTCGTCTCCCCCTCGGGCAAGCCTATGCGCCGCGAGAGCGACCTCATCGACGTGTGGTTCGACTCAGGAGCCATGCCCTACGCTCAGGTACACTATCCCTTCGAGAACAAGGAGCTACTGGACAGCGGCCGCGTCTTCCCTGCAGACTTCATCGCTGAGGGCGTAGACCAGACGCGTGGTTGGTTCTTCACCCTGCACGCCATCGCTACGATGGTCTCGGGGACGAACTCCTACAAGGCCGTCATCTCCAACGGGCTCGTGCTGGACAAGAACGGCAACAAGATGAGCAAGCGTCTCGGCAATGCCGTCGACCCCTTCGCGACGATCGAGCAGTACGGCTCCGACCCGCTGCGCTGGTATATGATCAGCAACTCTTCGCCTTGGGACAACCTCAAGTTCGACCTTGAGGGTATCGACGAGGTACGCCGCAAGTTCTTCGCTACGCTCTACAACACCTATCAGTTCTTCGCGCTCTATGCCAACCTCGACGGCTTCGACACCGAGGCACCGCAGGTAGCCCTTAGCGAGCGCGCCGAGATCGACCGCTGGATCCTCTCCAGCCTCAACAGCCTCATTCTCCAGGTAGACAGCGACCTCAACGACTACGAGCCCACACGTGCCGCCCGTGCCATCAGCGACTTCGTATCCGAGCAGCTGAGCAACTGGTACGTACGTCTATCGCGCCGCCGCTTCTGGGCTGGGGAGATGACCACGGACAAGCTCGCCGCCTACCAGACGCTCTACAGCTGCCTGGTCACGGTCGCCAAGCTCATGGCCCCCATCGCGCCCTTCTATGCGGACCAGCTCTACCGCGACCTCGTCGCAGGCCGTGCCGATGCTACCGAGAACTCGGTGCATCTAGCGGACTTCCCCGTGGCAGATCGCAGCTGCATCAACAGCTCGCTGGAGCGCAGCATGGCCCTCGCCCAGTCCATCTGCTCGATGGTGCTCGCCCTGCGCCGCAAGGTCAGCATCAAGGTACGTCAGCCCCTACAGCACCTACTCATCCCCATTGTCAACGAGGAGGACAAGCTCGCCATCGAGCCCGTCGTACCGCTGATCCTGAGTGAGGTGAACGTTAAGGAGCTCAAGTTCGTCTCCGACGGCGACGGCGTCCTGGTCAAGAAGATACGCCCCGACTTCAAGCGCCTCGGCCCACGCTACGGCAAGATCATGAAGGCCATCGCAGCCACCGTCGCCGAGCTGAGCCAGGAGCAGATCTCTACCATCGAGCGCACGGGCTCCCTCCAGCTGACGATCGCCGACACGCCCGTCGTCATCGAGTGCGAGGACGTAGACATCTACTCTGAGGATATCCCTGGCTGGCTCGTAGCCAACGAGGGGACGCTCACCATAGCCCTAGACATCACGCTCACCGAGGAGCTTCGCCTCGAGGGCACAGCGCGTGAGCTGATCAACCGCATACAGAACCTGCGCAAGCAGAGCGGCTACGAGGTCAGCGACCGCATCACGATCGTGCTCCCCGAGGATGATGAGCTGATGCGAGTACTCGCTGTGTATGCCTCCTACATAGCCAAGGAGGTACAGGCCGACAGCCTCAGCCAGAGCGCTAGCCTCAGCCCCACAGCAGAGCTAGAGCTGGACGACAAGCAGCTACCTATAGCTATCCAACGAGTCAATTAACCGTACTTCGCCCCACCATGCAGCCTCTCGGGGCCGTATGGTGGGACTTACTCCACTACCCCCTATCCTATGAGTATCGAAAAGACTGCGTACACCGAGGAAGAACTTCAGGAATTCCGCGAACTCATCGAGGCCAAGCTCGAGCAGGCCATCCGTGACTACGAGCAGCTGCGTGAGAGCGCCACTAATTCCTCTGAGAATGACGTCGCAGACACTCTCCCGACGTTCAAGGCCGTGCACGAAGGTGCTGCCTCCCTCTCCAAGGGCGAGGCAGGGCGCATGGCCGAGCGTCTGCTCAAGTTCATTCATAACCTACAGGCCGCACTGCGCCGCATCGAGAACCGCACCTACGGCGTCTGCCGTCAGACGGGGAAGCTCATCCCCAAGGAGCGCCTACGTGCTGTCCCCCATGCGACGCTAAGCATCGAGGCCAAGCTCAACGAAAAGAAGTAATATGACATCAAGCAAGGGCACTAGCAAGGCTCTAGCCCTATGTAGCGGGCTCATCCTCCTACTCCTCATCATCGACCAGGCCTCCAAGATCTGGGTCAAGACCTCTATGGTAGAGGGCGAGATGATCGAGATCGCATCGTGGTTCAAGCTCTACTTCGTGGAGAACGAAGGCATGGCCTATGGCATCACGATAGGGAGCAAGCTACTACTGACGCTCTTCCGCATCATCGCGATGAGCGCTGGGCTATACTACCTCATCCGCATCATACGGATGCAGCGCTTCTCGCTGGGCTTCTTGCTCACCCTATCGCTGGTCATCGCTGGAGGCTTTGGCAACATCATCGACTGCCTCTTCTACGGCGAGATCTTCAGCTCTAGTAGAGGAGCTGTCGCCCAGCTAGTACCCTGGGGCTCGGGCTACGGGGACTTCCTCCACGGCAAGGTCGTAGACATGCTCTACTTCCCCATTATCCGCACCACTTATCCCGAGTGGAGCCCGGTGCACGCGGGGGAGCCCTTCGTCTTCTTCAGCCCGATCTTCAACTTCGCTGACGCCTGCATCTCTGTCGGGGTAGCGCTCCTGCTGCTCTTCTACAGACGCAGCTTCTCGCTCGCCCTAGAGCTCCTCTCGCCCCAGCGCACCGAGAAGACAGACAGCACAGCCCAGTAGTATGGCTCGTCCCTCGCGTCACACACCCACCCTAGCGCTAGGCTGCGGCCTTGTGCTGAGCCTCAGTCTCCTCTCCAGCTGTGGCTCCAAGCCCTGGAAGCGGCTTGGAGTCAAGACGATGCAGGAGCTGCTGCCAGAGATGGTCATCGCCGAGCAGAACTTCGCCGAGCGTAGCCTCCCCGACAGCCTGCGCCTCGTGGGCTACGCGGCTATCCTTGGCCGTCACGACGCTACGCTCGCCGACTGGGACAGCTCGCTCGTATGGTACAGCCAGCATGACCTCGAGAGCTACAAGGATATCTACGACGCAGCGCACAAGGAGCTCGAGCAGCGGCGGCAGCTCCTGCAGGCTCGTAGTGACAGCCTCTCTACCCTTCAGGCCAAGCTCTGGCAGTGGCAAGCGGGCAACGTCGACTCCGTGAACCTACTGCGAGATAGCGTCAGCTTCCACGCGGGGAAGGCCTACCTCGAGCGGAGCTTCAGCTACACGCCCGACCAGAGCTACGCCGCGGGCACGGAGCTAGCCTTCGTCCTGCGCCTCTCGGGGCAGCCTGCCCAGACGAAGCGAGCGCTACGCATGGAGCTCAGCCTCTGCTGCACGGACTCCACCGTGGTACGCAAGACGCTTGAGCTCAAGGCCCCAGGCAAGCTCTACCGCATCAGCCTCCGCGTCCCTGAGGGCAAGCAGATGCGCTCCTCCTTCGGCCGCATCGTAGGCTACGTCCCCCAGCTCCCCAAGCGCGGCTTCTGGGCGATCGACAGCTTCAGCTTCGCTCGCTACACGGCCGCGGCTCTGACCGCACCGCCCCCTAGCCTCAATGAGGGAGCGGATACCCTACGAGACGCGCCAGCTCCAGGCAATGAAGTCCCGCCACCTCCGACGACAGCGGATACGGAGAGTAGCGTCTAGTACGTTTAGCTGATGCCTACCCCTCCCCCTAACTACGTGAGCCACTACCTGCAGGTAGGCTCCCTGCTCTGCCCCATGGTGCTGGTGCGTCGGCTCGAGCATGGAGGCTTCGAGCTCGAGCCCTTCACTGGCGAGTGTACCCGCACCGTCTTCCTCGAGGGGACGCTCCGACTGGAGGCTCCGACCTGCCCCTTGGCTGCCGAACCTCGTCGCGCCCCACTCGCCGAGCTGCAGCAGCTCCTCGCCGAGCATAGCGGCTGGCAGCTGCTCCTACCCTCCGTCCAGTAATCACTTACGGTCCCACACATCTAACACCTCATTACCGATGACTAATAGAAAGGTCCGCGTACGCTTCGCCCCCAGCCCTACTGGGGCGCTCCACATCGGTGGCGTGCGCACAGCACTATATAACTACCTCTTCGCTAAGCGCCACGGCGGCGAGCTCCTGCTGCGCATCGAGGATACCGACAGCCAGCGCTTCGTCCCTGGGGCAGAGGCCTACATCATCGAGGCCCTCCAGTGGCTCGGGATACACTTCGACGAAGGAGTAAGCTACGGCGGCGACTGCGGCCCCTACCGCCAGAGCGAGCGCCGAGATATCTACCGCAAGTACGTGCAGCAGCTCCTCGACGCCGGCAAGGCCTACATCGCCTTCGACACGCCCGAGGAACTCGAGGTGCAGCGCAAGGCGCAGGCCAACTTCCAGTACGACGCTACGACGCGCGGCTCGATGCGCAACTCTCTGACGCTCCCCACTGAGGAGGTCGAGCGCCTCATAGCAGCAGGCCAGCAGTACGTGGTGCGCTTCCTCGTAGAGCCCAATGTAGAGGTCGAGGTCGACGACATGATCCGTGGACGCGTCAGCTTCAACAGCTCGGTGCTCGACGACAAGGTCCTCTACAAGAGTGCTGATGACCTGCCCACCTACCACCTGGCGAACATCGTGGATGACCATCTGATGGACATCTCCCACGTCATCCGCGGGGAGGAATGGCTCCCCAGCTCCCCGCTGCACGTGCTCCTCTACCGTGCCTTCGGCTGGGAGGACACGATGCCCCGCTTTGCCCACCTGGCACTGCTACTCAAGCCCGAGGGCAATGGGAAGCTGAGCAAGCGTGATGGCGACCGCCTTGGCTTCCCCGTCTTCCCCCTGCGCTGGGTCGATCCCAAGACGGGGGACGTCTCCTCAGGCTACCGCGAGAGCGGCTACCTCCCCGAGGCGGTGGTGAACTTCGTCGCGCTCCTGGGCTGGAATCCCGGCATGGAGCACAGCGAGGTCATGAGTATGGAGGAGCTCGTCCAGTACTTCAACATCGAGAAGTGCAGCAAGGCTGGGGCTAAGTTCGACTATGAGAAGGGCAAGTGGTTCAACCATCACTACATCCAGGAGGCGTGCAATGAGCGCCTAGCCGAGCTGCTCCGTCCGCGCTTCGAGGAAGAAGGCATCCGCTACGATCAGGCCTTCGTCGCTAAGGTCATCGCGCTCGTCAAGGAGCGTGCCCAGACGTTGCCCGAGCTCTTCGATCAGGCCCTCTTCTTCTTCGTCGCACCTACGGAGTACGACCCCAAGACGGTCTCCAAGCGTTGGAAGGAAGATAGCGCCGCCCAGATGCGTGGCCTCGGCGAGCTCCTCGCGAGCCTCGAGCCCGAGCTGCCCGCGAGCAGCACGGAGGAGCAGGTCAAGGCCTGGATCGAGCGTGAGGGCTACGGCCTCGGAGCGGTGATGAACTGCTTCCGTCTCGCTCTGGTAGGTGCCGCCAAGGGCCCGCACCTCTTCGATATCACAGCGCTCCTCGGTAGGGAGGAGACCCTGCGTCGCCTCGAGCGCGCGATTAACCAGCTAGGCTAAGTCACCGAGTTTGAAGAATCCGCTCTATAGCTTCGCGGGTATCCTTGCCTCGGCAGGGCTACACCTAGCGGCACGCTTCAGTCCCAAGGCACGCCTCATCATCGAGGGGCGCAAGGACACGCCGCTGCGCCTCGGGCGACTGGACGCGACGCGCCCCGTCGTATGGTTCCACGCCTCCTCACTCGGCGAATTCGAGCAGGGACGTCCCCTCATGGAGGCCGTGCGCCGTGCGCACCCCGAGTATCAGATCCTGCTGAGCTTCTTCAGCCCCTCGGGCTACACCGTACGGCAGGACTATGCGGGAGCTGATGTGGTCGTCTATCTGCCCTCCGACCGCAGCTCCTCCGTCCGCCGCTTCCTCGACCTAGCACGTCCATCCAAGGCTATCTTCATCAAGTACGACTTCTGGCCGACGATGCTCTACGAGCTGCGGGAGCGTGGGATACCGACCTATCTGATCTCGGCGATCTTCCGCCCTGACCAGCTCTTCTTCCGCCCCTGGGGCAAGTGGTACCTGCGCCTGCTGACGCTCTTCGAGCACCTCTACGTACAGGATGAGGACTCGCGCCAGCTGCTCCAGCGGCACGGCATCACGGCCGTCTCTGTGGCGGGGGACACGCGCTTCGACCGCGTCATCGAGATCGCCAGCACCGCCCAAGAGATCCCCGAGGCAGCTGCCCTAGAGGGCAAGGTACTCGTCGCGGGCAGCACCTGGCCCGAGGATGAGACTATCCTACTGCCCTACTTCAATCGCCTCTCGAGCGAGCACAAGCTCATCATCGCCCCCCACGAGATCCACGAGGAGCACCTCCAGGCCATTGAGGCGCAGCTCACCCGCCCCTATATGCGCTACAGCCAGCTGCAGACGGGAGCGACGGGGGACTACGACTGCCTGATTATCGACTGCTTCGGGCTACTCTCCTCCATCTACCGCTACGGGCGCTACGCCTGGGTCGGGGGAGGCTTCGGCAAGAGCGTACACAATACGCTGGAGGCAGCCGTCTACGGCATCCCCGTCTTCTTCGGGCCCGAGGTGCACAAGCATCGTGAGGTACGCGAGCTCATTCGGCGCGGCCTCGGCTTCGTCCTCCATAGCGAGGAGGACTTCGCAGCCCTACTGCAGCGCTTCGACGACGAGGCCTCTTGCCGGGAGGTCGCCCAGCAGCTCGAGCAGTTCTTCGCCGAGCAGCGCGGAGCCACCGAGCAGCTCCTCAGCAAACTCTTCTAGGATAAGTCCTATATAAAGGCCAAG
>ERZ773265.406-NODE-406-length-27418-cov-72.586339_pt1 | contig 27418 bp, 19 predicted proteins | sample MGYA00580512_ERZ773265 | MGnify/ENA primary metagenome ERZ773265 (study PRJEB29015, sample SAMEA2738169) | human oral metagenome | biome: human oral; feature: human-associated habitat; material: saliva | place: China | collected 2183 ... | reverse complement strand
TTGACGAAAAGACGGCGGAAAGGCAACGTTGCCTTCCCGCCGTCTTTTGCGTTCCGCCCGGCTTCTTGGCCGTGGCGGTGACGCACGGGGCGACGCGCGAAGGCAACACCTTCTGCGCAACGCCCCATCACTCGATGGGGAGTGAATACCGCGACGTCGACCGGCGCCGCACGTAACACGCAAGACATACCCGCCACAAGCGGGCAACCCCCACGAGGTAAAGGAAAATGGCACAAACCAACCCGACCCCGGACGCATCGGTAACGCTGAGCAGCCCCGAGAGCGGACAGCTCTCGCGAGGCCTCTCCCTGCGCCACATTATGTTCATCGCCCTCGGCTCGGCCATCGGCACGGGCCTGTTCTACGGTTCCGCCTCCGCGATTCAGCTGGCCGGCCCCTCCGTACTGCTGGCCTACGTCATCGGCGGCGCGGCGGTGTTCATGGTGATGCGCGCGATGGGCGAGCTCGCCCTGGCACACCCGGTCGCCGGCGCGTTCTCCGAGTACGCGACCCTCTACCTGGGCCGTTGGGCCGGTTTCGTGACCGGCTGGACCTACGCCCTAGAGATGGCGCTGGTGGCCGTCGCGGACGTGACCGCCTTCGCCGTGTACATGAAGTTCTGGTTCCCGAACAGTCCCTCGTGGATTTGGATTGTCTCGGTGCTGCTGATCCTGCTCGCCATTAACCTGGCGAAGGTCAAGGCCTTCGGCGAGGCAGAATTCTGGTTTACGCTCGTGAAGGTCAGCGCCATTATCGCCATGATTGTCGGCGGCATCGCCCTGCTCTTCGTGGGCGTGCAGGCGCACGAGGAAGTCGGCCCTTCGGTCACGAACCTCTGGGCCCTGGACGGCGGCTTCTTCGCGAACGGCTTTACCGGCTTCCTCGCCTGCTTCACCGTGGTGATGTTTGCCTTCGGCGGTATCGAGAACATCGGCATCGCTGCGGGTGAGGCGAAGGATCCGCGCACCTCGATTCCCAAGGCGATTCGCACGGTGCCGTTCCGCATCCTCATCTTCTACGTGCTGACTCTCTCGGTCATCATGTCCCTGTACCCCTGGTACTCGGTCTCGAAGGAGAACTCTCCGTTCGTGCAGATCTTTGAGGGCCTGGGCATCCCCGCGGCCGCTTCGATTCTGAACGTGGTCATCATTACCGCCGCCATCTCGGCCCTGAACGCCGATGTGTACGGTGCCGGCCGCATGATGTACGGCCTGGCCAAGCAGAAGCTGGCCCCCGCATCCTTCGCGAAGGTCACCAAGAACGGCGCTCCCTGGATGACCACCCTGCTCATGGTACTGGTCATGGCGGTCGGCGTGATTGTGAACGTTCTCTTCGAGAACGCGTTCGAGGTGGTTGCCTCCCTGGCTACCTTCGCGACCGTGTTCGTGTGGGTCATGATTCTGCTGGCGCACATCGCGTTCAAGCGGGGCGGCGCGGACGCCGAGGCGCAGCCGGTACGCCAGCCCCTGTGGCTGAGCTACCTGGCGTTGGCGTTCATGATTTTCATCGTGGTGCTCTTCGGCTTCTTCGCCGACACCCAGCTGGCGCTGGTGATGGGTGCACTCTGGTGCCTGTTCCTGCTGGGCTACTACCGCCTCGTGGTGGTGCGCGCTCGCGCCGCGGCGTAGGCACTCAAGCCACCGGGCACCCGGCGGTAGCGGCTGCCGGGTAGCGCCCGTGTGAACGTTCGCCTCGAAAGCCCGGCGGCCGGTAGTGTGATGAGCTACCTGCCGCCGGGCTTTTGTGCGCTCTTCCGCGAACGCGTCCCGGTAGCGTAGAATGGGAAGAACGCGTCTGCAGTCCGCAGCAGACGTCGTGTATTGAGGGCGCAAGCCCACCACCCGGCGGCAACCGTCCGTACGGGACGTATGCGGTACTAACTCTAGGAGTTAAAAAGTGGCACTGGATCCCGCTGTCAAGCAGGCAATCATCAAGGAATACGCAACCCACGAGGGCGACACCGGTTCGCCCGAGGTTCAGATTGCAGTTCTGTCTCGTCGTATCTCCGACCTGACCGAGCACCTGAAGTTCCACAAGCACGATCACCACTCCCGTCGCGGCCTGATGATCCTCGTTGGTCGTCGCCGCAACATGCTCGGCTACCTCAAGAGCGTCGACATCGAGCGTTACCGTTCGCTGATCGAGCGCCTGGGCCTGCGCCGATAAAACGGGAGCGTTTGACGCTTCACGCGGTGATTAACCGCCCCGCGGCGGTTCGTGCGGACGTGCTGTAGCTGTTCCTCGCCTTCTTCGTAAGGCGCGGGCGTCGGCACGTCCGTACTGCCGCGTTCGGGGGCGCTCACCCCAACCGGTCGCGGGTCGGACGGCCCGGACCGTCCGGTGGGCACGCCCCACCAACCATGACAGAAAACCAGCCGCGAGCGCACACGCCGCGGTCCTCGGTAGCGAATTACGGAATAACACCCCTCAGCACATAGCGAACGGTGCGGGACTCTGCCCGGAACCGCCGGATCCAACCGGCGCGATGACGGCGGGGGAGCGGTGCCGTGGTTTCCTATCGAAGGCCGACTCGTGCGCTACGCACCGGCTGACCAAGAGAAAGAAGGAACCGTGGAAGGTCCCGAAATCCAGTTTGCCGAAGTCGAAATCGACAACGGCATTTACGGTAAGCGCCACGTGCGCTTTGAAACCGGCCGTCTCGCCAAGCAGGCTAACGGCTCGGTGCTCGTCACCATCGATGACGAGACCACCCTGCTCTCCGCAACCGTGGTCGGCAAGTCTCCCCGCGAGGGCTTCGACTTCTTCCCGCTGACCGTGGACGTGGAAGAGCGCATGTACGCAGGCGGCAAGATCCCCGCATCGTACTTCCGCCGCGAAGGCCGCCCCAGCACCGAGGCAATCCTGGCTGCACGCCTGATTGACCGCCCGCTGCGCCCCGCCTTCACCAAGGGCATCCGCAACGAGGTGCAGGTCGTCGTGACCGTCCTGACCTACAACCCGGACGAAATCTACAACACCTTCGCGATTAACGCGGCTTCGGCATCGACCACGCTCTCCGGCGCGCCCTTCAGCGGCCCCATCGGTGGCGTGCGCGTGGCCCTGATTGACGGCCAGTGGGTCTGCTTCCCCAAGTACTCCCAGCTCGAGAACGCCGTGTTCGACATGGCCGTGGCCGGTCGCATCGTCACCAAGGCCGACGGTACCGAAGACGTCGCCATCATGATGGTCGAGGCTGAGGCCACCGACAACTCCTGGAAGCTCATCAAGGAGGACGGCCAGACCGCCCCCACCGAAGAGGTCGTCGCTCAGGGTCTGGAGGCCGCTAAGCCCTTCATCGCTGCCCTGTGCAAGGCCCAGTCCGACCTGGCAGCCCGCGCCGGCAAGCCCGCCCTCGAGCTGCCCTTCTTCGGCGGCCACGGCGAGGACGTGGACGCAGCCGTGAAGGAATTCGCCGCAGACCGCCTGGTCGAGGTGTACTCCATCGCCGGCAAGCAGGAGCGCGAAGCCGCCGCAGCCGAGCTGAAGGAAGACCTCAAGGAGGCTCTGACCGGCGAGGGCAAGGAATTCGAAGAGCGCGACGACGAGGTCGACGTGGCATTCGCCGCCCTGACCAAGCACATCGTGCGCCAGCGCATCCTCACCGATCAGGTGCGCATCGACGGCCGCGGCCTGACCGATATCCGTCAGCTCACCGCCGAGGTTGAGGTCCTGCCCCGCGTGCACGGCTCCTCCCTCTTCGAGCGCGGCGAGACCCAGATTATGGGTATCACCACCCTGAACATGCTCAAGATGGAGCAGCAGCTGGACTCCCTGCACCCGGTCAAGTCCAAGCGCTACATCCACCACTACAACTTCCCGCCGTACTCCACCGGTGAGACCGGCCGTGTGGGTTCGCCCAAGCGCCGCGAAATCGGTCACGGCGCCCTGGCCGAGCGTGCAATCACCCCGGTGCTGCCCTCGCGCGAAGAATTCCCCTACGCTATCCGCCAGGTTTCTGAGGCTCTGGGCTCCAACGGCTCGACCTCCATGGGTTCGGTCTGCGCCTCGACCCTGTCCCTGCTGAACGCCGGCGTGCCGCTGCGCGCACCCGTTGCGGGTATCGCAATGGGTCTGGTGTCCGACGAAGTGAACGGCGAGACCCGTTACGCCGCCCTGACCGACATCCTGGGCGCCGAGGACGCACTGGGCGACATGGACTTCAAGGTGGCGGGTACCTCCGAGTTCGTGACCGCTATTCAGCTGGATACCAAGCTCGACGGCATCCCCGCCTCCGTGCTGGCCGGTGCGCTGACCCAGGCCCGCGAGGCTCGCCTGCACATCCTGGATGTGCTGACCAGCGCCATCGACGCACCCGACGAGATGAGCGAGTACGCACCGCGCATTATCTCCGTGAAGATTCCGGTCGCCAAGATCGGTGAGGTCATCGGCCCCAAGGGTAAGATGATCAACCAGATTCAGGAGGACACCGGCGCCGACATCTCCATCGAGGACGACGGTACCGTGTACATCGGCGCAGCCGACGGCCCCTCCGCCGAGTCTGCCCGCGCCGCCGTGAACGCCATCGCGAACCCGCAGGTTCCCGAGGTCGGCGAGCGTTACCTGGGCACCGTGGTGAAGGTGACCGACTTCGGCGCCTTCATCTCGCTGACCCCCGGTAAGGACGGCCTGCTGCACATCTCCGAGATGCGTAAGCTCAACGGCGGCAAGCGCGTGGTTGACGCCGAGGACGTTGTCTCCGTGGGCCAGAAGGTTCAGGTGGAGATCACCAAGATTGATGACCGCGGCAAGCTCTCGCTCGCACCGGTCGTTGAGGGCGGCGACGACGAGTAGTCGACCCGTCTAACGATGAGGGGCGTTCGGCGCACCCGGTGCGGTTCATTCCCCGCCGGATGCACCGGGCGCCCCTTGTCGCGAGTAAGAGGGATAAGATTAATATATTTCTCTTGCACTGGAAGGAAAGTGAGCGAATGTTGACACGACGTGACAGCACAATTGATATTGCTAAAGGCATCGCAATCATTGCAATTGTGTTTGGGCACATTCATCGAGGGATGTGGGCATCTGGACTGGGGACGGAAGCCTTCCGCCCCTATAAATATGTTCTTGACTACGGTGTCTATTTTTGGCACCTGGTAGTTTTTGCCTTCCTGAGCGGCCTGTTCGTGTCGCGAGGAGCGTTGAAGACTACCCCCTCCTCATACCTGACGAAACGTCTGGTTCTCTTCGGATACCTGTACGTCATTTGGCAGGTTCTACAGGTGGGTATGAAGCTTGTGCTTCCGTCTAATTCTTCCGATAAGACGACTGTGATGAGCCTGCTTGAGCTGTGGAAGCCTGAAGGGCAGCTTTGGTTCTTCCCCTGGCTCATGATTGTCACCATTATTGCTGTGGTGACGCGAGTATGGCAGAAGAACGCTATCGCTGCCCTAACGATTGCTGGCTCAGCGATTCTTGCGCTTGCCTCGTGGGGGTACATCGGCGAGTATGTCGGTACTCAGGGCCTTTCGCTACTCTTCTTCTTCCTCGTTGGTGTGGCGCTTGGCCATGAACGATTCCAACGCATTATGAGCTCCATCCCCTTGGCAGCTCACGCGGGTATCGTTGCTGTTGGCCTGTTCGACTACATCTACCTTCTGATGAACATTCAGGCTACTCCGCCTACCGTCATTCCTTACTTCACGAATGATGTTGGTGCGGTAGCTATGGGTATTCTTGCGACGGTGATATCCTCGCTGACGGTGCTCTCGCTCTCCTACCTGCTGGCTCGGGTTCCGTGGAGCGGCTGGCTCGCCTACCTGGGACGCCACTCCCTGGAAATCTTTATCGCGCACATCGTGTGCGGTGCCGCTTTCCGTTTCGTACTGACGAAGTCTGGTCTTTTCTCGGTACCTCTGTTCCTGGTGGGCGGTACGATCTTTGCGATCCTCGCCTCGCTGCTGCTGGGGTACTGCGCACGAAAGCTCCGGATTCCGCTCTTTACCCTGCCGCGTCCCATCGAACAAAAGATTAGCTAACCGAACTCACATCGAAGGACACTGAATGTCTATTTCCCTGCCCGTCGAGCTTGACGCCATTGCCGAGGAGCTCGACTACGAGCGTGGCCGCCTCATCTACGAGGGTGCGGGCGGCAACGAGGTGCGCCGCTCCATCCTGCCCGGTGGCGTGCGCGTCATCACCGAGAAGATGCCCGGCACGCGCGGCGTGTCCATCGGCTTCTGGGTGGGGGTGGGCTCGCGTGACGAGGCTCCCGGTATGCTCGGCTCCACGCACTTTCTGGAGCACCTGCTGTTCAAGGGCACCGGTACCCGCACGGCGCTCGACATTGCGTCCTCCTTCGACGCGGTGGGCGGAGAATCCAATGCGCTGACCGCCAAAGAACACACCTGCTACTACGCGCGTGTGCTCGACGACGACGCGCCCATGGCCGTGGACGTCATCACCGATATGGTGACCAACGCCCTGCTTGATCCCGCCCACCTGGAGCAGGAACGCGGGGTGATTCTCGAAGAAATCGCGATGGATCAGGACGACCCGACCGACGTCGCCTTCGAGAACTTCGTGGAGCAGCTCATGGGCGCCAACCCCCTCGGACGCCCCATCGGCGGCACCCCCGAGGAGATTCAGGCGGTCCCGCGTGACGCCGTGTGGGAGCACTACAAGCGCTACTACACCCCGGATCGCCTGGTGATTTCCGCCGCCGGTTCCCTGGAGCACAGCACCATGGTTCGCCTCGTGCTGGAGTCGCTCACCCGCTACGGCTGGGACCTGCGGGAGGGCGTGGCCCCCGCGCCGCGCCGTGTGCGTACCGACAGCGGCATCGTGCCGCTGAGCGAGCTGCGCGAGGTACAGAAGGGCTTTGAGCAGACCAACATCGTGATGGGCTGCCCGAGCATCATCGCGGGCGACGACCGCCGCTACGCGTTGAGCGTGCTGACCAGCGCGTTTGGTGCGGGCATGTCCTCGCGCCTGTTCCAGGAGATCCGCGAGAAGCGCGGCCTGGCGTACAGCACCTTCGCGTTCTCCGGCGCGTACTCGGATGCCGGCTACTTCGGCATGTACGCCGGCTGCCTGCCCGCCAAGACTGAGCAGGTGCGCGAGGTCATGGGCCACGAGTTCGATAAGCTCGCGGCCGCCGGCATCACCGAGGAGGAGCTGCTGAAGGTGCGCGGTCAGCTGGCCGGCTCCACCGTGCTCGGCAGCGAGGACTCCGGCTCGCGCATGTCCCGCCTGGGCCGCGCGGAGATGGATTCTGGCCAGTTCACGAGCACCGACGAGCTGCTGGAGAAGATTCGCGCGGTCTCCCTCGACGAGGTACGCGATCTCGCCGCCTTCCTGGGTGAGCAGCAGATGATTACGACCATCGTGCGGTAGATCGTGCGGGGCATTGGCCCCTCGCCGTTTGAAATAGAGCTACGGGAAATCGAAAGGCCCGTTGGTCACTCCCATGAGAGTGACCAACGGGCCTTTCAACGCGTCAGAACCGCCTATGCATTGCTCCAACCAGCGTCACCGGGTTAGCGTCACCGGGCCAGCCGGTTCGGGTCGGTTCGACGCGGGTACTTGCGCTTTGTAGCTGCGACGCCGCTACTTCTTCTGTGCCTTGGCGATGGCCTGCTCCACGACCCGGGCGTAGAGCTCCTGGCCGGCCGCCTCGGGGTGCACGCCGTCGGAAGCGAGCAGGCCGCTCTGGGTCTGCAGGGCCTGGCGAATCGCCGAGTTCCAATCCGCGATAATCACGCGGTCGGAGTGCTGGGAAGCAAACTCTCGAATCTTCGTATTCGAGTACTCGATCCAGCTCAGGTTGCGCGGGCCGTAACCGGTCACGAGCACCAGCTTCGAATCGGCGGGCATGGCCGCCAGCACCTGATCGAGCTGACCGTCCAGAATGGTCGAGTTTGCGGTCACCGACAGCACCAGGGTCTTTCGAATCTGACCGTTGGCGCCCATGGACTTAATAATGGGCAGCGCGTTAGCGATGGTGCGTCCCTCAGCCGCATTAATCTGGGCCTCGGGCATCTTGTCGTAGAGATCGGGGGAGGTCGCCACCACGATGGAGTCACCCACGACGGTCACCTGTGAGGAGTCGATGGGGCCGGTGGCCTCCTGGGAGGCCGAGGCGCTTGCTGAGGCGGTGGCCTTCGCATCCTTTCCGTCCTTGGCCGTGGGGTTGGCCGAAGCGCTCGCGGAGGCGCTGGCGCGCGCCTCCTGTCGGGCCTTCAGACGTTCGGCCGCGGCGCGCTTGCCGTCCTCAACGGACTGCTGGGCGGTGGTCATGGCCGGCGCGGTGCGTACGGCCACGCCGGTTGCACCGGCGGCCGCAATCACGAGCAGGGTCAGGGCGATGGGCAGGGCCTTAACGGTGGCGTTCTGGAAGGAGGCGATAACGCGGTTGGCGCTTCCGCGGAAGCCGTGGCGTCGAATCGGGGTCTCAACCCAGCGGTAGGACATCTCGGCGATGGCGAAAGTCGCCACCAGCACGCCGACGTTCACCAGTGGGGAGCGGTCCGCGCCGAGCACGTAGTGCATGACCACGGCCAGCGGCCAGTGCCACAGGTACAGTCCGTAGGAGCGTTCGCCCACCCAGCGCAGGGGCGCAAAGTTCAGCAGGCGGCGCAGGGCCTCGGAGGCACCGGCAAGCATATCGGGCAGCATGCCCTGAATCACGCCGAGAGCCAGTAGGGAAGCGCCGAACAGACCCCAGGGGATTGCACCGGGTGCGGATTCGGGCACGAGAACCGCGTAGGGAATCAGCGCGAACAGGGACAGCCAGCTAATCATGACGCGGGCGAAAGCGACCAGGCCGAAGGGCTGAGCCACGCGGTACAGCACGGACTGCTGCAACGGCGGGTACAGCGACCAGGGGCGCGCAAACGCCAGCAGCGCGCCAAGCAACAGGCCGTAGAGGTGAGTGTCGGTGCCGTAGTAGACGCGGCTAATGGGTGCGCCGGACATCAGAAGAGCGGTAGCAACGCTCAGTGACGCAATAATGCCCAACACCATGACCACGCTAAAACGACGCCACGAACGGCGCAACAACAGGCCAAAACCAACAATGAGCAGCGGCCAGACCACGTAGAACTGCTCCTCGACGGCCAGGGACCAGAAGTTCGTGAAGAGCTCCGGAGAGGTCTGCGCGAAGTAGTCGTTTCCGGCGAAGATGGAAATCCAGTTGGAGGAGAAGGTTGCCGCGCCCAGCAGCTGGCGGCCCAGGTTGACCTGGATATCGCCGCCGACGATGAGGCTCACGGGGCCCAGCACGAGAATCATGAGGGCGATGGCCGGTAGCAGACGGCGGGCACGGCGAATCCAGAAGCTACCGAGCGCGATGCGGCCGTTCAGTGCACCCTCGCGCAGCAGGAGCGAAGTGATGAGAAAACCCGAGATGACGAAGAAGATATCCACGCCAATCATGCCGCCGGGCAGGACCGTGGGCCAGAAGTGGTACACGATCACCAGGAGCACTGCGATGGCGCGCAAACCGTCCAAACCAGGCAGAATATAACGCCGGTTTGCTTCATATGGGCGTACAGAGGAGGTAAAGAGGGACTTCATACGATCTGTGTGCTCCGAGGGACGGATTGAAAATTAAATACCAACCTATTATAGGTTTGATTCCATTAGATGACGTAGTGGGATTCTTATATGACGCCGAGAGCCAGCACGTCAGCGCCGGGATTGAGGCATGAGCGGGCGCTCCGGGAAGGCCGGCCGAGAGACGAGAAGAGGCCCCCGAAGGGTCGCGCGGTAGCGCATCGGCGATAATGGAGGAGAAGAAACGGTGACGGGCCGCCCCACAACGGGCCTACCGCCACGGAAGAAGCCACCAGGAAGAAGCGAGGAGAGCGCATGAGCGAGAAGATTTGGAAGGTAGCGGTTCTTGGAGCCGCGGGCCGCATGGGGTCGGAGGCGGTTCGCGCCGTCAACACCGCCGAGGATATGGACCTGGTGGCGGCCCTGGGCCGCGGTGACGACCTGCAGGAGCTGGTCGACTCCGGCGCCGAAATCGTGATTGACCTGACCGTTCCGGACTCGAGCGAGGCTAACGTTCGCTTCGCGGTTGAGCACGGCATGCACGCGGTGGTCGGCACGACCGGCTGGACCCCCGAACGCCTGGACTCCCTGCGCGAGCTGCTGGGCGAGCACCCCGGCGTGGGCGTACTGATCGCCCCGAACTTCGCGATCGGTTCGATTCTGGCCACCGAGTTTGCGGCCAAGGCCGCCCGCTACTTCGATTCGGTTGAAATCATTGAGATTCACCACCCGAACAAGGTGGATGCCCCCTCCGGCACCGCGGTTCACACTGCCCGCAAGGTGGCGGCCGCTCGCGCCGAGGCCGGCGTGGGTCCGAGCCCGGACGCCACGACATCCGATCCGCTGGGCTCGCGCGGCGCGGTGGTGGACGGCGTGCACGTGCACGCGGTACGTCTGCGCGGCATGGTGGCTCACCAGGAGATTCTGCTGGGCGACCCCGGCCAGCAGCTGGTGATTCGCCACGATTCCTTCGACCGCGCCTCCTTCATGCCCGGCGTGCTGCTGGGCGTGCGCGAGGTGGCGGCGCATCCGGGCCTGAGCGTGGGCCTGGACGCCTACATGGACCTGTCTTAGGAGGGCACGATGTCTGAACAGACTTCTTCCGAGGGTTTGCCGGCCCCCGCCGAGGCGCGAAACCGCGGCCCCTGGTGGGCTTCGCTGCGCCTGTGGACGGTGTGCGCGTGCGTTCTGCTGGTGGTGACGGTGCTCATCCTGCCGCTGCCCATCGTGGTGCGCGCCTTCATCCTGGGCGTGCTGATTTTTAGCGCGGTCTTCGTGACCGTGGATGCCGGCGGGTTCGGCAAGACCTTCGCCGCGCTGACCTGCACGCTGCTGGCGCTGTACCTGGTGTACACGGCCGATCGTGGCGTGTCCCTGCTCCTTTCGGGTTCGGTGGCCGGCGTGGTGCTGGGGCTCGGCATGATTCTGCTGCCCGTGCTCGGCGCGTGGGCCCTGGTGCGTGAGATTCTCTTTGGAACGCGTATTCAGATGATGGCTCAGCAGCTGTCCGATTCGGGGGACTTGGCGGAGGATAACCTGCCGCGCACCCCGAGCGGTAAGGTGGACCGCGAGGCGGCCGCGGCGGAGTTTGAGTCCTTCGCGGCGGCAGTTGAGCAGGAGCCCGAGAACTGGAAGGCCTGGTTCAACCTGGCCTGCATGTACGATGCGGTGGGCGAGCGCAAGCGCGCCCGCGCGGCGATGCGTAACGCGTGGTCGTTGCGCTCGGGTGGCGCCGCGAAGGAAATGCGTTAGAAGCATCGGGAGGAGCGGTTGCGCTCCCGAAGGTTGAGGGGTCGCGCCGGGGAGTACCCGGGGCGGCCCTTTTGCCATATGAGTATTAGTTCGGCGAGCCGGGGCGGTCTATCGGGCCGGGGCCCGCGGGAGGCACCTCGAGAACCCGCCGCGGCGTGCGGGGGGAGGGGGTGCCGCGCGACACTATATGAAAATTTATGCGTTATGTAGTAAAAACCTGCATTTCGGGGGTACCCTGGAAATATGTCTGAGAACCTATCTAACCCCGGTACCTTTGTTGAGCCCGTCTTCGGCCGCCTGCTGACCGCGATGGTCACCCCCTTCGCGCAGGACGGCTCCGTGGACGAGAAGCAGGTGGCAGACCTGGCGAACTACCTGGTCGATAACGGTCACGACGGTCTGGTGGTCTGCGGCACCACCGGCGAGTACTCGACCATGACCGACGACGAGAACGAGCGCGTCTTCCAAATTGTGAAGGACACCGTCGGCTCTCGCGCCAAGATCATTGCCGGCGTGGGTTCAAACGACACCGCGCACACCATTGAGCTGGCCCACCGTGCAGAGAAGGTCGGCGTGGACGGCCTGCTGGTCGTGACCCCCTACTACAACAAGCCGACCCAGCCGGGCGTGTACGCCCACTTCTCCACCGTGGCCAAGGCCACCGACACTCCCGTGATGCTTTACGACATCCCGGGCCGCGCGGGCATCCCGATTGCCCCCGAAACCTACCGCCGCCTGGCCGAGATTGACAGCATCGTCGCCGTGAAGGACGCCAAGGCTGATTTCGGCGCCGCAACCGAGGTCATGGCAACCACCGATCTGCACTACTACAGCGGCGACGACGGCCTGACCCTGCCCTGGATGGCGATGGGTGCCGTCGGCCTGGTGTCTGTGACCGCGCACGTGGCCCCGAACCTCTTCCGCGCGCTCATTGACGCGGTGGTGGCCCAGGACCTCGTGGAGGCGCAGCGCCTGCACCTGGAGCTGGCTCCGATCGTGCGCGCCACCATGGGTCGCGCCCCCGGTTGCGTGGCCGCCAAGGAGATTCTCGCCTGGCAGGGCGTGCTGGGCCAGCCGGTCGTTCGACTGCCGCACGTGCTCTCCGAACCGGAGGTGCTGGCCGCCATGCGCGAGGACCTGATGACCTCCAGCCTTGCCCACACCCTGAAAAACGCATAAACTTTTATTCAGCTTCTTTTATACGTCCGGGCTAGTGTTCCCGGGCGGCGTGAAGCAGGTTAAGAGAGACTTTTGGCCGCCCACGCGGTAATTTGGCCGCTCATAGCGAATTACCGTGACGCATGCTTTCAGCACGCGTGGAACGCGGCTCCCAACGCGGGCTCCTCGCCGTTACGACGGCGAGGGGTCCGCTCTGGCGTATTTCCCGAGGTGTCCGAAACGACCATGACCCGCCGCGGCACCGATAGGCCGCAGAAACACGTCGCGTAACCCGCGGAAACCCCGGAACACTCGGAATACCCGGAAACTCCACAACATTTGGAACACTCCAGACCCGTATTCGGAGCGAAACTCGCCCCGGAACGCATATCACTAGACTTCCCGTGACGAACGAGGATGCGAACGCAGGCCCGCACGCTAAGGCCCGGCGCCTGAGCCCCTCGAACGAATCACGACACAACAGATAGTAAGAAAATAGAAAGAGGAGACACACGATGAGCGTCTTTGAAGCGAATCTTCCCCTCCCTCCCCGCCTGAAGAAGGACACCCTGCGCGTGGTGCCCCTGGGTGGCCTGGGCGAAGTCGGTCGTAACATGACCGTGTACGAAATCAACGGCAAGCTACTGATTGTTGACTGCGGCGTGCTCTTCCCCGAAGAGTCCCAGCCCGGCGTGGACCTGATTCTGCCCGACTTCAGCTACATTGTCGACCGTCTGGACGACGTGGTCGCCATGGTGCTCACCCACGGTCACGAGGACCACATCGGCGCGGTTCCCTACCTGCTGCGCCGCCGTCCCGACATCCCCCTGGTCGGTTCCGAGCTGACCCTGGCACTGGTCGAGGCGAAGCTGGCCGAGCACCGCATCAAGCCCTACACCCTCGCGGTGAAGGAACACCAGGTGGAGCGCTTCGGCCCGTTCGAGTGCGAGTTCGTGGCAGTGAACCACTCGATTCCGGATGCGCTGGCCGTGTTCATCCGCACCAAGGCGGGTAAGGTCCTGCACACCGGTGACTTCAAGATGGACCAGCTGCCTCTGGACGGTCGCCTGACCGACCTGCGCCACTTCTCCCGCCTGGGTGAGGAGGGTGTGGACCTGTTCCTGCCGGACTCCACCAACGCAGAGGTTCCCGGCTTCACCCCGACCGAGAAGAACATCGGCCCGGTGCTCTCAAACGTCTTCCGTGACGCCCGCGGCCGCATCATCGTGGCTTCCTTCTCCTCGCACGTGCACCGCGTGCAGCAGGTGCTGAACGCCGCCGCCGAACGCGGCCGCAAGGTCGTGCTCGTGGGCCGCTCCATGGTGCGCAACATGACCATCGCCGAGAAGCTGGGCTACCTGAAGGTGCCCGACAACGTGCTCGTGGACCTGAAGAAGGTTGACGACTACCGCCCCGATCAGATTGTGATGATGTGCACCGGTTCGCAGGGCGAGCCCATGGCGGCGCTCTCGCGTATGGCTAACGGCGACCACAAGATTCAGATTGAGCCGGGCGACACCGTGGTGCTGGCCTCCTCGCTGATTCCCGGTAACGAGACCAGCGTGTACCGCATCATCAACGCCCTCATGAAGCTGGGCGCCCACGTGGTGCACAAGGGCAACGCGAAGGTTCACGTGTCCGGCCACGCGGCCGCCGGCGAGCTGCTGTACTGCTACAACATCCTCAAGCCCAAGAACGTCATGCCCGTTCACGGCGAGGTGCGCCACCTGATTGCCAACGGCGATCTGGCGATTGAGACCGGCGTACCCGAGAAGAACGTACTCCTGTGCGAGTCCGGCACCGTGGTGGATCTGCGTGATGGCGTGGCCACCGTGGTCGGCGAGATTCCCTGCGAGTACCTCTACGTTGACGGCCGTTCCGTCGGCGAGGTGACCGAGAGCGACCTGAAGGACCGCCGCATCCTGGGTGAGGAAGGCTTCGTGTCCATCGTGACCGCGATTGACCGCGCGACCAAGCGTGTGGTGACCGGCCCGGACATCCACGCCCGCGGTATCGCGGAGGACGACGCCGTCTTCGACGAGATCGTCCCGAAGATTACCGCCGCCCTGGAAGACGCACTGCACCGCGCACCCGAGAAGGTGCACACCGTGCAGCAGCTGCAGCAGATTGTGCGCCGCACCATCGGCGCGTGGATCTCTCGCCGCCTGCGCCGCAAGCCCATGATTGTGCCCGTGGTCATCGAGAGCACCTCTCCGGACGCTAAGAACTAAATATCAGCGCGGCCGCCTCCCGCAGGTGGCATCGGCTTTCGGGCCGAGGCTGAAACGGGTTACCTGAAACGCAGGGGGCGGGGTCGATACCGAGTGTCGGCCCCGCCCCCTGCGCATCCGGCCGGGCTCGGCGGGTTTCGGCGGGCCCAGCACCCGCGCGCGACGCCCCATCGCAGCCGCTGCGCTCACTGATAACGAAGAAATCGTTAGATTAACGGGAAGGTTGATACTCTAAAAGGTATGGCTCCACGGACCACAAAGGGTCGTAGTACGACCGCTAAGTCAAAGAAAACCACCCGCAAGCGCACCACCTCCTCGAGGGGCGGTGCCCGTCGCGGTGCCGAGGCGACGAATCCTGTCGCCGGCGCTATCTCCTCCGTCTGGCTGAGCATCGCTCACGCTATCGGTGGGCTCTTCCGCTCCATTGGCGCGGTGCGCACCGACCTTGCGCCCGAAGACCGCCGTGACGGTGGCGCGCTCACCATCCTGCTGTTCGGCCTGATTAGCGCCGGAGTGGAGTGGTACAACTGGCGTGCCCACACCTCCCTCGGTTTGTTGCGTGCGCCCCTGGACGCCTGGCACACCATGCTGGGCGGTATTTTCGGTCAGGGCGCCCTGCTGGTCCCGGTGTTCTGCCTCATCATGGCGTGGTGCGTTTTCCGTGGACCCGACCTGATTAAACGTAATAACCGCGTGGCGGTGGGCTCCTTCATCATGCTGGTGGCGGCCTCCCTGTTCTTTGCTCGCCATGCGGGTCACCCGACCTTCGCGGATGGTTTTGACGCCGTCTGGGCTGGTGGTGGCGTGGCTGGCGTGCTGCTGGGAACCCCCATTGTGCGTGTGAGCGGCGGTATTGCGTTCGTTGAGATTCTGATTCACCTGCTTCTGGGTATTGCCGGTCTGATGGTTCTGACGAACACTCCGATTCGTCAGGTGGTGCCGCGTACCCTGCACCTGGTCGGTTTGGCTCTGGGTGAGAAGCCCAACGGCACGACTCGAACCTCCGTTAAGGACAGCCCTTCGGATGCGACTCAGACCGTGGACCTGAACGCTGAGGAGCACGACCGCAGCTACCTGTACGAGGATGAGAAGCCGGCACGCACGGCTCAGAAGTCTGGTGGCCTGTTCGCTCGTCTGCGCGGCTGGTTGGGCATTGCTCCCGCTACGTCGACCGATTCTTCCCTGGACGAGTACGCCGGTGATGAAGCATTCGTGAGCGCCGTGGTGGATGAGACTCACCCGGAGACCACGCAGATGCCGGTGCAGCCCGCGGACTCTGCACAGGATTCTGCGCAGGGATCTTCTCAGCAGGCGCGCCCGGCGGCTAAGCCGAACCGCCTGTCCCGTCTGCCCGGTCGCCTCAATCAGGCACCGGCTGCGCAGGGTACGCCTGCACAGAACGGTGCTTATTCGAGCAGCCCTGACCTCTTCGACGTTGAGGCATCGGATGCGCCCGCAGCCCGCTTGGACCAGGTGCAGCGCGCCGCCGTGGCGAACGGCCGCGTGAACCGTATTCCTGGCGAGGAGCCTCTCTTTGACGTTGAGGCATACGACGGCTTTGGTGCTTCTGAGGAAGCAGCACCGCAGACTAAGCCGCACCAGGTAGTGAACCCTGCACAGTCTGCAGCACGGCCCGCATCCCAGGCTCCTGCCGCACCCGCGGCTCAGCCTCCGATTCCGACCCGCATGCACTCGCCGGGCGCGCACCCGAAGAACGCGGCTCCCGCGGCATCGCGAGCGCCCGAGGCTGGCGCATCCCGCCCGCTGCAGAACAACACCCAGACCGCGACCACCGAGCAGGCTCGCGGCGAGCAGGTTGTGCAGTCCTCCCGCGGCGCTTACGTGCTGCCCTCGGAGGAGATGCTGGTTTCCGGCCCGCCCGCCAAGGAATCCTCCGAGGTCAACGAGCACGTGGTCGAGGCCCTCACCAGCGTGCTGGAGCAGTTCAAGGTGGACGCCCACGTGACCGGCTTCTCGCGCGGCCCGACCGTGACCCGCTACGAGATTGAGCTGGGACCGGCCACGAAGGTGGAGCGCGTGACGGCGCTGAGCAAGAACATCGCCTACGCGGTGGCCAGCCCGGACGTGCGCATCCTTTCGCCCATTCCCGGCAAGTCCGCGATCGGCATTGAGATTCCGAATACCGACCGCGAGACCGTGGCCCTGGGCGACGTGCTGCGCTCCCCGCAGGCCCACGCGAACCACCACCCGATGGTCATGGGCGTGGGCAAGGACGTTGAGGGCGGCTTCGTGTTGGCCAACCTGGCCAAGATGCCGCACATGCTGGTCGCCGGTGCGACCGGTGCCGGTAAGTCTTCGTTCGTGAACTCGATGATTACCTCGATTCTGATGCGCGCAACCCCCGACCAGGTGCGCCTGGTGATGGTCGACCCCAAGCGCGTGGAGCTGACCGCCTACGAGGGTATTCCGCACCTGATTACGCCCATCATCACGAACCCGAAGAAGGCCGCCGAGGCCCTGCAGTGGGTGGTTCGCGAGATGGACGCCCGCTACGACGACCTCGCCCACTACGGCTACAAGCACGTGGACGACTTCAACAAGGCGGTGCGCGAGGGTAAGGTTCAGCCCGATCCCGGCAGCAAGCGCACGATTCACGAGTACCCGTACCTGCTGGTGATCGTGGACGAGCTGGCCGACCTGATGATGGTCGCCCCGCGTGACGTGGAAGAGGCCATCGTGCGTATCACGCAGCTGGCCCGCGCCGCCGGTATCCACCTGGTGCTGGCTACCCAGCGTCCGTCGGTGGACGTGGTGACCGGTCTGATTAAGGCGAACGTTCCTTCCCGCATGGCGTTTGCGACCTCCTCGGTCACTGACTCCCGCGTGGTGCTGGATCAGCCCGGCGCCGAGAAGCTGATTGGTCAGGGTGACGCGCTCTTCCTGCCGATGGGTGCCTCGAAGCCGATGCGTGTTCAGGGTGCGTGGGTTTCCGAATCCGAGATTCACGCCGTGGTTGAGCACGTGAAGAAACAGGCCCCGACCATCTACCGTGAGGACGTGATGGTTTCGGCCGCGAAGAAGCAGATTGACGAGGAAATCGGCGACGACCTCGATGATCTGCTGCAGGCGGCCGAGATCGTGATTACCACGCAGTTCGGTTCGACCTCGATGCTGCAGCGTAAGCTGCGCATGGGCTTCGCGAAGGCCGGCCGCATTATGGACCTGCTGGAGTCGCAGGGCGTGGTGGGCCCCTCGGAGGGCTCGAAGGCCCGCGAGGTGCTGGTCCGCCCCGACGACCTGCAGGCGACCCTGGCCCGTATTCGCGGCGAGGAGCCCCCGGCGGCCGACCCGTACGCGAACGCGGTGGATCCGGGGGAGCCGGTTACCGATTATTACGACGAATCCGATGACGAGGGCTCGGAGGACGCCTGGCAGCTGACGGGCCGCTAGGCTCACGCGTTATCCACAAGCGCCCCGCACGTTCGGCGGTGCCCGATGAGGCACCCGTATAATGGACGTACGGGGCGTTTGCACGTTCCCGATACCCTTCGGTGCCAATATTTGACGATGGCTGTGCGCGTGCCTCGCGCGGTGTGCGGCCCGCATCGAAACTGCAACACCGGGCTCACCCGTCGAGCCCGCCGACTCAAAGGAGCACCCATGAGCGACGCTCACACCCCAGCCCCCACCGGTGAGGTCCGGGCGGTGCAGCCTCGCACGTCGAATTGGAACGTTCCCAACGTGCTGACGGTTCTGCGCATCATCGCGGTGCCCTTCTTCATCGTGGCGCTGGTCAGTGGCGGTACCTTTGGTGCCGACGACCCGACCCACCGCTGGCTCGCCTGGGTGATTTTCATCCTCGCGATGCTCACGGACTGGGCCGACGGCTACCTGGCGCGTTCCCGCAACCTCATCACGAGCTTCGGCAAGATCGCCGACCCGATTGCCGATAAGTTCCTGACCGGTGCCGCGTTCATTGTGCTCTCGGCCCTGGGCGAGCTGTGGTGGTGGGTGACCATCGTGATTCTGCTGCGCGAGTGGGGCATCACGGTGATGCGCCTGTTCGTCATCAAGTACGGCGTGATGGCGGCCAGCAAGGGCGGCAAAATCAAGACGGTACTGCAGACCGTGGCGCTGGTGCTGATGCTCCTGCCGCTGGATCAGCTGGGCCTGGGCTGGCTGGTGCCGGGCTGGGTGCTGATGGGCGCGGTCACGGCGATTACCGTGTGGACCGGCCTGGTGTACGTGCGCGATGCCTACAACCTGCGTCGCACCTGGTTGCAGAACCAGGCCGCGCAGAAGCAGCGCGCTCAATAGACGTTGATGGGGGAGTGGCTCATGCCGCTCCCCCGAACTGTACCCGGGGTGAGCGTTAGCGGCGCTCGAGCACCGGGGCGCTCGCGGAAGTAGCGGGTGCGTGAACGGGCGGTCGGGTCAGCCCGGCCGCCGGGAAAGGATGAATCATGGTTCCTCTTCTGAACGAAGGCACCCAGTCGGCTTCGCCCGAGCTGGCGCGCGCTGAGGTTTTTTCGGGTACTCCGCAGGCGGCGGCCCTGCTGCTGCGCGATGCGGTGCGCTCGTGCGCATCCCAGGAACGTCCGGTGCAGGTGGCCACTGCTGAGTCCTTGACCGGCGGGGACGTGGGCGGCGCGATCTGCACGGTGCCGGGCGCATCGGCCTACTATCGCGGCGGCGTGATTTCTTACGCCTACGAGGTGAAGGCGCGGGTGCTGGGCGTGGACGCTCAGCTGCTTGCGACCGAGGGCGCGGTGAATCCGGAGGTGGCGGCTCAGATGGCGGCCGGCGCGGCGCGGGTGTGCGGTGCCGATTACGCGGTGTCGACCACGGGTGTGGCGGGGCCCGACCCCGCGGATGGCCAGCCGGTGGGCACCGTGTTTATCGGGGTGCACGCCCCGGGCGGGTGTGAGGTGTTCGAGCGCCACTACGACGGGGATCGCGCCCGGGTTCGTGCGGCGGCGAGCGCGGATGCGATTGCGCTACTGGCCCGCGCGGTGCGGGGGAGCGCCTCCGGCTCTTTGAGGGAGATTCTCTAGGGCACAGCCCCGCGGCGTGACCTGGCGGCACGTAAGGCACGTGAGGCGGTGCTCGTGAAGCTTGGGGGAAGGCACAGGGGAAAGACTCGGGGAGGATATTTTACGCTTCAAAGAATTTCCCAGTCTTCTCCCAGCTTCAAGGGAATAAACACATAGCTTGGTCTGTTCGAATGGATACAAGTCTGAAGAAGATGACGAAAACAGCGAGTTTTGTAGCTCGCATCCCAAAAATCAGTTAGGCTTAACTCTGTACAGTCCCGCGCGTCGGGAGGACCTACTCAGGAAAGTGATAAAGAAGCTCATGGCTAAGCAGCGCGTATCAATCAACGGTATTACGAAGTGGAAGGAAATCGACGAGACCCCCAAGCAGGTGGCTCCGGTCGTTGAGGAAGCACGAGTTGTTCCCCTCCGCCAGGCCATTGGCGAGGTTCTTCGCGATGTCCGCCAGCGTCAGGGCCGCACCCTGCGAGAGGTTTCGCAGCGTGCCCGCGTTTCCCTCGGTTACCTGAGTGAAGTTGAGCGCGGTCAGAAGGAAGCTTCCTCCGAACTGCTGGCTTGGATCTGCCAGGCCCTGGACATCCCGATGTCCCAGATGCTGCGCGAGGTCGCCGATCGTATGGCCGTCGCCGAGGGCGTTCAGATTCCGGATACCGTTCCGGCTGAGCTGTCCGAACGCTACAAGAACGACTACTACGTCTCTCTCTAAGACGTGAGGGTGCGGAAGCTCCGCACCGCTATTGGGCCGATGCCGTACACCCCGAACGGGTGTGCGGCATCGGTTCTTTGTCGAGTAATGGCGAGACGGAATTGTGAGAATGAAGAACTCGGGGTGGGTGCTCCGCCAATGGGCACGCTGCCGCCGGGTGCGGTGAAGGAGATTGCGATGAAGCTGAGCGAGTTTTGGGCGCTCATGGAGCACGAATTTGGCGCCGGGTACGCCCCGGTGCTGGCCCGGGATCTGGTGCTGGGTTCCCTGGACCACCGGACGGCGGCGGAGGCGCTGGATGCCGGTGTCAATCCGAAGACGGTCTGGTTTGCCATCTGCGAGGAACAGGAGATCCCGCAGGAGCGCCGCTGGGGCCCGGATAAGGAACCGTTGCGTTAGCTCGGTGTATGGCGGTGCGTCTAAGTGCCGCGGGGATGCGCTACGGGGGAGCGTGGCGGCCGGGTTACGGTGCGCCCCAGGCCTCGGAAGATGAGCGCGCATCGGACGAGGCATCCTCGGGCAGGTTTCGAATATTCGAAAATATTTGCCGAAATCTTATGCGAGGTATTCGAAAATGCCTCGTAATTTTGTTCGATTCGTGCTAGACTTTTCCACATCGAGAATTTTTCGAAAAATCCGCGGGATTTTTCCACAAATCGTGAAAATGGCCTTATCCTGTCAGGCCGTGACCCTAGAGTAGTCTCAGAAGGAACCGGCAGGCGAAAAGCTGGGGCGACGAGCCCCGCCGATTCCTAGAAACATTATTGACGTCATCACTGACACCACAAAGAACGAGGTACTAACGTGGCTAAGAGCACCAAGTCTCAGAGCGTAGCTCGCGTTCCCGAAGAGGGTCGCGCCAAGGCACTTGAAGCCGTCATGGCACAGATTGATAAGAACTACGGTAAGGGCGCCGTGATGCGCCTGGGTGATAAGGAAACCACCACCACCGAGGTTATCTCTACCGGTGCCATTGCCCTGGATGCCGCTCTCGGCATCGGCGGTCTGCCCCGCGGTCGCGTGATTGAGATTTACGGTCCCGAGTCTTCGGGTAAGACCACCGTGGCCCTGCACGCCGTCGCTAATGTGCAGAAGGCCGGCGGCGTGGCCGCGTTCATCGACGCCGAGCACGCCCTCGACCCGATTTACGCCGCTAAGCTGGGCGTGGACATCGACCAGCTGCTGGTCTCCCAGCCTGACACCGGCGAGCAGGCCCTGGAAATTATGGATATGCTGGTCGGCTCCGGCGCCGTGGATATCGTGGTGGTCGACTCCGTGGCCGCGCTGGTGCCCCGCGCCGAAATCGAGGGCGACATGGGCGACTCCCACGTTGGTCTGCAGGCTCGCCTGATGAGCCAGGCTCTGCGTAAGATTACCGGTCGCCTCTCCGCAACCGGCACCACCGCGATCTTCATCAACCAGCTGCGCGAGAAGATTGGCGTGTTCTTCGGCTCGCCCGAGACCACCACCGGTGGTAAGGCCCTGAAGTTCTACGCTTCGGTGCGCATCGACATTCGCCGTATTGAGACTCTGAAGGACGGCGCGAACCCGATTGGTAACCGCACCCGCGCCAAGGTTGTGAAGAATAAGATGGCTCCGCCCTTCAAGCAGGCAGAGTTCGACATCCTCTACGGCGAGGGCATCTCGGTCGAAGGCGGTATTCTCGACCTGGCCGTGGAGAACGATATCGTCAAGAAGTCCGGTGCATGGTTCACCTATGACGGTGAGCAGCTGGGCCAGGGCCGCGAAAACGTTCGTAAGCTACTCAAGGACAACCCCGAGCTCACCGAGGAACTGCAGTACAAGGTTCTGGTGAAGCTGGGCATCATCGAGGAGGAGCCCGCCGAGGAGGCCGCGGAGGCCGAGGGCACCGAGAACGATCCGCTGGACGAGCTGGCCGAGGAGTTCTAAGCCCTCCTCGCCCGTGGGCCGTTCCCGATAGGATGTGCGGCCCGCTCGACAACGCGTGGTAATCGCCGTGCGCTGTGCTTTTCGCACGGTGCGCGGCGATTGCCGTTTAAGCCGGAACCGGCGGCGGTGCGGCTCGATACAATGGGGGAGCGCCTCCAACCGGAGGCACACGGGCTTCGGCGGGTTATCGGCGGGTTAGAAAGAGAGGAGGGGACAGGCAGATGGAACGAGATGTATTCGGCCAAGACGAGAACGCGCGCGGCGGCGAGCGTGACGGTATGCGCGAGGACGACGCCGGTTCCGCCGCCCTGGACGCAACCGAGCCTTTCTTCGGGTCCTCTCCGGCGCAGAACTTCGGCGGCGCGGTGTCGGGCACCGACGGCTTTTCAGGTTTTGAATCGGCGGACGGCGATATCGCGGCTTACGGAGGCTTTGAACCCCTCACCTTTGAAGCACCCACCGCCCCGGCCGAGCTGGGAGCCTTCGAGGCGCTGGCCTTTGAAGCGCCTGCTCCCCTGGCCGAGCCCGTCCTCGACTGGGAGGCCCCGCAGTCCGCATCCGCGGAGCCTGACGCACCCGCCGTGCCGCGCCAGGCATCTGAAGTGCCCGTATCGCAAAAGTTCGGGGCACAAAAGCCGGTAGAGCAGAAGCCCGGGGCGAACAGGCCCGCGAAAACACCGCCGGAAGCATCTCCGAAGACCTCCGCGCCCCAAGCATCGCGGGCGGTAGGATCTGAGCCCAAAAAACTGGCGCAGGCAAAACCTGCGCAGGAAAACGTAACCCGGAAAAACGCAGCCCCGCGCAAGGTTTCCGGGGAAAAGACCTCCTGGAAGATGCCGGTCCCAGAGGCAACCGAAGAGTTCCCCGATTGGCATCCGGCGGCCCACGGCTTCCGTGAGGAGCCCATCGCCCGCAACCTCGGAGACGACTACCCCGGCTACTTTCCGGTGCCCGCGGCGCCCCTCGAACCCGCACCGGGTGGGGGAGCAGGGCAAGGCTCCGAGGAATCTTCGGAGGGCTCGCCGCGCCGTAGCCTGCGGGTGGATCCGAACCTGCCGGCCGTCTCCATCGACGAGGCCCCCGTGCGGGCCTTCATGCCTGGAGGCGCGGAGCCCCGCCCCATGGCGGCCGGCCGCATGAGCCGGGCCGGGGCCGCATCCATCGGGTCGGGGCTCACCGCGGAGGAAAAAGAAGAGATTGAGCGCCAGGCGCAGCAGCGGGAGAAACAGCAGAAGAAGCGCTCGAACCGGCAGAAGCCGAGCGAGTACAAACGCGGATTCCGTCGCATGAGCCCGGCGCAGCGGGAGAAGATGCAGAAGCGCTCGCCCTACGCGCCCGCATTCGGGGCCCGGAGCGAGGAAGAGGAAACCCGTAAGAGCCCTGCGGGCCGCGGCTCGGGGAGCAACCTATTCAGGGAGGGAAGCAGCTTGAACGAGAAGCTCACCGCGGCCGAGGAAGCCTTTATTCGGGGTATCGCCGAGGAGGAGGCTCAAGGTATCGGCAACGGCAAGCGCCCGGCCGCGCCCCGAACCTCTCAAGCCTCCGGGGCTCGCGCGCCGAGAAACGGCGGGAGCGGCTCCGTGGGGATGGGCGGACAGAGACCCTCCTGGAAGCAGAAGGTGCGTGCCGCCCGCGCCGCCGAGGAAGCCGACCCCTACACCCGGGCCAAGACTATCGTGTACAACCAGCTGGCCTACTCGGCAAAGACCAGGGGACAGCTGCGCAAGAAGCTCCAGTCAGAAGGCTTCGAAGCCGAGCTCATCGAGCCGCTGCTCGATAAGTTCGAGGCGGCCAAGCTCATCGACGACGCCGAATACGCCGAGACCTTCGTGCGGCAGAAGAGCCGCACCAAGAAGCTCTCGCGCGCCGCGCTGCGCCGCGAGCTGGCCGAGCGCGGGGTGCGCGGCGAGGAAGCGGAGAACGCCCTGGCCCAGCGTACCGACGAGCAGGAACGTGAGGACGCCGCCGAGCTGGTGCGCAAGAAGCTACGCCCCGGCATGGATCTGAGCGACCGCGCCGAGAAGGATAGGGTCACCCGTCGCCTGCTGGGGATGCTCGCGCGCCGCGGCTACTCTTCCTCGGTATCGATGTCGGTAATCCGAGAGGAGCTTGCCGCCTACGGTGCGGAGGACGACCTCTGGTAGGGGCCTGCGGTAGGAAGTCGGCAGGAGGACGGCAGGAGGACTGCGCAGCTACGCTCGGCACTATGACGAGCAAAAGGGTGAGCCCGCCACCGAAATACTCTGCGGCGGGCTCACCCTTTTAAAACCCTATAAAGCCCCTGTCGAAGGCCTATGGCCGTTCCCTACTCGGGCGCGTCCAGACGCTCGGCACATTCGGCGAGCGTTGTATCCTGAGAACCCGAAATCTGCAGGAGCAGGCGCATCAGCTGCGCGCCCTCGCGGCGAATCATCGGGAGCAAGGCCGCACGCGGGGAAGCGGAGTAGAGCTCCACGAGCACGCACACCGTGACTGCGGTGCACACCGCGAGATCCTCGGCCAGGTGCGCCTCGAGCGGAGCATCATCGAAGAGCGCGGAGTACAGCGCCGGCAGGGCCCGCTGGCGGTCCACCCGGTAGCGCGGGTATTCCGGCGACGAGGGGAAGCCCAGCATGGCCTCGACGAAGGGGAAGCCGCGGTGATGCAGGCAGGTGCCCTCAGCATCCACGATGCGCACCGGTGCGTCCTCGGCCGGGCCGATGAGCACGTTCTGCGGCGAAAAATCGCCCGAGGACAGCATGTAGACGCGCCCGCGGTTGAGCTTGAACTGCTCGGGAACGGGCGGACGCTTGGTGAAGAAGGGCTGCACCACGCGGCGGAAGCGGAAGGAGAGCTCCTCCACGGCGGGCGGCAGAGTACTGCGCGATTCGAGGTCCTCGGGAAGCTCAAAACCCTCGCGGTCCTCGAAGTGCTCCTGCTCGTCCACGCCGTAAATTCGCTTGAGGCCACGCTCGGCCAGCGCCGGGGATGCGATGGCCCCGGGGAATTGCGCCTTGCGGTCGGCACGGGCCAGGTTCGCGCGGTAGCTTTCCACGGCCTCGCCCATGATGCCGGCGCGCGCCAGCGAACGGTAGGCCCCCACGTAGTAGTCCAACGCGTTCAGGGCCTGCTCTTCGGTGCCCTCCGTCAGGGCGTGGGCGACCGAGTACTGCTCACCCTCGGCGGTACCGGCGCTTACGTCCTCGAGCGCGATGACCCGCAGCTCGGCATCGGCACCGTAGAACCGCGGGAAGAGCCCGGGCACCTGCTCGTTGAGGGCCGGCAGGCCGTAGCGCTCGCGCAGGTACCCGAAGCCGCCGGCGTTCTGCGTGGAATCCTTGCGGCGGTAGCGCTTAAGAATCAGGGAGGACGGCAGGGCCTTGGCGGCCTCCGCGGGGTCGGCTGCCTCAAAGTTCACACGCACCACGACCGAGCGCATGCCGGTGCCCAGAATCCGTACGCTCGCAAGGTCGCGGCCGCCGGATTGCTCCAGGCCCTTCGCCCAGGCCAACATGCGCGAGAGGTTGCGGCGCATCGCGGCGGAGTCTGCGCTCGCCTGGGGCGGCACGGGGGTGTAGAGGGCGATGGCCTCCTCGATGAGAGCCTCGATGAGAGCCTCGTCGGTAGAGCCGGCCTCGGCGCTAGGGGAGCGCTCGGCCTCGGGGGCGACCTCCTTTGGGTTTAGCACCTCGGGAGCCTCCGCCTGCTGCGCGGGGGCATCGGAAGAGCCAGAGGAATCGTTCGGTGAAAAACGCGAAAAGTTACTACTAAGGGAAACCTGCATAGAGCCATTATCCCCCATCGGATACCCTATAGGGCATGACTTCGACCCTCAGCGATTCCGCCCAGACCCCCGAAACCAGCCCCCGCACCTACGAAGTGCGCACTTTCGGCTGCCAGATGAACGTGCACGACTCCGAACGAATGTCGGGTCTGCTCGAAGCTAACGGCTACGTTCGCGCTGAGGAGGGCGTCGAACCCGACCTGGTTGTTTTCAATACCTGCGCGGTGCGTGAAAACGCAGCTAACCGCCTCTACGGTAACCTCGGCCAGCTGGCCCCCGTCAAGCGCCGCCATGAGGGCATGCAGATTGCCGTGGGTGGCTGCCTGGCGCAGAAGGATCAGGACGCCATTATCGAGAAGGCGCCCTGGGTGGACGTCGTGTTCGGTACCCACAACATTGGCTCCCTGCCGGCGCTGCTGGAACGTGCCCGCCACAACCACGAGGCGCAGGCCGAGCTGCTCGAATCCCTCGAGGTGTTCCCCTCGACCCTGCCGACCAAGCGCGATCACGTGTACTCGGGCTGGGTGTCTATCTCCGTGGGCTGCAACAATACCTGCACCTTCTGCATCGTGCCCTCGCTACGCGGTAAAGAGAAGGACCGCCGCCCCGGCGACGTGCTCGCCGAGGTTCAGGCGCTGGTCGACGACGGCGCTATCGAGGTGACCCTGCTGGGCCAGAACGTGAACTCCTACGGCGTGGAGTTCGGCGACCGTCAGGCGTTCTCCAAGCTACTGCGCGCCTGCGGTGAGATTGAGGGCCTGGAGCGCGTGCGCTTCACCTCCCCGCACCCGGCCATGTTTACCGACGACGTGATCGATGCGATGGCCGAAACCCCGAACGTCATGCCCGTGCTGCACATGCCGCTGCAGTCCGGCTCCGACAAGGTGCTCAAGGACATGCGCCGCTCCTACCGTTCCAAGAAGTTCCTGAACATTCTGGACAAGGTGCGCGAGCGCATCCCGAACGCCGTGATTACCACCGATATCATTGTGGGCTTCCCCGGCGAGACTGAAGAGGACTTCCAGGAGACCCTGAAGGTTGTGGAGCAGGCTCGTTTCTCCTCCGCGTTCACCTTCCAGTACTCGATTCGCCCCGGCACCCCGGCGGCGACCATGGAGAACCAGATTCCCAAGGACGTCGTGCAGGAACGCTACGAGCGTCTGATTGCGCTGCAGGACCGCATCGCCGGCGAGGAGAACCGCAAGCAGCTCGGCAAGACCGTCGAGCTGATGGTCGTGGCGGAGGCCGGTCGTAAGGCCGAGCAGACCCACCGCCTCTCCGGTCGCGGCCCGGACCAGCGCCTCGTGCACTTCTCGGTGCCCGAGGGATGCGAGACTCCCCGCCCCGGCGACATGGTGACCGTGCCGATTACCGAGGCCGGCTCCTTCCA
>ERZ773265.405-NODE-405-length-27447-cov-4.408039_pt1 | contig 27447 bp, 18 predicted proteins | sample MGYA00580512_ERZ773265 | MGnify/ENA primary metagenome ERZ773265 (study PRJEB29015, sample SAMEA2738169) | human oral metagenome | biome: human oral; feature: human-associated habitat; material: saliva | place: China | collected 2183 ... | reverse complement strand
AATAGGGCTCCGATACAAACTGCTCTATGGCCTGCTGTCGCTCGACAACGAGAGCTAGTGTTGGCGTCTGTACTCGGCCGATGGATAGGGGCTGCTTCCTCCCGCTCTGCCCGTAACGGAGGGGGTAGAGGCGAGTGGCATTCATCCCCAGAAGCCAGTCTCCTATGGCCCGGGCTAGCCCCGCAAGGTAGAGGGGGCGATAGTCAGACTCATCATGGAGATTCTGGAACCCCTCGCGGATAGCTTCATCGGTGAGAGAGGAGATCCACAGACGTTTGACGGGGACATGACAGCCTACTTTCTGTAGGACCCATCGCTGGATGAGTTCCCCCTCCTGCCCTGCGTCACCGCAGTTGATGACGAGCTCAGCCTGAGCTACTAGGCGTTCGATGACAGCGAGCTGCCTTTGGTAGTGTTCGCTCTCTATGGCCTTTATCCCGAAGCGCTCGGGGATCATCGGCAGGACGCCGAGGCTCCAGGCGCGCCAGGAAGGGTGGTAGTCGTGGGGCTCCTTGAGCGTGCAGAGGTGGCCGAAGGTCCAGGTCACTGCGTAGCCGTTGCCCTCCATATATCCCAGACCCTGCGTCCCCTCGCGGTGGGTCGCGCCTAGAATATTGGCGATGTCACGTGCCACACTGGGCTTCTCGGCGATGCAAAGGATCATGCGTGTACGTAGTGAGGTGGGCTGAGGCTCTAGCGGGAGCGCAGGCTAGGGTATAAAAAGAAGAAACATCCCAAGATTACTACTGAATCTCAGAATGCCTCATCAAACAAATACACATCAAAACTATGGAAACCTTAGTTGAGCGGAAGACGGGACTCGAACCCGCGACCCTAACCTTGGCAAGGTTATGCTCTACCAACTGAGCTACTTCCGCATTATGATTTCAATCGCTCGTGGGCGGCTTCCTGCCCCGTTTGCGCTGCAAAGATAAGACCTTTTTTTGAATTGGCCAAAAGTTTGTCCAAAAGTTTGTCCAAAAGCTGCCCCAAATCCCCTCCCGACGCCCGCCCGCGCCCTCCTCGACGCCGCGTGTAATAGGCTAGGGCTGAGGCTCCATGCCGCCCGTGCCCTTGCTCCTCCCTTAGGATAGGTCAAGGACTAGGCAAGTCTCCGCGCGGTGCGGGATAAGGAGAGGCCGTGCTGAGGGATATCAGTCAGGAGGCTGAGGGACGTCCGTGGCGGGCGTGAGGGATAGCAGTCAGCGCGCTGAGGGATATCCCTCGCAGCGCGGGGACAAGGGCGAGGCTTCGCTGGGATAAGGCTGTCGCCTCGCTGGGTCTTTGCCTTGAGCCTCGTCCCTGTGGGTGGCGACTTCGTGTTGCCCGTGGTGTCTTGGCTACTGTTAGGCTGCCCTGAGGCGAGTTGCCGTTGTAGGGGCGAGCTTATTCAAGGAAAGGGGGCGGAGAAGCCGCGGGCGTGTCAAGATGCGGGGCGAGGTATACCTTATATATAAGTAGTGCTACGCAGGCATAGGTGGCTGACTAGCCTTGCGAGCTATTCAAGTGGGCTGGGGCACGACCTTCCCCTCAGTGGGGCACTTCCCTAGCGTGCTTGCCTCGGTGCGCTTATCGTAGATGCTGCTCCGTGCTGCGCGCCTGCTTGCCACGCGCTTGGAGGCACGGAGGCGCACCCCTCCCTTTGGCTAAAGAGCAAGGCCAGCTCCTCGGGGTGAGGGGCTGGCCTTGTGTCCTTGGGGGAGGCGATCGAGGGGCGGTGGTGAGGGCGGATCTCCTTAAAAACTTAATTAAATGCCGCCACTCGCGGGGTCCCTGGTCTAGGGTAAAAATAGTATCTTCGCGGGTACAATCGATATCTACAGAGTATATGAAGACAAGACTCTCAGCGCTGGCCCTAGCGCTCCTCCTCGGTGGAGGCGCGGCCTCGGCGCAGAAAATCTTGGTCACAGGGCGCGTCACCAATGCTTCGAAGGCGGTGCTCCCCAAGGTCCAAGTCGTTGTGAAGGAGACCGGTCGTAGTATGGTGACCACCGAGCAGGGGCTATATGTCCTCGAGCTCGAGGCAGGCCAGACCCTCCAGTTCATCCTCGATGGCAAGGTCCTCAAGACCTTAGTGGCGACCCAGCCCCAGCTCGATGTGGTGCTCACGCTGCCCGCGGGGGACAAGGATAAGACCAAGGCCGACAGCACTGCCGTACACCAGGGGGAGGGTAAGGATGAGGTCATCCTCTCGACCTCGAGCCGTGGAGCTACCTCCATCACAGGTAAGGCACGGCCGCTGTGGGTGCTCAATGGAGTCGTCCTCGGCAGCGACTACGGGAGCCTCGAGGCCTTCTCTGGGGCTGACCCCAAGCAGGTAGCCGCGGGCATCGTCCCCGGGCTGAGCGTCGACAACATCGCCTCTGTACGTATCCTCACCACCTCCTCCGAGACCTCCAGCTACGGCCCGCGCGGGATCGCTGGGGTAGTAGAGATCACCACGCGCTCCGGTGCTGCAGGGGTCTCCTCCCTCAGCTATCGAGGGGAGTTCATGTACCGCCCCATCCCGACCTACAACGATCTCAACGTCATGAACTCGCAGCAGCACGTGGCGCTCATCCAGGATCTGCTCGACGGTGGGATGTACCCCATACACACGCTGGAGACCAACAAGGACCAGGGGCTCGTCGGGCGTATGTACCAGCTCTTCAACGAGCTCGACGCCTCGGGCAAGCCACGTCTGACGAACGATGAGGCCTCGCGTCTGGCCTACTTCCGCGCTGCCGAGCACGCCAATACCAATTGGTTCAAGGAGCTCTACCGCAATAGCATCGTCCACAACCACACGCTGAGCTTCAACGGCGGGACGAGCAAGACGAACCTCTTCGCCTCCCTCACCGCACGCGTCGACCCAGGCTGGACGATCGCCAGCCGAGCTAATACCTATTCGGGCAACATCAGTGCCGACTACAAGCTCCTACCGACGCTCAAGCTCGGGCTCAACCTCATCGGCGAGTACACGACCTCTGAGGACCCCTTGACCTCGGCCGTCAAGTACGCCAATAGCACCAGCCGCGCACTGCTGCCCCACGAGAACTATACCAAGGACTACGTCCCCTACAACATCTTCGACGAGCTACGGGAGAGCCGCCGCACCAAGACCCTCGGCTACCTCGGCATCCAGGGGACAGCGACCTGGGATATCCTCAAGCAGCTGCGTGCGACCTTCGTCACCGACATCAAGTACACGAGTACCGCGACCTTCAGTGACAATACCGAGCACTCTGTCCTAGCGCGTAGCATGCGCGCCATGCAGACCACCAACATACGCAACAGTAATAAGAACCTGCGTACCGACCCCAATGACCCCTACGCTCAGCCCTACTCGGTGCTTCCTGAGGGCGGGATACGGGAGAGCCGCTTCGTGCAGAACTATATCAATAGCTTCAAGCTCGACCTCGACTACCACCAGAGCTTCGGCCAGCACAATGTCCTAGCCTCCGCGGGCGTGGAGCTCAATCAAGGCACGGTGCAGAACAACTGGAACATCAACTACGGCGTCCTCTACGACCTCGGCTATCACTCCTACTACATCCCCGATGCCATCCAGCGCCTCTACGAGAAGGGGAAGGACTACTACACGATACGCAACAAGGTCAATAATAACATCGGGATGCTGACGCGCGCCAGCTACTCCTTCGCCAATCGCTACTCCGTCGACGCGCTGCTGCGCTTCGATGCCAGCAACCGCTTCGGCCCCTCGCGCTACGTGCGCTGGCTCCCGACGTGGAATGTGGAGCTGACCTGGGGCGTCGACCGCGAGCACTTCTTCCGCCACCTCCGTCCCCTCTCCTCGCTGCGCCTCAAGACCTATGTGGGGATGGTCGCGGATAACCCCTCAGAGACCAACTCGCTCGAGGAGATCTATCCCAGCATCCCCTGGCGCCCGAGCTCCAAGGAGATCGGCCTAGCCTTCCACAACCTCGCGAACCACGACCTGACCTACGAGAAGACCCTGACCTACGGGGCACGTCTCGGCTTCGGCCTCTTCAAGGGACGGATTTCTGCAGAGATCGACGCCTACCGCCGTCGCAGCTATGACCTCGTCGGGCCCATCTATACGCAGTCGGTCGGTGGGGTAGTGCAGAAGAGTGGTAACGTAGCTGAGCTGCAGTCCTCAGGCCTACAGTTCACCCTCTCGACGGTTAATCTCAAGCTCAAGGACTTCAGCTGGACGACGGGCTTTTCCTACCTGCACAAGACGAATAAGATCACTTCGCTGCTGAGCAATCCCACGGTGCGCACGATGATCTCGGGCTCGGGCTTCTCCTACGAGGGATATCCCTTGTCCTCGGTCTTCTCTATTCCCTTCCTCGGGCTGACCAATGAGGGGATGCCGCGCTTCTATAATGAGCGCGGGGTCGAGACGCTGGGCGACTTCAACTTCTCCAGTAGCGACATCGACTTCCTCAAGTATAGTGGGACGCTCGACCCGACGGACGTAGGGACGCTGACCAATACCTTCCGCTACAAGAACTTCTCGCTCTCGGCGAATATCAACTACCAGTTCGGCGCCGTCACCCGCCTGCGCAGCATCACCAATACCGATGACTACTCGGCCTTCCCCCGCGAGCTGACGCAGCGCTGGAAGAAGCCCGGCGACGAGGCGCATACCGACATCCCTCGTCTCCCGACCAGCTATGCCTTCGACCAGTACGGCGCAGACAACCTCATCAACGGCTACTATGCCTACAGCGCCTCCACGACGCGTATCGTCAGCACCGACTTCGTACGCCTCAAGGAGATCTCGCTCGAGTACACCGTCTCCAAGGCGCTGCTGCGTCGCACCCCGCTGAAGAACCTCTCCCTCAAGCTGCAGGCGCAGAACCTCATGCTCCTCTACTCGGATGCCCGCCTACGTGGCGACGACCCCGAGTACATGTACAGCTCCTCGGTCACTGCCCCGCGCAAGCTGATCCTAACCCTGCGTGTCGGACTCTAAGCCCCACGAGATAGCCTTATGATGAATAGGATGAATAGACTCTTCGTGCCCCTCGTAGCCCTCGTCGCCCCCCTGGTGCTGGGATCTTGCAACAAGCTCCTGGATGAGCAGCCCGACGAACGTGTGCTCCTGACCAGCCCCGACAAGATACGCCGCATCCTGGTCAATGCCTACCCGCTGACCTCCTACGCCTACGCCTGCGAGATGTCTACGGATAACCTCGACGACTACGGGACGGACAACCCGCACTTCACCAAGTTCACCTACGACTTAGCCTACTGGAACGACGGCCCCGAGTACGGTAGCTCCGACGGCCTGCGTGCGCTGTGGAGCGCCCACTACCTCTCCATACAGCACGCCAATGCTGCGCTGAAGGCCATCGACCAGCTCGGCGGCGGTAGCGACCTGGCAGCAGCCAAGGGCGAGGCCCTCGTGATCCGCGCCTACTCGCACTTCGTCCTCGTGAACCTCTTCGGTAAGCACTACAACAGCAGTACCAGCGCCAAGGACCTAGGTGTGCCCTACATGACTGCGCCCGAGGAGACGCTCGACCCCAAGTACACGCGCAATACCGTCGCCGAGGTCTATGCCGCCATCGACAAGGACCTCACCGAGGGGCTCCCGCTCATCTCGGACAGCTTCTACAGCCAGAAGATCTACCACTTCAACAAGGCTGCAGCCGAGGCCTTCGCCGCACGCTTCTACCTCTTCTATGAGAAGTGGGACAAGGCGATTGAGCATGCTACGACGGCCCTCGATGGTAAGAGCCCCCGCCGCTGGTCCGAGTTCCAGGACGCGGCCATCGTCGGCGCGAAGACCGAGGACGCCTATGCCAAGCTCTACACGAGAGAGACGGTGGCGGCGAACTTCCTCCTGCTGCCCGTGACCTCAGGGGCCGTCTCGAACTTCTCCTACGCCAATATGAAGCGCTTCTCCATGACGCATCGCGTGGCCGAGGAGGTCTTCCTCGGGGAGAACATCTGGCGCAGCTCGACGACGGCACAGGCCGACTATTGGCAGATCCCCTTCGTCTCGTCCTCATACAACTACCGTGACGTCATCAACCAGTCGAAGTATCCCTACTACGCCAGCAAGAAGGACAAGACGCTCTGCGTCCCCTTCACGGCCGAGGAGACCCTACTGGTGCGCGCCGAGGCCGAGATCATCCAGAAGCAGTACGATGCCGCTGTAGCCGACCTCAACACCTGGAGCGCCGCCTACCTCAACACGACGAAGAAGACCTTCACCAAGGACGAGATCATCGCCTTCTACAAGGCGCTCGACTATAGTACAGCGACCAACCCGACGATCAAGAAGCAGCTGCACCCGGCCTTCACCCTCGATGGGGGAGAGGATCAGTTGATGCTCCTGCAGCACCTGCTGCAGTGTCGGCGTGTGGCCACAGCCCACGAGGGACTCCGCTGGTTCGACATCCGCCGCTACGGCATCGAGGTCTTCCGCTTCGTCCATGATGCCAAGGATCGTGCCAAGTTCACCGTCGCCAAGACCCTCTCCTCCTGGGATGAGCATACGACCTTCCAGATCCCGCAGAACGTCCGCAATGCTGGCATGGAGCCTACGCCCCGCACTAAGTAAATCCCCCGCTCGCTCTACGGAGCGCACCATACTATGCATATGACTCTAAGGAACGCCTCCCTGTGGGCCCTCGGCTCGCTCCTGATGGCCCTCGGCAGCTGCCGCAAGGTGGATGCAGATATTACCTCGGGCTCCGTACTCAGCCCTGCCTCCAGCCGCACGGCTATGGATGAGTACATCGAGCGCGAGATCACCTCGCCCTACAACATACAGATCTACTACCGCTATACCGAGAGTGAGATCGGGCGCAACTGGGTGACCTCGCCTGCCAACGAGCAGAATAGCCTCCAGTTCGTCAACGTCCTGAAGTACCTCTTCCTCGAGCCCTACACCGAGGTGATGGGGGTGGACTTCGTGCGCCGCTTCACGCCTCAGGCCTTTGTCCTCACGGGGCTCCTGGCCTACAACCCACCGCCTAGCAACTCCAACACACGTGCCTCGACGGTCAACGGGATCAAGATCATCTTCATGAACATCAATAGCTTCGACTTCCCCTCGCTGGGCAACTACTACCACACGATGGATAGTCTGAAGAAGGTGCTGGAGACGGACAGCTCGGTGCAGCCGGAGTACGATCAGTGGAAGACCTGGCTGGACGGGCAGAACTCAGCCTACCTCGACCGCCTCAAGGACGTCTATCTCCGCACGATGTACCACGAGGCTGCGCACACCTTCCACCAGCGTGTCGAGCCCACGACGGACTTCGATAAGATCACCTCGCTGGACTACCGACAGGCGGACTGGATCTCGGGCTGGACGCGTGAGGGTAAGAAGTCCATCGAGTACGGCTTCATCACCAACTACGCCAGCCAGGAGCCGCACGAGGACTTCGCCGAGCTCTTCGGGAACTATGTCATCATGAGCGCAGAGGAGTGGGAGGCCAAGCTCGTCGCGGCCGACGTCATCCCTGAGGGGCGCTCCCGCTCGGGGCGCTCCATCATCGAGCAGAAGATCCGCATCATCAAGGACTACATGCTCAATACCTGGGGCCTCGATATGGACAAGCTCCGTGCGCAGCTGCAGAAGCGCTACCCTGACTTCGCGCGGCAGGACTTCACTACTATGACCTCATCCACGACACAGCAATGAACTACAAGAAGATCCTAGCCCTCACGGCGGGCTCCCTCCTCTGGATGAGCTCCTGCACCAGCTCGAGTGATCTGGACAAGCTCCCCGAGGCTGCCGTGCGTACCCAGCAGGCGATCTCGGAGACGGTCGCTAGCCTCGAGGGGCATCAGGGCTACTGGCGCCTGACCTATTACCCCGACGCGAAGCGCGCCTACGGGGGCTACTCGATGTACGTGCAGTTCAAGGACGGACGCGTCACCGCCCTCTCGGAGCTCTCGACGGCCTCCACCAACTCCACCTACGCCGTACGCAATATCGATATGCCGACGCTGGCCTTCGACACGCGCAGCAATGTCCTGCACCACTTCAGTACCTCGACCGAATACTTCCGCAATGCCCGCGGCGGAGACTTCGAGCTGCTGCTGACGGGCACCCGTGGCGATAGCATCCTGCTACAGGGGCGCAAGTACCGCAACCTCATGAGCCTCGTGCCTATGACGACCGATCCCAAGACGGAGATCGCTGCCCTGCAGGCTATGGCACAGAAGTTCCAGGGTAAGGGTCTCGCACCCGTCACGATCGGTACGGCAGGCAAGGTAGAGCTACGACTGCACCCGACCTACCGCCAGCTGGAGTTCGTCCTCCCAGGCGAAGGGACGAGCACGAGCAGGCAGCAGGTGGCCTTTGCCTACACGACCGAGGGGCTACGCTTCTACGAGCCCATCACTATCGGTGGGGTCACGATCTCGGGCTTCCGCCTCTCGAGCGACGGCACGAGCGTCACCTCCCTCGAGGGGGATATCACGACCTCGGTGGTGTCGGCACCTCTGGAGCTTGCTACCAAGAGCTATGTCCTCTACCTCACGACGGACTATGCCTCCCCGACGCTCATCAGCTACTTCACCCAGGTCAATGCAGCCCTCTATCGCAGCCGCCAGGCGCGTATGAGTGCGCGCTGCTACCTCGGGGTGAATACCGAGGCGGATCAGAAGCAAGGCCTCGTGGGCAACGATACTCAGGTGACGAGCTTCATCACGATGCCTATTTTCGAGCAGTCGGACGGCAGCTACACGCGTCTCTCCTACGAGGCGGACTTTGTCCCCGTGGGCAGTGACCCGACACAGCTGGACATCCTGACGCGTGACGGCAACGAGACGACCTTCTGGTACTGGTACGCTGGGACGGCCGACTACTGGATCTCCCGCCTGCGCTCCCGTGCTCCCTACAAGGTGGAGACGCTGACCGATACGGAGGGCACGACCTACTACAAGCTCTCCAGTGTCAAGGACGAGAAGACGTGGTTCTACCTCTACGCGGCTCAGTAGCGCCCCGCTGCTAGATCCCTCAAGTACGACGCGAGCGCCCGAAGTAGCCTAGCTGCTTCGGGCGCTCGTGCTTTATGTATCTGAGACGTCCCCTGGCCCCTGCCTTCGTCCGACCTAGCCCCCGAGGGCGCTGAGGGATATCCGTCAGCTCGCTGGGGGACGTCCCTCAGCGCTGTGAGGGATATCAGGCAGCCGTGTGAGGGATATCGGTCAGGGAGGCTCAGGCTAGGAGAGGCGGAGCCCCGACCCCTTTGGGGACATCGCCCCGCTGGGGCTTGCTCGCTCCTTAACCCTAGAGCCTAGGAAGGAGGCCTTGGCTGTCGCCTGCGGCCTCAGCGCGCTGGGAAGGTAGGGGAGGCCTTGCTGGCACTGCTTCCGCTGAGCCCAGCTGCTCGCAGCAGGGGCAAGGGGCTGGGGCGGCTGTGGGCTTCGCTAGCTGAGCCCTTGGGCCGCTCGTGCGGTAGTTCCGCGGGTATTCGCTAACTTTACGACACGAGAGCGGTAGCCCGCACGCGGCCTGCTGCCCGACATCACTATAGGAGATCACCATACACGCACGACCACTATGGAGCAGGAACTATTTACCGCCCAGGACCTCGAGGAACTGCAGCGCCGAGGCATCAGCCTTGAGGAGGCCACCCAGCAGGTAGAGGACATCCGTCAGGGCTTCCCCTACCTAGAGATCCTCGCCTCAGCCTCCCTCGAGGACGGCATCATCAGCAATGAGCCCAGTCAGGAGGAGCGCTACATGAGCCTCTGGGAGCGCTACCTAGAGCGCGAGGACGCCTCGGTGTATAAGATGGTACCCGCCTCGGGCGCTGCTTCGCGTATGTTCAAGATGCTCTTCACCTTCCTCGACGCCGACTACAGCGAGCCGCGTACCGAGGCCGAGCGCCGCTTCTTCGACGAGCTGCACCACTTTGCCTTCTACGAGCTGCTCAATGAGGCCTGCCTGCGCAACCACTGGAAGAGCATCCCCAAGCTCCTAGCGCAGGGCGACTATAAGGCCGTAGTGGAGACGCTGCTCCTGCCGAAGGGGCTGGGCTACGGCAGCAAGCCTAAGGGGCTGCTCGTCTTCCACCGCTACGACAAGGTCGAGCGTACGGCCCTGGAGGAGCACTTCGTCGAGGGCGCCCTCTACGCTCGCGATAGCCGCGGGCAGGTGCACCTGCACTTCACCATCTCCCCCGAGCATCAGCGTGACTTCGAGAGCCTCGTGGCGCGCGTCAAGGACTGCTACGAGGAGCACTACAGCGTGCGCTATCTGGTGAGCTTCAGCCAGCAGGAGCCCGCGACCGACACGCTGGCGCTGACGCCCGAGGGGGGACTCTTCCGTCGCGAGGATGGTAGCCTGCTCTTCCGCCCTGGGGGGCACGGCTCTCTGATCCGCAACCTCAATGCGCTGGATGCCGACATCGTCTTCATCAAGAATATCGACAACGTCGTCCTCGACCTGTATAAGGGCCCGACCGTGATGTACAAGAAGTACCTCGGGGGCGTCCTCGTCGCCATCCGCGATCAGGTCTTCGGCTACCTGCGCCAGCTGGATAAGGGCAAGGTGAGCCACAGCCAGCTGGAGGAGATGAGCGCCTTCATGCGCGATGTCTTCGGCATCCGCCTGCCCGAGGTGCTGGACGACGAGTCGCTAGCACCTTGGCTGCGTGAGAAGCTCAATCGTCCCATCCGCGTCTGCGGTATGGTGCGCAATGAGGGTGAGCCCGGCGGGGGACCCTTCGTCATCCGCGAGACCGACGGCAGCAGCTCGCTGCAGATCCTCGAGAGCAGCCAGATCAATATGGCCGACGCAGGGCAGCGCCAGTTCTTCGAGGCTGGGCAGTACTTCAATCCCGTAGACCTCGTCTGCTCGCTGCGCGACTGGCAGGGCAAGCCCTTCGACCTAGAGCGCTACGTCAATCCCAAGACCGCCTTCATCGCCCACAAGAGTCAGGCAGGGCGCGAGCTCCTCGCCCTCGAGCGTCCTGGGCTGTGGAATGGCGCCATGCACGACTGGAATACCGCCTTCGTAGAGGTGCCACTGGAGACCTTCAACCCCGTCAAGGAGGTCAACGACCTCCTGCGTCCCGAGCATCAGGCTTAGCCCCTAGGCCTAGCCCAGCTCCTATATCAAGCTAAAGGAACACTAACCCTAAATATCATTGACCTATGAGTTCAATCAAAGAGCGCCTAGCACTCCTACGTCAAGCGATGAAGGCTGAGGGATTCTCCGCCTACATCATCACCTCCTCAGATGCCCACCTCAGCGAGTACACCCCCTCGCGCTGGCAGGGTCGAAGCTGGATCAGCGGCTTCAATGGCTCGGCGGGTACCGTCGTCGTCACCCTAGACAAGGCGGGGCTGTGGACCGACTCCCGCTACTTCCTCCAGGGGGCAGCTCAGCTCGAGGGCAGCACGATCGAGCTCTACAAGATGGGGGTCCCAGGGACGCCCAGCATCGAGGGCTTCCTCGCCGAGGAGCTCGGTGCAGGCGCCGTCGTCGGTGCCGATGGCATCTGCCTGTCGCTGGCGGAGGCTGAGGACACGCGCCATCAGCTCGAGGTCTACGGCATCAGCTACCGCCTCGATACGGACCTGCTGGATCGTGTATGGCAGGATCGCCCCGGCATCCCCTCTAAGCCCCTCTTCCTCCATCCCGCCCAGTATGCAGGCCGCACCGCCGCCGAGCGTATCGCTGAGGTACGCAGTCGCCTGAAGGCTCAGGGGGCCAATGCGACCATCGTGACGATGATCGACGAGCTGGCCTGGGTCTTCAACATCCGCGGCTACGACGTCGCCTACAATCCCGTAGGCGTAGGCTTCGGCTATATCGGCGCCGACGATGCCGTGCTCTTCACCCTCCCCGAGAAGGTCACCGATGAGGTGCGTGCCGATCTGACGGCCAATGGCGTGCGCATCCTCGACTACACGGCCATCGACAGCTTCGTCGCTGGCCTCGGAGCTGAGGTACGCCTCTTAGTAGACCCCAAGCGCATTACTTACCGCCTAGCCTCTCAGATCCCTGCACACTGCCGTCGCGTCTCGGGCGTCTCCGTCCTCACGCAGCTCAAGGCGATCAAGAACGAGACCGAGCTGTCGAACCTGCGTCGCGTCATGGCACGCGATGGGGTAGCGCTGACGCGCTTCTTCAAGTGGCTCGAGGAGGCTCTGGCCCGTGGCGAGACCTATACCGAGCACGAGCTGGATGTACGGCTCAATGAGTATCGTGCCCGTGGCGAGCGCTTCTACGGCGACAGCTTCGCCACCATCTGCGGCTATCAGGGCAATGGTGCCATCGTGCACTACCATGCCGATCCCGAGACCTCAGCACGTGTCAAGGCCGAGGGCGTGCTGCTGCTCGACAGCGGTGGCCAGTACCTCGACGGTACGACCGACATCACCCGCACCATCGCCCTCAGCGCCCCTAGCACCGAGCTGCGCACGGACTACACGCTCGTGCTGAAGGGGCACATCCAGATCGCGCTGGCGAAGTACCCCGAGGGCACGCGCGGCAGCCAGATCGACATCCTAGCGCGCAAGGCGCTCTGGGATCGTGGGCTCAACTACGGCCACGGCACGGGCCACGGCGTCGGCTACTTCCTCAACGTGCATGAAGGGCCGCAGAACATCCGCACCGAGGTCAACCCCACGGAGCTCCAGCTCGGGATGATCACCAGCAATGAGCCTGGGATCTACCGCTCGGGCAAGTACGGGATCCGCATCGAGAATCTCGTGGTCACAGAGCTGCGTGAGGAGACCGAGTTCGGCCGCTTCTTCGGCTTCGAGACGGTGACCATCTGCTTCCTGGATAACCAGCTGGTGGACAAGAGCCTGCTGACGGCCGAGGAGCTGGCGTGGTACAATGCCTATCAGGAGCGCGTCTATCAGACGCTGCAACCTCTGCTGAGCCCCGAGGAGGCCGTCTGGCTGCGCACCAAGACGGCGGCGCTCTAGCCCTTCCTCTCCTCACGGGACAAGACACGAAGCCCCTCGCTGCCTCGGCGGCGAGGGGCTTTGCGCATATCTTCGTATCTTTGCACATCCTAGCATCATAGCGCACCTAGTGCGGCCTTAGAGGGATGCTAGGAGCTATCCATATGCTCAAATTCGAACTACATAAGACCTGCGCCCAGACCTCAGCACGAGCTGGCCGCATCGAGACAGACCACGGAGAGATCCTTACGCCTATCTTCATGCCCGTCGGCACCGTCGGCACTGTGAAGGCCGTCCACATGACGGAGCTCCGCGAGGACATACAGGCACAGATCATCCTGGGGAATACCTATCACCTCTACCTGCGTCCCGGGCTGGAGACGCTGCGTGAGGCTGGGGGACTGCATAAGTTCAACAGCTGGTCAGGCTCCATCCTCACCGACAGTGGAGGCTATCAGGTCTTCAGCCTCGCGCATCGCCGCAAGATCACGGAGGAGGGCGTGACCTTCCGCTCGCATATCGACGGATCTCGCCACCTCTTCACCCCCGAGCGAGTGATGGACATCGAGCGCGTCATCGGGGCGGACATCATCATGGCCTTCGACGAGTGCTGCCCCGGGGACGCCGACTACCGCTACGCGCGTCAGTCGCTGGATCTGACCGAGCGCTGGCTACGGCGCTGCGTGCAGCGTGTCGAGGAGACCGACCCGCTCTACGGCTACCACCAGAGCCTCTTCCCCATCGTGCAGGGCTGCGTCTACCCCGAGCTACGCACTCGGGCGGCAGAGTTCGTCGCTAGCCTCGGAGCTGAGGGGAACGCCATCGGCGGCCTCGCTGTCGGCGAGCCCACGGAGAAGATGTACGAGATGGTCGAGCTGACCAATAGCATCCTCCCCAAGGATCGGCCCCGCTACCTGATGGGCGTGGGGACGCCGATCAACCTGCTGGAGAACATTGCCCGCGGGGTGGACATGTTCGACTGCATCATGCCCACGCGCAACGGGCGCAACGGGCAGCTCTTCACCAGTCGCGGCACGATCAACATCCGCAATGCTAAGTGGGCACGTGAGTTCTCCCCCATCGACGAGGAGGGCTGGTCCTTCGTAGACAGCCAGTACAGCCTGGCCTATCTGCACCACCTGATCCGTGCCGACGAGATCCTCGGCCTGCAGATCGCCTCGATCCACAACCTCGCCTTCTACCTCCGCCTCGTGCGTGAGGCGCGCCGTCATATCCTCGAGGGGGACTTCCTCCCCTGGAAGGAGCAGATGGTACGCCAGATGAACCACCGCCTCTAGGGGCGGAAGGCTCCCTGCTAGCTCAGTCCCCACGATGAAGCCCCACGACGAAGTCCCCGAGGAGCAGCACACTCTCCAGCCCAGCGACAGCACCGAGCCCGCCGCTGAGGAGGCACAGCCCGCCGCGCCCAAGAAGGCATACCGCCCCTGGCTCGGCCGCACGGACCGCTACCTCATCCGTACCTTCCTCTCCACCTATATCCTCTCCATCGCGCTCATCCTATCGATCGCGGTGGTCTTCGACGTCAATGAGAAGATCTCGGACTTCCTCAAGCCCGAGGTCCCGCTCTACAAGATCGTCTTCCACTACTACCTGAACTTCATTCCCTTCTATGCGAATATGTTCAGCCCCCTATTCGTCTTCATCTCCGTCATCTTCTTTACCTCCAACATGGCGGCCAATACGGAGATCGTGGCGATGCTAGCTAGTGGAATGAGCTTCCGCCGCCTGCTCAGACCCTACATGGTCTCGGCTGCGGTGATCGCGCTGGCGACCTATGTGCTCAATGGCTTCATCATCCCCTCGGGCAATGAGGTGCGTCTGGCCTTCGAGCAGGAGTATATCAAGAGCCGCTCCGCCAAATACACGAGCAACATCCAGATCGCCATCGACAAGGACGTCTACCTCTATATCAATAGCTACGAGAGCCAGAGCCAGGTGGCCTATTCGCTGGCCGTCGACGAGTTCAAGGGGCAGAAGCTCGTCTCCCGCCTCACAGCTGAGGAGGCCTCCTACTCGGGTGGGGACAGCTGGCACATGCCCTCCTTCCACATCCGCCGCTTCCCAGGGCTGAAGGCCATCGACACCGTGGGCTACGACCTCGATACCAACCTCAGGATACGCCCCACGGACTTCCTCGTCAACGATAAGGACGCGCTGAAGATGCGCAACGACCAGATCTCGCGCTATGTGGAGCGCCAGCGCGAGCGTGGGGCGAGCAATACGCGCATCTTCGAGCTCGAGCTGCACAAGCGCTATGCGGCTATCTTCTCAGCCTTCATCCTCACCTTCATCGGCGCCGTCCTCTCGGCCAAGAAGATGAAGAACGGCCTCGGGATCAACCTCGTCATCGGCTTCGCGCTCTGCTTCGGCTACATCCTCTTGACGACGCTGACGGGGCAGTTCGCCACCGTCGGCATCATGGCGCCCTGGCTGGCGGCTTGGCTCCCCAATATCCTCTTCGTCTTCATCTCCTTCTCCCTCTGGCGCAAGGCTCCACAGTAACGACCCTTTACCCCTATGACAACGAAACCCAAAGCACCGCGCAGCGTGCAGATACAGAATAAGCGCGCCACCTACGACTACGAGCTGCTCGACCTCTACACGGCGGGCATCGTCCTCGTGGGGACGGAGATCAAGTCGCTACGCCTCGGTAAGGCCAGCCTCGTAGACTCCTTCTGCCACTTCCATGGCGGCGAGCTCTGGCTGCACAATGCGAATATCAGCGAGTACTTCTACGGCTCGTACAACAACCATGCGGCGCGGCGCGACCGCAAGCTGCTGCTCAACAAGAAGGAGCTGCGCAAGCTCGCCGACTACGCCCAGACGCCTGGCGTCACCATCATCGCCACGAAGATCTTCATCAATGAGCGAGGCCTGGCCAAGGTCGTCATCGCCCCCGCCCGCGGTAAGAAGCTCTACGACAAGCGCGCCTCGCTGCGAGAGAAGGACGACCGCCGCGAGATGGACCGCGCCATGAAGCGCTAGTGCAGCCGTCTAGCCTCTAGCGCCGCTGCCCCTGTACCTCGCTCGGCAGCACCCCTCCCATAGCGTCGGCGCTCCTTGCCGACCGTACACAAAGGCCCTCGCCCCACAGCGCTCCCTAGTAGGAGTCTGTGGGGCGAGGGCCTTCTATCGTCTCGGAGCAGGGGCTACTCGTGCCCGACCTGTAGGACGATCTTGCCAGCGGCTCCGCCTGCTGCGACCTTCGCAAGCGCCGCACTTGCCTCGGCGAAGGGGTAGACCTTATCGACGGACGGGCGTATGCCCTGCTGCTCGATGAGCTGGGCGATGTCACCGAGCTGCTTGCCGCTGCTCTCGACGAAGAGGAACTCGTAGGTAGCGCCCTGGGCCTTGGCCTCGCGCTCCAGCCCTCTGGCCACGAGCGAGAAGAGCCATTGCTTCCACAGCGGCAGGCCAAAGCGCCGAGCGAAGCGACCGTTGGGGAGTCCCTTGAGCGAGACGATCTTGCCGCCCGTCTTCAGGAGCTTCATCTCTCGGCTTAGCTCCTTACCCCCGACGCTGTCCAGTATGTAGTCTACCTGAGGGAGCTCCTTGAGATAGTCCTCGCTCTTGTAGTCGAGGTAGCGATCAGCTCCTAGCCCCAGCACGCGCTCGCGGCTAGCGGCGTTGCCATTGGTGTAGACGATGAGCCCGCGAGCCTTCGCTAGAGGGATAGCCATAGCACCGAGTCCCCCAGAGCCTCCGGAGATGAAGATGCTCTCGCCGGCCTTGGCCCCCAGCAGCTCTAGAGCCTGATAGGCCGTGAGTGCCGTCAGCGGGATGCTGGCAGCCTCTACGAAGTCCAGCGTCTGGGGCATCAGCGCCACGGCACTGGCCTCGACGGCTACGTATTCGGCGAAGGCGCCGGGGCGCTTATTGGGCAGGCGCGTGAAGACCCGATCGCCTGGCGCGAAGTCCGTGACCTCTGCGCCTACCTCGGCGATGACCCCCGAGCACTCGTGTCCCATCGTCAGGGGGAGCTGGTAGGGGACGATGAGCTTGACCTCGCCCCGCGTGACCATGTTGTCTAGGGGATTGACCCCTGCAGCCTTCACCTCGATGAGTACCTCGTGAGGCGCTAGCTGTGGGTGCTCGAGCTCGGTGAGCTGTACGCTGAGGTCGGTCTTGCTGTAGCGTGCTATCTGGAATGCTTTCATTGTGCTGCTGTCGTTCTTAGTCCTTATTACTGCTGTAGTGGGGGTCGTTGGCCTTGTAGAAGGCGATGGCCTGCTGGGTGAAGAGCTCGGCCTCCTGGAAGATGGCACCATGTCCCGCGCCCTTATAGATGGTGAGTGTGGCATTGGGGAGGCGCTCGGCTAGAGCATAGCTGCCCTGGGTCGGTACCATACGATCCTTGTCGCCATTGACGATCCATACCCGATGCGGTGTGCCCGCAAAGTCCTGCTGGGGAGCCTTGGCCCAGGCGACGACCGCTCGGAGCTGCCTGAGGAACGACGGGAGCGCGGTGGGCTTGTCCTGGCTACTCTTGCTGCGCTGGACGAAGTCCTTGCCCCGAGCTCTAGCTGCGCTGGTCTGCGGGAAGAAGAGGTAGAGGCGCACGTCGCTTGCCGTCAGGGCACCACGGAGCATGTCGTAGAAGGTGATCCTCGGGACACGGGCGATGCCTCGGTCTCCCGCAGGGCCTGTCCCTGCGAGGATGGCGCTCTCGACGAGCGTCGGTGCCTGCGCCAGTATGGCCTGGGCTACGAAGCCCCCGAGCGAGAGCCCGAGGAGGTGGATGCGCTCGAGGCCCAGTGCCCGTACGAAGCCGATCGTAGCGCTTGCCATAGCCTCGACGCTCAGCGGAGCCTTGCCCTCGGAGTGGCCGATCCCTGGGTAGTCGAAGCAGTAGACCTCGAAGTGCTGGGATAGCGTGTCGATGATCAAGGGATCACAGCCATCAAGGTTGGCTGCTAGGTGATTGAGGAAGAGGATGGGGCTTGCCCCTGGCTTGCCCACGCGCTTATAGGCGATAGCCTGCCCTTGTACCTCGATGCGCTCCATGGGGGTCTGTCTGTAGCTTGTCATTGTCTCTGTCTTTATCTCGTTTAGCTGCTGCAAAGGTAGGGCAAGCCTTTGCTCCGCACCTGACAGATATTTGTCAAGTCCGATGGAGAGTCCTTGCGGGTGTTAGGGGGAGGCTGTAGGGTAAGGGATGGGGAGCCCTGCGCTCCGTATGCTGTAGGTACCTCTAGAGGGGGAGCTGGGGCGAGACTAAGCTCAAGGCTTCGTCCCGAGGAGCCGCTTGCGGATGAGGGTGAGGTTCTGTCGGCTCACGCCGAGATAGCTCGAGAGGTCCGCTATAGAGATGCGGCTGAGTAGCTGTCCGTGGCTCTTGAGGAAGATGCGGTAGCGATCCTCGGCATTGCGCTGCAGCAAGCACTCGGTATGGGTCATAAGGCGGGCATACTCCCGCTCTAGGAGGAGGCGCAGCAGCCGCTCCGTCTCAGGGCGGCGCTGGCAGAGCTGATGGACGTACTCGTAGGAGAAGGCGATGGCCACGCCTGGCTCTAGAGCCTGGAAGCTGAAGTGCGAGGGGTGTGGCGTCTCGAGGGAGGTGTAGTGCGTGGCGAAGTCTCCCTCGGGGATGAAGTTGATCGTGATGTCCTCCTCGGGTGTGGGGTAGTAAGCGCGCACCAGTCCCTCTACAATCAGGAAGGCCTCTCGATGGATGCGCCCCGCAGGCGCCAGCTCCTCGCGCCGCGCAAAGCTAAAGACGCGCCAGCCCAGCGTCAGCTCCTCGATGAGGTCGGACGGGAGGCTGGGGCAAAGCTCAGCGAGGCGCTGCCTGCCGTAGTCTAGGGCCGAGGATAGCGACATAGTGAGGAAGGTACTAGGATGGAGGGGCCAGAGGCGAGCGCCTAGCGACGGCTCGGCGCGGGACGTCCCGCCTTGGTGGTCTTGTCCTTGGGTGGGAGGTAGCGGAGGCTATCGGGGACGGAGATCTGGCTGCGCAGCTGCTGCAGTTCGTCCTCGAGGCGCTGACGGAGGGTAGTGCGCTCCTCGGGGCTCTTCGCCCGCTCGAGGAGGAGCGGGTCGTGGTCGGCCTTGATGATCTCCCCGCGGTAGAGGCCGAGGGTGAAGTAGTCCTCCAGCGTCCCCGCATCGGGGCTGCCGCCAGGCATCAGTGCCGTGGGGCGCTCGCGGAGGTAAGGGGCGAGCTCGCTGTAGCGCAGCCAGAAGAGCGGCATCGGCGCCGTCCCGTAGTCGCCCACAGTCTCGAGGATGGGGCAGAGGAGCTCTACCTCGCGGCGGTAGCTCGTCGTAGCGCGGTCGAGGCTGTGCTGCTCCTTGAGGTAATAGCTGCGTACCTGGCTCGTGGGGAGGTCGGCAGGGAGCACCTCGTAGCGGGGCTTCCCCCCAGCGGAGACCTCGGTATAGGGGATGCGGAAGCGCTCGAGGAAGTCCCGCGGCTCGAGCACGTGGGCGGCGTCGAGGCGCTCACGGCCCGTGCCGTAAGTGTAGCCCTTGATCTTGCCCTCGAGGTAAAGCTGGATGATGAGGTCGAAGAGGCTCTGCCCGTCCTCGCCCTCAGCATAGAGGGGCGTATTGGCCGGCTGGGTGAGCTCCAGCTGGCGGTAGATCCCTCGGCGCCAGGCAAGGCCTGTGGCAGGTCGCGTGCCCGCAGACTGCTGCGCCCCAAGGCTCGGGGGGAGGGTACGCTGAGGCTGGGCCGCAGGCTGCTTGCGTAGCTCGGGACTGCGGCCTGTGGGCTGCTGTGCAGAGAGCCCTAGGGGGGCAAGGCTAGCGAGTATCGTGAGGAGTAGGAGGGACTTCATAGGCTAGGGGAGGGCTATTAGTGGAGGATCAGCTCCAGCGAGGGGAGGCGTCGGTCGAGGCCATCGGGGCCGCGGGCGATGATCTCGCTGATGTAGAGACGGCGCCCGCGCGGCGTCTCGCGGATGAGCTGTAGCTGCCGCTCGCTGAAGCGGCTACCGCTGCTCACCTCGGGGAGGGCATTGCCCAGCGCATCGAAGGCGATGAGCTGGAAGCGCTCGACGCTGTAGCGGACGTCGAGGAGGGCATCGTCCAGCGCAGCCTGCACCTGAGTCGCCGCGAGCAGAGCGCTGCGGCTGATGCGACCGCCGCGGAAGCGCTGCGTCCCGAGCTGGAGGTAGGGAAGCGGGTCGGGCAGGGGGCGTATCCTGAGGCTGCGCTCGCCTAGGGGGCGAAGCCCGCCATCGGGGAGCCGCTGCGCGATCGCGAGGCGTAGCTCCTCAGCCCCCAGTGTAGGCCGCGCACTCCAGCGTCCTGCCCCCAGCGGGCGGAGCGTCCCGCCGCTCCTAGCAGTGAGCACGAGGGACTCGGCACTGAGCCCTGCGGCGGCGAGCTCTAGGGGATTGTCTATGCCCGCGTAGACGACCTGTGTGAGGGTGGGGGAGAGGCTAAGCTGCGGGGAGAGTACCTCGTAGTCGGTGTGCCAGGGGAGCTGCTCGCGCTGGCCGTCGGCGTGCGTCACCAGGACCCGGCCCGCGAGCTGGATACGGCCTGCGCGCGAGGTCGGGAGGCTGAGGGTGCCCGCAGCGTCGAGTGGGGTAGCTGTCGTCCCCAGCTGCAGCTCGGGGTGTAGGCTGCTGTCTCTGAGGGCGAGGATGAGCCGCCCTCGGGCGGGAACGCCTGTGACGATAGGGCCCTGAGGGGGGAGGATGAGCGCCTCCAGCTGTGGCCTCGCGGAGGGCTGGGAGGCGGGCGGCGGCGTCTGTACGCGCTGCTCCGTCTGCTTGGTAGCCCCCTTGGACTCGGCAGCCTGCTCCTTCTTCCGCGGCGAGACCTTCATCGCCAGAAGTGCGATGAAGACCAGGTACATGAGGTTGATCATGCGCTGCCTATAGGGATGGCTGCCGCCGAGGATCATAGCTGGGGAGCTGAGGGATGGGACTAAAGGATGCGGAGAGGGGCGTGAGGGAGGAGGGCTAAGGTGCGTGCGGCTAAGGCTTCGGGATGCCTGCACTTACCGAGAGGCTGTGGATCATGCGGGCGTAGAGCTCGTTGAGCTGGATGAGCTGGGCGACGAGCCGCTCATTCTGCCGCTGGAACTCGCTGCTCCCCTGTAGGCTCGTCTCGTAGACGAGGCGCAGCTGCTGCACACGCTCGGTGAGCTGCTTCAGCTCCTCTTGATAGCCTGCGGGGCTGAGGCTGCTGCCAAGCCCTTCGCCCTCAGGGCGGCTCGTGTGAAGGCTGGGTGAAGTGGCTAGCTGCTGGCTCAGCTGCTCGATACTCTCGCGTAGCGACTCGATGCTCTCCTTCAGCTGGGCGCTTGCGAAGGAGGGCTCGCTAGCGCCAGCCTTGGAGCTGGTAGCCTCTGCCTGCTCGGGGCTATCGAAGCCCGAGAGGATGAAGATGAGGCACTCGGTGAGCATGCTCATCATCAGCAGTCCATCGGCGTAGGGGAGCTCGAGGATCTTGAAGAGCGCACCGAGGATCACCAGCGCAGCGCCCCAGGAATAGCTGCGGTGCAGCAGGAGCTGGCCGCGGGGCGAGGTGAGCCAGCGGCTAAGACGAGATCCGCGAGGGCTGGGCTGAGGGCTAAGGGACATGGCAGAGGCTTATTTGCCGAAGGTGATGGCGGAGCGCACGCAGCGGAAGCCTATGTAGGCATGCTGGGCGGTCTGCGCTGCGGGACTGCGGTCGCTCGATTGGATGAAGCGGGCGATATCCTTCCATGAGCCGCCCTTGAGCACCTTGAGCGTGCGCTCCAGCGGGTCGCTGTAGCTGACGCTGCGGCGTAGCTCGGGGTTGACGTCGCTGGTCTGTAGGAGACCCGAGGTGCTCCAGCTGGTGCTCGTCCACTCGGCGACGTTGCCCGCCATGTCATAGAGGCCGAAGGCGTTGGGCGCGTAGGAGGCCACAGGCGCGGTGATGAGGTGGCGGTCGGCGGTGTAGTCGCCATCGCCGGGCTTGAAGTTGCCTACGAAGCAGACCTTACCCTTGGCTTGGCGTACGCCATGCTTGCCCCACTCCTTATCGAGCTGGGCGGCGTATTCCCATTCGGCCTCCGTGGGGAGGCGGTACTCCTCGAGCGTCTGCCCCTCGGGGAGGCGCAGCGTGCGCAGGGTCATGGCCGTACGCCAGGCGCAGTAAGCTGTAGCCTGCTCCCAGCTGACGCCTACCACGGGGTACTGATCGTAGCCCGCGTGCTCGAAGTACTTCTTGCTGTAGCCCTCATTGCGTGCCTCGGGGAAGTCCTTGACCCAGACGGTCTCGTCGGGCAGCACGGGGATGATGTAGGTGCTGACGAAGTCGTATTCGCTGCTGAGGGGGCGTGTCAGCGTCTCGCGCACGATACGTCCTGAGGCATCGAGGTAGGCCGTATCCTTGCTGATGATGGGGCGCTCCGTGGGATTGCGGTCCCAGGCGGTGTGCGTCTGGGCGCGGTGCAGTCGGTCGCGGTAGAGGGTCGCGGCGTGGCGGTCGTAGCGCTCATAGCGGTAGTTGAGTTGCCGCGGGTCGAGGCGGCGCTCGCCCGTCACGGGGTCGGTGTAGTAGAGGCTCCGTAGGGCGCGTAGCTCCTCCTCCGTGGCATGGCGCTCGCTCGGCAGCGGGCGCGACCAGTCGAGATGCGGCCGTACGGGCTCGCCATAGCGGTCCTCGGTGATCCGATAGCGCTCGTCTCCGCCGTAGGCAGGCTCCGCCAGACGCTCGCGCAGGATGGAGTCACGTACCCAGTGGACGAACTCGCGGTAGGCGGCGTTGGTCACCTCGGTGCGATCCATCCAGAAGGCTTCTACCGAGATGCCCCGGCTCTGCGCAGGCTCGCCCCAGAGGCTGTCGGCCTCGGCACGCCCCATCAGTACGTGTCCTCGAGGGATGAGGAGCATCCCCGCGGGTGCAGGCTCGCTCCAGGAGACGAGCTGGGCACGCCCCTCAGAGGGGCGGCTGCCACTGGGGCTGAGGGAGCCGCAGGCCCCGAGTAGGAGCGCTAGCGTGATGGCGGCGGGGAGAAGGCTTGCTGATCGCTTCATCGTCGATGACTGCAGTAATGAGTAGGAGCAGGATACGGAGCCCTAGCTCTAGGGATCCTAGAGGGCGTCCGTAGCCTGCTCCTAAGGGGTAGGGAGCGAGCGGAGGCTAGTATTCCTCTTCGTCGAAGAAGAAGTCTTCCTTGCTCGGGTAGTCAGGCCAGATGTCCTCGATGGACTCGTAGAGCTCGCCCTCGTCCTCCATCTCCTGGAGGTTCTCGATGACCTCGATGGGTGCGCCAGAGCGCTGGGCGTAGTCTATGAGTTCGTCACGGCTGGCAGGCCACGGTGCATCCTCTAGCTTGGAGGCTAGTTCTAGGGTCCAGTACATTTGTTGCTGTTGTTTTGTGGATTAAGTCTTCTTGTCTTGATAATATGTAGCTGCAAAAGTACTATTTATTCCTTATTCGACCTAAAGCTAAGGAAAAGGCCACGCACAGCCCTTGCCCGCCTCGGCCTCCGCTCCGCGCTTCAGGCCGTCCTCATGGGCTCCGTATGCCTGCTCTTTATAGCCTCGTGCGCGGGCGTCCTTTGCTTGGCAGGGTCGTGACTCTAGTTTAAGGTGGTGCCAGCCGCGTGTCTTGGTCTAGCTCGGGGATAATACGCATGAAGCTAAGCCCTAAGGCAGATCGGGCTGAGGGATATCAGTGGGTGAGCTGAGGGATGTCTGTCAGCGCCGTGAGGGATATCGGTCCGCGAACTGATGGATAAGGGGGAGTGCGGGGAGGCTTTGCTGGGGACTCCTTAGGCGGCTGCTTGGTCGAGGCTCGGAGGCGGGAGGGGGCGTGAAGTAAGGCTAAGGTTTGAGGCGGCGCAAGCGGGGAGCTGGCTTCGGGATAAGCTGAACTTGCAGAGGGGAGAAAAAGACAGCGCCCCCAGTCTCCGCTCAGGGAGGCTGGGGGCTCTGCGTGCTTGGGAGGCTCGGCGCAGGCCCCTTAGCAAAGGGGCTACACTTGCCCTAGGGCTAGAGCGAGATGCCTGCCGTGAGGAGAAGCGCGCTATTGGCGCCACTCGCCGCGGGGGCTACATAGGCGCCGTCGAGCTGGAAGCGGCGGCCGTGGTAGCCTAGGCCGAGGGTGAAGCCCTGCAGGCCGTTCGTGTCGTGCTGATAGCCGACGCGGGCGGCGAGCATACGGCGGAAGCTGTATTCGCCCCCGAAGTGTAGGGCCACCGAGGAGCTATTGACGGGGTAGGTGAAGACGTCGGCACCCGCGCTGAGCCCTAGGCGGTGCTCCTGGCTGAGGCCGTAGCGGACTTCGCCCCCCGCACCGACGAAGACGGGAGCGTAGAGCTCGCGGCGCTCGTGCTTGGCGTACTTGAAGCCTAGGCTCATGTTCTGCGCCTTCGCCCCGATGAGGTAGCTGAGCCCTTGGCTCGGCTCCTCGGCGTGGCTGCGGTAGAAGGCGCCGAGGCCGAAGGTGGCTGTGCTGGCGGAGTGGTCGCCGAGCTCGCTCTGCACGTAGCCTGCGGTAGCGTAGGCCGAGAGGCGCCCGAGACGCAGGGTATAACCGAGGTCGAGGCTGTAGTCATAGGGGGAGAGGGTGCCCTTGCTCTGCTCCTGTCCGTTCACCACCTCGTACTGGAGACCGCCGAGGTAGCGAAGGCCAGCGAAGAGGCCGTGGCGCTCTCCGAGACGCAGCCCTGCCGTAGCCTGATAGAGCTGCAGCGAGCCGTCGGCGCCCTCGAGCCTGCCCATGAGGCGTGCCGAGGTACTGCTGTGGAGCTGGGAGGGGCTGTAGAGGAGGCTGGTGGGATTGGTGTAGAGGAGCGAGCTGCTGGCCTCGCCGTAGTGGCTGCCGCCGAGGGCAGCGCTACGAGCGTCCGTGCTGAGCTCGAGCAGCGGCAGGGTACGCACCTGCTTGACCTTCTGTGCCGCCAGCGGCAGAGCAGTGAGGCCGAGGAGCGCTCCGAGGAGGAGACGCTTGGTAGGGATAATCATGCTGTGGGGGAGGGCTTAGTTCTTGACGAAGGCCTGCGTGTACTTGCCCTTGGCGGTGCGTACGTGCAGGGTGTAGCTGCCTGGGGTGAGGCGACGCGTGAGGATGCGGATGGCGCCGCTGCCCTTGGTCTGGAAGGTCTTCTCCAGCACCTGGACGCCGAGGAGGCTCCGTAGCTCTACCTGCGCCTCATTGATCGTGGGATCGAGGGCGATATTGAGCTCCGTCGTAGCGGGGAGGGGGTAGACCGAGTAGACGATGGCCTCGGTGTCGCTCACGACACGTAGGGGCAGGGTCGTCGTGATGGGCTGGCTGATGCCGTCCGAGACCTCGAGGATGACGCTCGTCACGCCCTTCTGCTTGCCGTGGATCGTCAGGCGTCCCTCGGGCGAGATGCTGGCGGAGGCGATCTTGCCGTCGGCGCTGTGAGCCTTGAAGCTCAGGGGGCTCTCCTTATCGTAGCTGAGTGCCGTCGTCACGTCGAGGCTGCGGTCCTTACCCAGCCCTACGATCTGGCTACCGAGGGATGCGCTGAAGGTGGGGGCGTGGTACTCGTAGACTTCGAAGGGGATACGTAGCTCGCTCTTCGCCCCCAGCTCATCTACCGCCGTCAGCAGCAGCTCGTACTTGCCTAGGGGGGCTATGGCGCGCAGGGTGAAGGTCACCAGATCGCCCTCCTGCTGGTAGCTGACGCCGCGCTGCTCACCGCTGAGCTGGATGCTCACCTTCTGATGGTCGGGGTCGGTGACCTGCACGTGGAAGGTGCGCTTCTCTAGGGCAGAGACGCGGAGCGGACGCTCGGGGGTGAACTTGATGGAGGGAGGGGTGTTCTTCTTTGTCTTGAAGCGGGCGAAGCTCAGGCCTGAGCTCTGTCCCCAGCGGTCTATGGCCTCGACCGCTACGTGGTACTCGGTGTCCTCCTTCAGCCCTGCTACGGGGTAGAAGACCTTGCTGCCTGCCTCGATGCCCGCAGCATTGATCTCGCTCACCAGGTGGCTGGTGACGTTGGCCGCCGTGAGCTGCTGGTCGGCGAAGTAGACCTTGTAGGAGCTAGCCACACGGTCGTCCTCGTCGCGTACAGCCTCCCAGGAGAGGTCGGCCGTGGAGAAGGAGATGTGCTCGGCCTGGATAGCGGAGACGCGCTGCGGAGCCTTGTGCTGGTTGGTCGCGAAGACGGCCGAGGCATCGATGTAGCCACGACCGAGGCGGCCAGCATACTTGGGGTTGGCAGCGTCGATGTTCTTGAACTTCAGCGATCCCAGCAGGCGCTCCTTGCACTGCTCGGCCGTGAAGCCTGGCCCGCCGAAGTGCGAGACGATGAGCGCCGCGATACCCGAGACGTGGGGGCAAGCCATGGATGTACCCTGCATGTAGCCGTACTCCTTGCCCGTGATCTGCTTGGAGAGCGTGCTGAGGACCTGTCCGTTGGGGAAGTTGAGGTCTCCCCCAGGGGCCATGATGTCGACCCAGTCGCCGCGGTTGCTGTAGTAGGCCGCAGTCCAGTTGGGCGCCATCGAGGAGACGGCGATGATGGCATCGTAGGCTGCGGGGTAGGAATAGTAGTCCATCCCGTCATTGCCCGCGGCGAAGATCACGACGCCCCCTTTCATCGGTGACTCGGGGAGCTGATTGCCGTCATCGTCGCAGCCCGCGTACTTGATGAAGTAGTCCACGGCGTCCTGAATGACCTTGGGGATGGCGGTGATCTGTGCCTTGTAGGGATAGCCCCAGGAGTTCTGGCTGATCACAGCACCGTTGTTGGCGCCGTAGACGATGGCTGCGGGCGAGTCGCCGTTCTCTTTCTCGGCGCCGAAGATCTGGCAGCTCATGATGCGCACGCCAGAGCCTGGTGTACCGTTGCCCCCAGCGATGCCCGAGACGCCGATGCCGTTGCCCGTGCGGGCAGCGACCGTCCCCGCTACGTGCGTGCCGTGGGACTCTTTGTCTGGGTAGATGGTGGCATCGTCCTTGATGAAGTTGTAGCCGTGGATGTCATCGATGTATCCGTTCTGGTCATCGTCGACCCCTGGCGTGCCGTTCTTCTCCTCCTCGTTGACGTAGAGGTTGTCCACGAGGTCGGGGTGGGTCAGGTCTATCCCCCCGTCGACGATAGAGACGATGACCTTGGGCTTGCCCGTCTCGATCTTCCAAGCCTTGAAGAGGTCGATGTCTGCACTAGCGATGGAGCCGTGGTACTTCCCTACATTATGATAGTGCCACTGGTCGGAGAGGAGCGGGTCGTTGTAGGGCATGGCCTCGGACGAGGCACGTCGGGCTACGGGCAGGTCCGTGGGGATAGCCTTGCCTGCGGGACGTGTCATAGGGTACACGGGCTCGGTGTACTCGATCTCGGGCACGGAGCTGAGCGTGCGCATGGCACTGCGCAGCTCCTGCTTCTGGTCGAAGTGCACTACATACCAGCGGTCTAGCCCTGCACGACGCATACGCTTCTCGAAGCGCGGGTCTATGGGGAAGACGGGCTGCAGGGTCTCCGTGGAGATGCTACGCAGGCTGCGTGCCATCTGCTCGGGCAGCGCCTGCAGGGCCCGGGCGCTGCTGGCTGCGCTCTGCTGGAAGGCAAAGTCGCGGAAGAGGCGCTGCGCGCCCTGACGGACGCGGATATAGAGCTTGCCAGGCTCGGCGCCCGCTGTGGGGAGGCCGCTCGTGGCGGC
>ERZ773265.403-NODE-403-length-27525-cov-26.749035_pt1 | contig 27525 bp, 26 predicted proteins | sample MGYA00580512_ERZ773265 | MGnify/ENA primary metagenome ERZ773265 (study PRJEB29015, sample SAMEA2738169) | human oral metagenome | biome: human oral; feature: human-associated habitat; material: saliva | place: China | collected 2183 ... | reverse complement strand
TGTCACCTTTGTCGCCTTTAGCGCCGGCTGCACCAGTGTCACCTTTGTCGCCTTTAGGACCGGCAGGACCAGTATCGCCTTTAGGACCAGCAGGACCGGTATCGCCTTTTTCGCCTTTAGCACCGGTAGCACCAGTATCGCCTTTAGCACCAGTTGCACCAGTATCGCCTTTTTCGCCTTTAGGACCAGTTGCGCCGGAAGCACCAGTAGAACCACCACCAATTACGCTCAGGGTATATTCGTTAGTGCCGTTTGAGGTCATTGTCAAACCGTTACCGGCGATCAGTTTCAGAGTGTTATTGGCATTTGATTTAGGATCGTATTTGTATGTACCTTCAGCTGGTGAGCTACCGCTGCCATTGTGGCCTGTGAATACAAACGGATTCAGGTTTTCGATGCGGTTTGCTACGGCAAACAATTGAGAGCCGTTGATTGCATCGGTAGAAGTTGCATTGATACGACCTGCAGCAACGTTTTGAATTTGACGTTCGTTACCTGCAGAGCCTACAGACAATACTGCGCCGTTATTTAAAGCGCTGGTTGCGCCTGCGAAGCCGCCGTAAGTGTAGTTGCCAACAGTAGCGCTGTTAGTAGGTGCGAATGCGCTGGTTGTAGAACCGTTACCCAGGGCTACGCTGTTTTCAATAGTAGATTTAGCTTCAGTACCCAAAGCCAAAGTGTTTTTAGCTGTTGCTTGAGCACCGTTACCCAGAGCAGTTGCATAATTACCACCATTGGCTTTAGCACCACGACCCAATGCAATCGCTTGTTCAGAAGCAGCGTTACTTTGTACGCCCAAAGCTACTGAGTATTTGCCAGTCGCTGTAGCAGCAGGACCGAATGCAGCAGCAGAAGTACCGTCAGCTACGGAACCACGACCGATTGCTACGTCAGAACCTTGTTTCGCTTGAGCGTCGCCACCCAATGCTACTGCGCCGTTTGCCAGAGCTTTAGAGCGCTCACCGATAGCTGTTGCCACGATACCGGTTGCTTGAGATTCAGTACCGATTGCCATTGCTGAGCCAGCTTTGTTTATTGCACCATCACCATCAGCGCCAGTAGAAGTACCATCAGCTGTAGCAGCATGACCTACGGCAACGTCAGCAGTTTGTTTGGCATTTGATTTAGAACCTACTGCAATAGAGTTATTACCCTCTGCTTTTGCACCTTCAGTTGCAGTCATTGAACCACCGACAGCAACAGAGTTAGTACCAGCAGCATTAGCTGCTGTACCACCAGCAAAAGAGGCTGTACCGGTTGCTTTTGAGGCTGCACCAACCGCAGTAGCGCGTTCAGCTGAAGCAGCAGAATAACCACCCAATGCAGTTGCCGCACGAGCAGAAGCATTAGATTGAACACCAACCGCAACGGCATTATCAACACTTGCAGCAGCGCTCTTACCTGTCGCAACAGTATTCGCTGCAGAAGCGTTTGCCAAATAACCAACAGCTACTGCGGCTGTACCACTAAATTTACCCTTATCATTTAAGGTCGAACCACCAGCTTTTGCTTCTTGACCAAGAGCAACTGAGGAATCTGCACTAGCGTTAGAGTATGAACCGATGCCAACAGATTGAACACCAATGGCTTTTGCCTCTGTAGCCATAGCAAGCGCGTGGTCTTTGCTTGCCACAGTATCTTTACCGACAGCAATAGCATTGGTCCAAACACCAGAAGCATTATTACCAATCGCAATAGAATCTTGATGCGTTGCATTTGCATGAGTACCAACCGCAACGGCAGCTGCACCAGCATTGGCATTATCACCAACTGCGGTAGCAAATTGACCCGTCGCATTTGCACGGTTACCGAATGCACTTGCAGAGTCCAAAGTTGCAGTTGCGCGGTTACCTACAGCTGTTGTACGAATTTGCGTTGCTTGGGCTACGTTACCGATTGCAATAGAAGCTTCACCACTTGCAATAGAGCTCACACCCATTGCAGTTGAAGCGCCGCCGGTTGCTTGGTTGTTATTACCTACAGCCAAAGATGAGTTTTTGTCTGCAATGTTATTAGCACCGTAAGCGATAGTACCATTTTCACCACTGGCAGTATTTTGATAACCCACTACAACAGAGTTCACACCAACGTTTCTATTAGAACCGTTTAAAGTGCCATCAGGAGTGATGTTTACTGCGCTATTACGCAAATCCACACTTGCCTCTGCTCCAGTAGATGCCATCAAAGCACCTGCTGCAACCACTGCAGCAGCTACGGCTTTACGCTTGTCAGAAGCGGATTTTTTGCCGTGTGCATGGCTGATCTCGGAAACCGCGGTCCATGTCTGGGTCGCGTGGTTCCAAATGACTTTAAAGACTTTATTCATATCGATTTTCCTGTAAGGGGTTTGATTTCTTTTGGGACGTGTTGCTCGGCTGTAAACCGCCTGTCCACACATTTGCCGCATTTCAGAGTTTCCCCTTTATGCGGTTTCATGCCGTAATCTCCTGTATGCAATTCCCGTGCCAAAAGTCTCCACTCGGCCGAATAACAGCTAAAAGCCTGTTTTATGGGATTTTATGCTGATACATTTTGGGAAGCTTGTGAAGTTTGGGAAAAGATGTGCCGTTTTTTGTCAGCTTGTTTCTTAACAAGTCACTTTTTGTCAGCTTCTTTCAATGCATTCGGAATCCTTGTCCAAATTTTATATGCGTTTGGTTTTGTAAATCAACTCTTCCGATAAAGTGTTACTTTTTCGGACTCAACGGTCATGTCGGTTAGATTTACTTGTTGCTTTTTTTAAACGGTTTTTCTAGCTATTTGATTTTACTTTTTTATTCTCAAACAATAATGATTAATAAATAATATATGATTTAAATAGTTTCTTTAGTGATAGATTTAAATGTGGGCTTTTATTTAGAGAATTAATGAAATTTGTATTGAAGATCGGCTTGAAACGTGTAATGGGTTTGTATCGCCTGTTTTCAGACGGCCTTTTACGTTTCCTAACACATAAATAGTGAACAAATGATACGAATTTATGCGCTATTAAGCCGATGGACAGCGTTAAAAAGGCAAGTGTAAAACTTGCCTTTACGTTTGGGATTTGTTTGTTCTCTATTGTAGAAAACTGTGTTGTATTTCAGACGGCCTTACCACCGGAATGTTTGGATCACGCCTGCGGATGCGCCGTTGTTGCCGGCATAGCCGTAGCCGCCGGTATGGCTGGAGGCGCAGGCGGTGAGTGTGGCGAGGGTGAGGATGAGGAGGATATGTTTCATGTTTCTTTTTCTGAGTGGGTTGGTTTTAGACTTGTGGGGCGTTTTATTGCTGCATGAATCGGACAGGCTGGGGCTTGGTTGCTTTGTCCTGATTTGCAGTTAGTCCGCTAAATTGTTTGATGATTGAAAAAGGCCGTCTGAAAACGGGTTTCATGATATTGAAACTTTGTTTTCAGACGGCCTTTATTTTATATCAGCTTATTAGTAACAGGAATATCTGAAATACCAACTACTTATCCGCTCTACTTACTCGTCTGCAGTCAAACGACGGACAAAATCAGCAAAGCTGTCGGCAATATATTCTTCATGAAAATTATCCAAATAAATATTGATAACCGATGGCTCACCATCGGCATTTATGTTGCGGTAATCCAGCGCAAAAAATCCGTGCCCGCTATCTTCTTCGGCAAAGTAAACACCAATATGCGGCAATGCGTGATTTTTGAAATCCTCCAAAAACCGGCTACCCATTTGACCGCACAGGGCATTATTATTCGCAAAACCAATACCATATATACCACGAACGATTAGCTCGCATTCATATCCATCCGTATCGGTATAACGAAAAAAACAACGTTTCAAACTACCGCCATTTTTCAGACGCATCAAAGCTATATAGTCAATGGGCAGAGAATAGCCCAGCTCCTCTTCCACGCGTGCAATAAGCTCATCCGTAAGCGGCGTATCTCCTTCAAAACCTTCGTCATAGTTAACAAAAAGATTGGTAGCAAAATCCGCTAACTCGGCTTGGCTAAAAGACATGACTTATCCCATATATTAAAACTTAGGCCGTCTGAAATCGGTTTTCAGACGGCCTTTATTTTATATCAGCTTATCAGTGGCGGAAATGGCGGATGCCGGTTACGACCATGGCGATGCCGTGTTCGTCCGCCGCGTCAAAGACTTCTTGGTCGCGCATGGAGCCTGCCGGATGGATGATGGCTTTAATGCCCTGCTCGGCAATGACATCTACGCCGTCGCGGAATGGGAAGAAGGCATCGGAAGCGGCACATGCGCCGTTGAGGTCGAGATTGGCATCTTGCGCTTTGCGGGCGGCGATGCGGGTGCTGTCCACGCGGCTCATTTGGCCTGCGCCGATGCCGTAGGTTTGACCGCCTTTGCCGAATACGATGGCGTTGGATTTGACGTATTTTGCGACGTTCCATACAAACATCAGGTCGTTCCATTCTTGCTCGGTCGGTTGGCGTTTGGAGACGACTTTCAAATCGGCGCGGCTGATGCGGTGGATGTCGGGCGTTTGCACCAATAGTCCGCCGCCGACGCGTTTGAGTTCGAAGCGGTTGGCACCTGCCTCAAGAGGCACTTCCAATACGCGCACGTTTTTCTTGGCAGCGGCGATTTCGAGGGCTTCGGCGGTGAACTTCGGCGCCATGAGGACTTCCATAAATTGGTTGTCGGTAATTTGTTTGACGGTTTCGCCGTCCACTTCGCGGTTGAAGGCGATGATGCCGCCGAATGCGCTGGTGGTGTCGGTTGCGTAGGCGAGTTTGTAGGCATCCAAGGTATTGGAGGCGATGGCTACGCCGCACGGATTGGCGTGTTTCACGATCACGCAGGCTGGCGCGTCGAAGGATTTGACGGCTTCCCATGCGGCATCGGCATCGGCGATGTTGTTGTACGACAATTCTTTGCCTTGCAGCTGTTTGTAGGCAGAAAGGCTGCCTGCGGCGGGGTAAATATCGCGGTAGAACGCGGCGCGTTGGTGCGGGTTTTCGCCGTAACGCATGTCTTGTACTTTAATCCAGCTTTGGTTGAACTGGCTCGGGAATTCGCCGATTTGGGGCTGGCCGCTCAAGACGTCGTCTGAAAGCGAGGTCAGGTAGTTGGAAATCATGCCGTCGTATTGGGCGGTATGACTGAATGCTTTGCGTGAGAGGTTGAAACGGGTTTTGTCGCTCAATGCGCCGTTGTTGGCTTCGAGTTCGGCGGCGATGGCAGGAAAATCGGCGGTATCGGTAACGATGGCGACGTGTTTCCAGTTTTTCGCGGCAGAGCGCACCATGGTCGGGCCGCCGATGTCGATGTTTTCAATCGCGTCTTCCAGTGTGCAGTTTGGTTTGGCGATGGTGGCGGCGAAGGGATAAAGGTTGACGCACACGAGGTCGATGTTGCCGATGTCGTGTTCTTCCATCTTGGCGATGTGTTCGTCCAAATCGCGACGGCCGAGGATGCCGCCGTGGATTTTCGGATGCAGGGTTTTCACGCGGCCGTCGAGCATTTCGGGGAAGCCGGTATAGTCGGCAACTTCGATAACGGGAACGCCTGCATCAGCCAAGAGTTTTGCTGTACCGCCGGTAGAGAGGATTTCAACACCGAGCTTGGTCAGGGTTTGGGCAAATTCGACTGCGCCTGTCTTGTCGGATAGGCTGATCAGGGCGCGTTTGATGGAAGACATTTGGATTTCCTTTGTTGAAGGTTTAATCGATACACGCTGCTAGCGCAAAAATGAAACAAAATTTGATGAGATGTTTAGCTCCGATGGCGTTCTCTTCGGCAATTCAATAAATTTACGCCTTACTGCAAGCCATATCTTGTTTATCGCCCTGCATACGGACGCTTAGGCTGTCATTCCCGATTTTTTTAACCTGCATTTGCAATTTATCTGATTTACCAATGGTGTTTCTCATCTGGGCAAACATTTCCTTATCCACTTCACGCCATGGGATGGTGCGAATTTTAGCTATGCTATGTTGTCTTTGAACATCGGTGGTTTTAATGTTCAAACCAATTTTTCCTCCATTCACCGTCCAAGTACCGTCTGCAAACACCCGATAAACTAAGGTTTCATCATCAGGTGAAGGAAAATTCGCATCCACAATCGCGCTTACTTTTTGCTCACTGGCAAAAGTAAACGTCCTCAGGGTTCCATTATCATCAGCGCACTGCCATTTACCGAGTAGTTGCGCTTCCTTAACAACAGGTTTTGCCAACACAGGCGCAGCAGCAAAGGCAGCAAGAAGAAAAATCAGGTGTTTTTTTTGCATAACAGTTTCTTTCTATAAAATCGGGAGTGAATAAGCTACTTTCTTAGTTTTCCAACTGCCTTATACAAGTTTGAAGACACTGGCAATAAGTTCGACAGAATACATCTTCATCTTTGCAAAACATTATAGGATGAATTTTCAGGGCGGTATTATCCTCCAGTTTCGCATTTTTGGCAGTAGGTTTTTGCAAATATTGTTAACAATTTTATTATAAAAGGCCGTCTGAAACTTGGTTTCAGACGGCCTTTTGCTTTTGCCTATTTAAATCCCATTTTCTTTGCCACCCATACTGCGCCTGCCATGCCTGTGCATAAAGGCATGAGCAAAGCAACGGGGGCGTAGGTTAGCTCTAAAATAAAGGCTATGGCTGTCAGGGGCATTTTGAGGGAAACACCGAGGAAAACGGCGGCGCCGACAACGGCCGCGCTTTCGGACGACATTTCTGGGAAAAAACTGTTCCACGCGGCGGCAGCGGCAAAGGCGATGGTACTGCCGAGCATCATGGACGGGGTAATCAGGCCGCCGTATGCGCCTGCCGCCAGCGCCATTAAGACAACCAGCCATTTGACGGCAGTCAGCTCAAGGCTGTGTTGCCAGTCGGTCAAGCCGCCAAAGGTCAGTTGGTTGCCTGCTTTGCCGTTGCCCAAGATTTCGGGAAACCAAGCGGCAATCACGCCGATGAGTGCAAACATACAGACGGCCAAGGGAATGATTTTGATGTTGTCGCGCTTGATGAAGGGGAACTTTTGGGCGGTGCGCTGGAAAAAGACTGCGGTTGCGCCCAGTATCGGGCCGATGATGGCGGAAAACCAAAGTAATGAGGTGTTGATGGAAAGGTTGGTCGGATGATATTGCTGCACGTCGCCCAAGCCGATGCGTGCGACGGCGGTGGCAATAACTGAAGTCAGCAATGCGGCGGCGACGGCTTGCTGCGTCCACACGCCCAGCATGGCTTCGAGAATGAAAAGTGTGGAGGCGAGCGGCACGTTATACACAGCCGCCAAACCTGCACCCGAGGCGCAGGCAATGACCAGCCTTGCATCATCTTCGCTCAATCCGAAACGGTTGACACCGACTGAAGCAAAGGCGGCGGTCATTTCGCGCGGCGCAACTTCACGGCCGAGCGGCGAGCCAAGACCGACGGTAATGATTTGCAACAGGGCATGGCTGACGGTTTCAAAAAACGGAAAACCGGCAAGCGGATTTTTAACCACAGCTTTAATGCTCGGTTGCGGCCTGCCGTAGCGTTTGAGCAACCACCACCCCAAGCCGACCACCACGCCGCAAAAGGTCATCACGCCGATACGCCGCTCCGGACTTGCCTGCGATACGCCTTCCCGGAAAGAAACGTATAGGCCGTCTGAACCGTAACCATAGGCAAGATGTTGAATCGCGTGCATGATTTCAGTTAATACAATGCCGACCATACCGCCGATAATGCCGGTAATGATGAGGGCGGCCCAAAGTTTATGCGTTTCTTTCACGGGATTTGACTTGAGGTAGTAATGGTTTGATAAAAGCGTTTTTCAAGGAAACTATTGTCCACCTAAGGGATAGTTTTTGGGGGCAACGTGGGTTTTGCCGTTATAAGGGAAAATATATTTCTGATCTTTATAATTTTTCTTTCCTGATACGCCGCTGAGTTTTGCAGTCAACGCCCATACGCCGGATACGGCAGGACGGCTTTTGTCAAAAGCAATTTTGGCTTCCAAACTGGTATATCTGTCTTTGCAGTTTCGTTTTTCACGCCCTTTATATTCATCGCAATTGCCGTAATATGCGCCGTTATCGTTACCGTTGATAATTAAGCTTTTACGGACACGGTTGCTATTATCGGTAAACAGGAAATTTTCTCCGGTTGTCGTTTCACCCTGACCTGTATAACCTGATTCGACAGTGTAGCCCCAGTTTTGCTCACCCATCTGGACAAACCGCCAATCCTTATTCTCCGGTACATCCCCCCATGCGCCAATTTCATCGCTTCCATGTTGTTTGATTGCCCACTTTCCGTCTGCTTTTTCCAAAACAAACAATTCCGCCAGACCCGAAGAAGCATGGGCATTCTGTTTGACTTTGAGCTTCATATCATAGGCAAAACCAGTGTACAACACATAGCGCGTGGCTTTACCGTTGCGCGTTACGGTATGATCGGCAATGGGTTTCATGCAATACATAATATTGTCAGATGCTGTCTCACTGTCTTTCGGCGGCTCGGTAAGCTGGCATTTGTGCGCGGCAAGCGGTCGGTTGTAATACTTGGCAATGACGGCCTGTACGGCGGCTTTGTCGTTATCGGGTGCAGCCGACGCCAAGACAGGACAGGCAAGCAAAAGCAGGGAGATAATGCGTTTCATAGAAATTTTCCCAAAATGTTTTATTGAAGAAAGTAGTGCTGACTTCAGGCCGTCTGAAACTGTTTTCAGACGGCCTTTTTGTGTTTGTTGCTGACACGCGACAACATACCGGCGACAAAAGTGGACGCAATAACGACGGTAATGCCCATTGCAGACATGGTACTTAAATGTTCGCCCAAAAGTAACACCGCCATGATAACGCCGATGACGGGCTCAAGCGAAATCAGCAGGCCGGAGACGTTGGCAGGGACTTTGTTCATGCCTTTGTTCCACAACAGATAGGCAAGCCAGCTGCAACCGATCCCCATATACAAAATCGACAGCGTACCGCCCCACGACCAGCGGACTTCATAACTTTCAGCCAACACCAGCGAAAACGGCAGACACAACACCGCCGCCGCTGTCATGGAAGCAGAAGTAAATGCGGGCACGCCGATACGGGCAATCATCTGCTGGCTCGGACGTATCACGCCTGCAAAACCCAATCCCGCAAGCAAAATCAGCAAACAGCCGAACCAGTCAATCGTACCGCCCTCTTCTGCACCGCCCATGACCATCATGCCCACACCGGCAAACGCCACCGCGCAGCAAATCCAGTGGTAAAGTTTGGCTTTGTCATTGAAGAAGAAATGACCGACAAAGACCACCAGCAAAGGTTCCAGCCCCACCATGGTAACCGCGCTGGCAGCGGATGTATATTTCAAACCGATAAACTGGAGCATCAAAACGACAACGTAGTTGACAAAGGAAATCCACAACAACGGCTTCCACTCGCTCCGCGGAATCCTACCCAAATGACGGCGGCACGACGGCAGCACCATCAATGCGGCAATCAACAACCGCGCCTCAACCATCAGCGTCGGGTCGAGCATCTCATAGGAATACTTGGCAGCGATAAACGAGCTGCCCCAGATTAACAGTGCGAGTATTTGGTAAAGCATGGTTCAACTCATGGCAAAAAATTAATCGTTTCTTCTCTGGCTTTCAGACGGCCTGAAGCCTTTTCAAGCTGTTTTTATTTTGATTGTGTCAGCGAATCCAAAAAGTCGAAGAGTTTGGCATTCATTTCACTGAAATCCGCCGCTTCGATTTTATCCGGATGTTGGACATAAGTTTGAGCTTGACTTTGTTCGGCCACATTTTCGCGTCCGTCCGCCGCAATCAGCAGCCCGACGGCTTCGCGATCAAACTCCAAATGGGCTTGGAAGGCATAGTGTTTGGGCGCAAAACGGATAATCTGGCGCGGACAGCCTTTGCTGGTTGCCAACACAACCGCCTCATTTGTCAAACCGGGCATATCACCGTGCCAATGGCCGGTATTCAGGGTTTTGCCCAACAGGGAAACATGGGCGTCCGCCAAACCTTCCGCCGTCAGCTCAATCGGATAAATGCCGATTTCACGCTCAGGGCTGCGCGTGTGGCGCGCACCGTAGGCAACGGACAAAAGCTGCGCACCCAAACACACGCCGACAATATATTTATCCGCCGCCATCGCCTGACACATCAGGCGCAGCTCGGATTTAGGGTCGTAATACGGGAATGCCTGCCTGTCTTCATCAGGCGATTGCGGCCCGCCCATTACAATCAAAAAATCTATATCGTCCACATTATCAGGCAGAGCTTCCCTTTCGTACACTTTGGTTGCACTGATGTTATGTCCGCGCCATTGCGCCCATTTCAAATATGCTCCCGGCACTTCAAATGCCTCGTGCAAGATGAAATGGATATTTAATTTATTCGGATTTTGCATTGTTATTTCTCCTTCGACCGTCAGGACGGGTTGCCCTGCAGTATTACAGCATACCGTGCTGTTGTAATTTTTTACGCAAGGTATTGCGGTTCAAACCCAAAATAACGGCAGCTTTAGACTGGTTGCCGCCGCATTGCTCCATCACGCAGGCAAGCATCGGCTTTTCGACTTGGTACAACACCATATCGTACACACCGCAAGGTTCCGTACCATCCAAGTCTTTGAAGTATTGTCGTAAGTTTTGTTCAATACATTGCGCAATGTCAGTAGTCGTTTGATTCATCGTCATGTCTTTCTTTAGATTTGTTTTTAAATGATGAGGCCGTCTGAAACTCTTTAGCCTTCCCGATAGTGGCATACCCAACGGTCGGTTTTTTCTGAAAGCGTCTCAAGATAGGCGGCAAGGGTATCGTATTGTGCTGCGGCGCTGTCCAAGCGGTTGATGTCCCGGCGTGTCTGCTCGCCGTCGGGCATTTCGTCGATGTACCAGCCTATGTGTTTGCGGGCGATGCGTACTCCGGCAATTTCGCCATAAAATTCATGCATGGCGCGGATGTGGTTCAAAATGGTGGCGTTGCATTCTGCCAAGCTTAAGGCAGTCGGCAAAACGCCGTGTTCGGCGTAATGTTTCAAATCGCGGAAAAGCCACGGTCTGCCTTGTGCGCCGCGCCCTATCATGATGCCGTCGGCGGCGGTTTGCTTGAGGACGGCGGCAGCTTTTTGCGGCGAAGTAATATCGCCGTTGACCCAAACAGGGATGTTCAGACGGCCTTTGGTTTCTGCAATCAGTTCGTAACGCGCTTCACCTTTGTACATCTGCGTGCGTGTACGTCCGTGGATGGCAAGGGCTGCGATGCCTGATTCTTCGGCAATTTTGGCGATAGTCGGCAAGTTTTGATGTTCGTCATGCCAGCCCAAACGGGTTTTGAGGGTAACGGGTACGTCCACCGCATTGACAATGGCTTCCAAGATTTCGGCAACCAAAGGCTCGTTTTGCATCAATGCGCTGCCTGCCTGCACATTGCAGACTTTTTTGGCCGGGCAGCCCATATTGATGTCAATCACCTGTGCACCTAAGCCGACGTTATACCGCGCGGCTTCCGCCATCTGCTGCGGATTGCTGCCAGCAATCTGCACGGCCACCACTCCGCCCTCGCCTTCAAAATCGCTGCGGCGCAAAGTTTTTTTGGTATGGCGCAAGCTCGGATCGCTGGTCAGCATTTCGCATACCGCCCACCCTGCGCCAAACTCGCGGCAAATCCGGCGGAACGGTTTGTCCGTAATGCCTGCCATAGGGGCAAGTGCGATAGGATTGTCAATGAAATAGCCGCCGATGTGCATGATATTTGCGCCGAATTGAAAGGGCTGAAATTGTACAATTTTTAAGCAACTTTTCCAATCGTATTTACATGTTGCACAATGAAAAAGGCCGTCTGAAACTGAGTTTCAGACGGCCTTTTTCAGCCAAAACATTTAAATAAACAACATGACAACCATCCGCACTGCGTCCTGAATCATGGCAATAATCGGCCAAATCAGTTTGGCCAGCAGGCCGGTAAACAACAGGATCAGGATAATCCATGTGCCGTATGGCTCGATTTTACGGAACTGCATGGACTGTTTGGCGTTGAGAAAGGTATCGATAAAAATACCGCCGTCCCAAGGCAATATCGGAATCAGGCTGAATGCGACCCAAATCGAGTTCACCATCACGCCGTAACCGGCCATCTGCGCCAACGGTGCTTGATAAGATTCAGGCACATACGCGGCAAGTACGACGACAAAACCCCAAAAGAACGCCAAAATCAGATTGGCAATCGGGCCTGAAATCGACACCCAACGCCACGCGCGGCGCGGATCACGGAAATTGCGCGAATCGATGGGCATGGGACGCGCCCAGCCGAACAGGAAACTGCCTATCATCAGACACACCAACGGCACGACAATCGTACCGACAGGGTCGATGTGCGGCAGCGGATTGAGCGTCAAACGCCCAAGCTGCTCGCCAGTATGGTCGCCCCAATAACGCGCCGTATAACCGCGTGCTACTTCGCGCACGGTAATGGCCAACAACACGGGCAATACTGCCAGCAGAAATACGCCTAAATCAAAATTTGCAAACATGGTTTTCCTTATCAAACATGCCGTCTGAAAACAGAAAATATCCTTTCAGACGGCCTGAGGCTTTAATCTTCTTCTGTCTTATCCGAATCGAAAGACTCTTTCAGCTCTTCCCAAGTAATGCCTTTACCTTGCGGATTAAATTTGAAGACTGGTTTGCCGTAATTGCTGTACACGCTGTCGCCAACAATATTGATGGCCTTATCTATCCCATTGATTTGCAAATACATACGGGAAGCCAGCATACGGCCTTTGCGGTCAAGATAATAGTCAGTAACAGGATTTTTGCCGAATACCCGTTTGAAGTTAAGCGGTTGAATATTTTCGCTTAAACTAGAGAATGCACTGAAAATTTCTTTTGCTTTCTGATACTCTTCTTCTGTTGATCCAGGTTGTGGCGTTTTCTGCAATTTCGACAACTCTTCATCAAAAGCCTTAGCCATTGCCTTCATTACGACGGAATCATATTCAGGCTTCATGACATAACGTACGCGATAACGTGCTTTGTGTGATTTACCAAATTCATCCATTTCTTTGAATACATATGCATCAGCAGGTAGAGACTTATTAATGCTCAACCAAGCACGCATTGCCGCCTCAGCGATATGATCAAAAGGCACGCCTTTCAAATCAGTACTTCCTTTCAAACTCACTTTTAAAGGTTCTTTAATCAAACGTTTGCCGATTTTCTCATCGGTGTACACACTAATAATGGCAGCAGCACTGGCAGGCGGATCCATATAAATTTCCCATTTTTCCGCATCCAGTTTCATAGGAAGTTTGATACTAAGTTTTTCATTGTGGTTGTTGATGGCCAATTCAGGAATCATCTCGAACTGACGCGTTGATAGGTCAACAGCCACCTCATAATTCAGATGAGTCCGTTCTATGTAGCTTGATATAGCGGGATATTTATCCAGATAATTAATGGCAACTTGTGCAATGGTGCCGTCCGGCAAGGCATCAAGCATTGCATTGCGGAACTCGGCTTCTTCTTGTTCAGAAAACTCCTGCTTCAAAGGATCATCTTCTTCTTGAGTGGCCTCCATAGAGGCTGCCGCATCCTCCGCTTTCGCTTTGGCATCCTCTGTTTTTGCTTTCTCTTCTACCTTTTCATCTGCCAATACAGCTTCAGCCAATGGACTGATATATACCCTGGAGCTGCCTGTGATGTTAAAGCTGTGGTCTTCTTTTAAAATACGGTCATTGGAAATCGACATGACCTCGTGCGCGGTTTTGTGATCCAAATTACTGCACGCGCTCAAACCAAATGCCGCAGCAATGGCCAAACCAATTATTTTATTCATTTTGTCCAACCTTTTTGATTAAATGATTTCGTTAGCACAATTTAACACAAGGCACCGATTCCATAAAGGCTTTCAAACGGCATGATTCATTGCTTCTCGCTATTATGGCAAATCAGAATACCCTAGCCAATTCAAATCTAAAGGCCGTCTGAAACTTCAAATCCAGTTTCAGACGGCCTTTGATTTTCTATTTAAAATGCCTCAGCTGTTTTACAGGCTGTAATACATTTCAAATTCCAGCGGATGAGGTGCCATGCGGATACGGCGGACATCTTCTTCTTTGAAGGCGATATAGCTGTCGATCCAGTCTTTGCTGAACACGCCGCCGCGCAGGAGGAATTCGTGGTCGGCTTTGAGGGCGGCCAGTGCTTCTTCCAAAGAAGCGCAAACGGTTGGCACCAATGCATCTTCTTCCGGTGGCAGGTCGTACAGGTTTTTATCGGCAGGGTCGCCCGGATGGATTTTGTTTTGAATACCGTCCAAACCGGCCATCAACAAAGCGGCAAACGCCAAGTATGGGTTGGCGGTCGGGTCGGGGAAACGCGCTTCGATACGGCGTGCTTTGCTGCTGTTCACAGACGGAATGCGGATGGAAGCGGAACGGTTTTTGGCAGAGTATGCCAGTTTGGTCGGCGCTTCAAAGTGCGGCACGAGGCGTTTGTAAGAGTTGGTGGACGGATTGGTAATCGCGTTCAAGGCTTTGGCGTGTTTGATGATGCCGCCGATGTAATAAAGGGCGGTATCGGACAAACCGGCATAGCCGTCGCCTGAGAACAGGTTCTGACCGTCTTTCCAAATGGATTGGTGAACGTGCATACCGCTGCCGTTGTCGCCCATGATGGGTTTGGGCATGAAGGTAGCGGTTTTGCCGAAGTTGTGGGCAACGTTTTGAATCACATATTTCATGTCTTGGGTTTGGTCGGCACGTTTAACCAAAGTGGCGAAACGGGTACCGATTTCCATTTGGCTGCCGGTACCGACTTCGGAGTGATGGACTTCCACTTCGATGCCGAGTTCTTCCAAAACATTGACCATGGCAGAACGCAGGTCTTGGCCGCAATCAATCGGCGCAACAGGTGCGTAACCGCCTTTGACGGTTGGGCGGTGGCCGGTATTTTGACCGTCCATGTGCAGGCCGCTTGACCATGCGCCGCTTTCGGAAGTGATTTCGTAACGGGTTTTGTGCATGTCGGTTTCAAATTCTACGCCGTCAAAAACGAAGAATTCAGGCTCGGGGCCGAAATAGGCGGTGTCGCCGATACCGGAAGATTTCAAATAGGCTTCGGCGCGGCGTGCGATAGAGCGGGGGTCGCGGTCATAGCCTTGGCCGTCAGCCGGGTCGATGACATCACAGGTAAAGACAACGGTGGTATCGTCGTAGAAAGGATCGACGAAGGCTGTAGACGCATCGGGACGCAACTGCATATCGGAAGCCTGAATGCCTTTCCAGCCGCCGATGGATGAACCGTCAAATGCCTGACCGTTTTCAAACCATTCTTCGGGATCGTCGAGAACGATGCGGGCGGGGATGGTAAAGTGGTGCTGCTTGCCTTTGGTATCGGTAAAGCGCAAATCTACGAAGCGGGCTTCGCTTTCTTCAATCAGTTTTACAGCGTCTTTGATGGACATCTTCAGCTCCTGAGGGAATAGGTTTAAGTTGTTATTCTATCACGGTAAGGCCGTCTGAAATACATCAGGGCACCCGTTTTTACGCAATGAAATATAGTTTCAGACTGTTTAATTGTCAACAATTTTACATTACGCTTTCTTAACATAAAGACCGCTATAATAAGCACTCTTTTCTTTTGTTTTTTCAGACCCGTTTTATGAACAACACCCCCCGTTACGCCGTTTTCGGTAACCCTGTTGCACACAGTAAATCGCCGCAAATCCATCAGCAATTCGCACTTCAAGAAGGCGCGGCCATCGAATATGGGCGCATTTGTGCCGAAATCGGCGGTTTTGCCGAGGCCGTTGCGGCGTTTCGCGCCGAGGGTGGGCAAGGTGCGAATGTAACCGTTCCGTTCAAGCAGGAAGCTTTTGCACTGGCGGACGAACATTCCGAACGCGCTTTGGCTGCCGGCGCGGTCAATACGCTGGTGTGGTTGGAAGACGGCAGAATACGCGGCGACAACACCGACGGTATCGGTTTGGCCAACGACATCACGCAGGTCAAAAATATTGCTATCGAGGGTAAAACCATTTTGCTTTTGGGCGCAGGCGGCGCGGTGCGCGGCGTGATTCCGGTTTTGAAAGAACACCGCCCTGCCCGTATCGTCATTGCAAACCGTACCCATGCCAAAGCCGAGGAATTGGCGCAGCTTTTCGGTATTGAAGCTGTCCCAATGGCGGATTTGAACGGCGGTTTTGATATCATCATCAACGGCACGTCCGGCGGCTTGAGCGGTCAGCTTCCTGCCGTCAATCCTGAAATTTTCCGCAACTGCCGCCTTGCCTACGATATGGTTTACGGCGAAGCGGCACAGGCGTTTTTGAACTTTGCCCAAAGCAACGGTGCGGCCGAAGTTTCAGACGGACTGGGTATGCTGGTCGGTCAGGCTGCCGCCTCCTACTATATTTGGCGCGGATTTACGCCCGATATCCGCCCTGTTATCGAATACATGAAAGCCCTGTAACCATGTTTCGCATCATCAAATGGCTGATTGCCCTGCCCATCGGTATCTTCATTTTCTTCAACGCTTATGTGTACGGCAACATCATTACCTACCGCGCCGTCGCGCCTAGCAAAACCGCCTTCATGTCCATGCGCATGAGCCAGTTTGCAAAAGAAGGCCGCGATGTCGAGCTGGATTACCGCTGGGTGCCTTACGACCAAATTTCCGTCAACCTCAAAAAAGCCCTGATTGCTTCCGAAGACGCCAACTTTGCCGAACACAGCGGCTTTGACTGGAACGGCATCAAATACGCCATGAAACGCAATAAACAAAGCGGTGAAGTCAAAGCCGGCGGTTCGACCATCAGCCAGCAACTGGCGAAAAACCTGTTTCTCAACGAAAGCCGCAGCTACATCCGCAAAGGCGAAGAAGCAGCGATTACCGCAATGATGGAAGCCGTTACCGACAAAGACCGCATTTTTGAGCTGTATCTGAACTCAATCGAATGGCACTACGGCGTATTCGGCGCGGAAGCGGCATCCCAGTATTTCTACAAAAAACCTGCCTCCGCCCTCACCCGCCAACAAGCCGCTAAACTCACGGCGCGCGTTCCGGCTCCGCTATTTTACGCAGACCATCCTAAGAGCAAACGGATGCACAACAAAACCAATATCATCTTACGCCGCATGGGCTCGGCGGAACTACCCGAAAGCGATATGGATTAATCAAAAAGGCCGTCTAAACATTTCAGACGGCCTTTGTTTTTAGGCTTTCTCTTCCGGCTCCGGTACGTCAAACACTTGGCGCAGGTAAGCGAGGAAGGTGTTGTTGGTGGTCATGGTTTTGCCCGGGGAATCGGAGAGCTTGGCGACGGATTGGCCGTTACACTCGACAAGCTTCAAGACAATGTTCAAAGGCGTGTGTCCCAAGTCGTTGGTCAGGTTGGTACCGATACCGAAACTGGTTTTGAAACGGTCTTTGAAGTATTGGTGCAACGCCCATGAACGCTCAATATCGAGGCCGTCTGAAAAGGTCAGCATTTTGGTGCGGCTGTCGATTTTGAGTTTTTTATAATGCTCGTAGGCTTTGTCGCCCCAAACATAAGGATCGCCGCTGTCGTGGCGCAGGCCGTCGAAGAGTTTGGCGAAGTACAGGTCGAAGTCGCGCAAGAAAGCATCCATGCCAACCACGTCAGTCAGGGCGATACCGAGGTCGCCGCGATATTCGTGTACCCAGCTTTCCAGCGCGGCTTTTTGGAAATTGCGCAAACGTACGTCCAAGGCTTGGAAGGCTTGGAGGAACTCGTGCGCCATGGTGCCGATGGGTGTGATGCCGATTTTTTTGGCCAGATAAACATTGCTGGTACCGCGCACGATATCGGGAGCGGCTTCTAATAAGGTGCGGATAACGTGTTCCTGCCATGCGAGGGTGTAGCGGCGGCGCGTACCGAAATCGGAAATAAGGAACGGCGGATCATTCGGATTTTGAGTGGCCGCAATTTCTTTCAGCTGTTGCGCTTTGGCCTGCAAACGGCGCTCGCCTTCTTCGATGACGGCAGGCGTTTCCAAGCGGCGGAAATAGAGTTCGTTGACAATGGCAAGAATGAAAATCTCGAAGAACATCGCCTGTATCATTGGGCCTTCGATGCGGATGTTCAGACGGCCTTGGTCATCAGGGTTGACTTGGACGAAGCGGCGTTGGAGTTGGAAAAGTTCGAGATAATCGACAAAGTCGCTTTTGATAAAGCGCAGGCTGCGCAGATAGTCGAGTTCGTCATGGGTAAAGCGCAGCTGGCACAAGGAGTCGAGTTCGCGTTCCAAGTCTTCTTGAATATCGGCCAGCGGATACACCATCTCTTTGTTGCGGCAACGGAATTCGTAGAGGCTGTGGGTTTGCGGGAATTGGTGCAACACGACTTGCAGCATGGTAAATTTGTACAGGTCGGTATCAAGCAGGGATTGGATAATGGGCTGATAAGCAGACATAAGTTTTCTCTGAGTAAACGTGGGCTTGATGAGGGTATCGATTTTAATAGGAAAGGCCGTCTGAAAGAAACCTTATTCAGACGGCCTTTATCTTATTTAATCCAACTGCGCTACGGAAACCGGCAAAGAACGGATGGCAGACAACATCGTGCTGGCATCTTTTTGCTGTTTGCGGAACGCGGCCATATTGGTCGGGGTCAATTTCGGCGTCGGCAGGGCGACGGTAGTCGGATTGACCGGCTGGCCGTTGACGCGTGCTTCGTAGTGCAGGTGCGGACCGGTCGAACGGCCGGTTGTACCCACAAAACCAATCACTTCGCCGGCACGGACTCTGCCGTCGGCAGGGCTGAACGCGCTCATGTGGCCGTACAGGGTTTCCACACCGTTGGCATGTCGAATCATCACGGTATTGCCGTAACCGCCTTTCCAACCTTTGAAAATCACTTCGCCGTCGGCAGCGGCCTTAATCGGCGTACCGGTCGGCGCGGCATAGTCGATACCGGTGTGCATACGGACGGTATGCAGGACTGGGTGGACACGGTAGCCGAACGGGGAAGAAATGCGCGTGTACGCAACAGGCTCGGTATTAAAGCCTTCTTTTTGTTGCAGGGACTTACCGTTTTGGTCGTAGTAGCTACCGCTTTCTTCGTCGCCTTTGCCTTGGCTGTAATAATAGGCTTGGTAGGTTTTGCCGTCTTTAACCACTTCAGCCGCCAAAATATCGCCGACCGCCATTTGCTGGCCGCGGAAATACATGCTGTTGTACAAAAGACGCACGGTATCGCCTTCGCCCAAGTCGCTCATATTGAACGAATCGGCAAAGATTTCTTTGAGCTGAATATACACTTCGGAAGGGATTTCGGCACGGAGCATATCGCCGATGGCGGAAGTACGGATTTGCACGGAGCGCAGGGTCGGCATGGTTTTCATGTCGATTTCGGCATTGGAGATGCGCCATTTGCCTTTGACTTTTTCCAAAGCCACCAAGTTGCGTTCCAATTCTTCATCGGTAAAGAATTGAACGTCGGTCACTTGGCCTGAAGAGTCGATGCGGATATTGACGGATTGGTTGGTCCGCAGGTTTTTCATGTCGAGGTTGGCATTGTTTTTCGCCATGATTTGCTTGATGTCTTCTTGGTTGACACCCATGCGCGTCAAAACGTCTGCCAAAGAGTCACCGGCTTGGACAACTTCTTGCACCCAATAGCTGGATTGATAGGTATTGGTTTCCACATAAACGGCAGGCAGCTCTTCGGAAATACGCTCGACTTTGAAATCGGTCTGTGCTGGTTGAGGATCGGTAATAGCGTATGCGGTCATGATGCCTGAAGCCGGCAACAGAAACGCTAAGAGGGTTGCTTTGAATCGAGTGGAATATTTGTTTTTAATCACGCGTTATCCTTAATGGGGCGGTCTGTTTTTGAGGTTTGCAGAATGCCGGCACATCCGGCCTGCCGCGACCGCCTGCTGGTTTAAACAGTTTTGGGGATAAAGGACTTTGAGTCTTTTTTCCGATCTGAAAATCAGGTTTTCATTCGGAATGAATGAGGTCGTGTTTGAGATTGACGTTATTATCAGGGCTATTGTGTTGATTTACACCCTGTTTTTCTGAAATTTACGCCTTGCATTCTAGCATGACAGCCCATTTTTTCCAAACCGGCCGTCTGAACAGCTTTTTTCAGGGCGTGAGGACAAGGTTCCGAAACGCATCATTTGTCGCGTAAAATAACGGTTTTCCTATCTATTTGCGCTTATGAAGCTGACCCTCGCCCTCCCCTCGCTCAACCGTTTTGCCGACGAATCCGTGCCTGCGCTTGCCTTACCTGCTTTTAACCGTCTTTTGCGTTACGGCATATTACGCAAAGAAACACTCAGGCCATCTGAATTTTACGGCCACCATTTGTGGAGCGGCAGCCTCATTACCCAAGTGCAACGTTTACGCCACACAAACCAAAAACGCGCAGCCGCTTTTGCCTCTCCGGTTTGGCAACAAATGGGCATGCACCATGTCAACATTATCAGCGGCGAGTTTATCGGCATCCAAAAAGAGGAGGCGCAACGGTTATGTGCGGATTTGTCGGCGTTTTATCAAGATAAAGATTGGCAATTCGAGCCGCTTTGCGAAAGCATGTGGCTGCTCAGTATGCCGAAGACTGAAGATTGGGGCGCGGAATGTGTTTTGGATGTGTGCGGGCAGCCGGAAATGGATGGTCAGGCGCACGGCCAAGATGCGGTGTCTTGGTTGGCCATGCAGACGGAAATCCAAATGTTTCTCCATACGCATCCGATTAACCAAGCGCGTGAACAACAAGGATTGCCGGAAATCAACGGTTTGTGGCTGTGGAATGATGCAGACGGTACACAGTCTGCGGATATCGTCGCCTCAGACAGCGCATGGGCGCGTTTTTCGGATACACCCAAACTCGATGCGCCGTATGATTTGAAGGCTTGGTTTGAGATGGTTCAAGAAACAGGAAATACTGTTTCAGACGGCCTTATCTTTTTGGACGACTTGGTTTCCACCTTACAGACAGGCGATGTTTGGGCATACAAAGATATTTTGGAAAGCTGGGAAACCCATTGGTTTGCGCCTTTATGGGATGCTCTTGCTTCAGGCCGTCTGAAAACCGTTTGCATTACTACAGACGGCGAAAACGGCGGCACGCTGGAAATCGGCCGCCGTTCCAAATGGGCATTTTGGCGCAAAGCTAAAACGTTTAACGGATCGTGGTAAGCGGTTTTAAGCCTCCAACGCCTCTAATTTGGCAGAAATTCTGTCCCATACATCCTGCAACGGAATCGCTTTCAACAGACGTGTCGGATCGTTGGTATCGATGCTGTCAGGATGGGGCAATTCGGCATAATCGCCGGCATAAATGACTTCCGCTTGCTCGGAATACGGACGCCATTTATCCACCCATGACGCACCAAACAAAGCGATTTGCGGTTTATCCAAAGCAGCGGCGATGTGCATCGGTGCGGAATCGACACCGACAAACAGTTTGGCGCCCTCAATAGCCGCCGCCAATTCACGCAGACTCAAGCATCCGGACAACACATATACTTTTCTGCCTTCCGGAATATTCAGACGGCCTATAATTTCCTGAAGCATGTATTGCTCGACAGTATCGGGAGAAGCAGTCAATACGACATTCTGCCCGCTGTTGAGCAGAAGCTGTACGATGGCGGCGTTTTTGCCGTCTTCCCAACATTTGAAATGCCAACGCGCACCCGGATGCATCAACACATAATCTTCGCCGTTCCAACCCTGCTCACGCAATTTCTGCCGCATGCTTTCCCTTGCATCTTGTGCCACCCAAAGGCGTACTTTCGCATCGGCCACGTCTTCCGGCTGGATAAGCGGCGCAAGGATATTCAACTGGTTTTCAACGATATGATGGCTGGGATCCAGCTCATGGTTAATAAAATCATGACAGAAACGCCACCAGAAACCGTCGCGCTTGATGCAGTCAAAACCCACGCTACAACGGGCGCACAGTTTGGCGATTACCGCCGCACGCCATTGGTCGGACAGGTTGAAAGCCCAGTCATAATCGCGCGCCTTCAGCTTTGAAAAAAGGTTTTTCTCACACGCCAACTGCTTGAATACGCCCAGCTTCTTCCAATTTCGATCAATGGTAAAAATCTGCGCAATCTGCGGATTATCGGCAATCAGCTGTCCCGTACCGGCATACACCAGCATATCGATTTCGCAATCGGGGAAATGGGTTTTCAGCGCATCGACCACCGGCGTGCTCAAAAGCACATCGCCATGATGGCGCAATTTGATGATCAGAATACGTTTGGGTTGGGTTAAAGACATACAAAACTTTCAGACGGCCTGTTGATTGGCTGCTATTGTAAAGCGGAAAACAGGTTTCATAAAATACAAAACAGGCCGTCTGAAACCTATCCTGCTGATTCATCGCTATAAAATCCGCACAAGCCATGCAATTTATATTACAATCCGCACCCCGTGGTTCGAAAACCTCCCACATTAAAAAACTAAGGAAACCTCATGTCCCGCAACAACGAAGAGCTGCAAGGCATCTCCCTTTTGGGCAACCAGAAAACCCAATACCCAAGCGAATACGCGCCTGAAATTTTGGAAGCGTTCGACAACAAACATCCCGACAACGACTATTTCGTCAAATTCGTCTGCCCCGAGTTCACCAGCCTCTGCCCGATGACCGGCCAGCCCGACTTTGCCACCATCTACATCCGCTACATCCCCCATATCAAAATGGTGGAAAGCAAATCACTGAAACTCTATCTCTTCAGCTTTCGCAACCACGGCGACTTCCATGAAGACTGCGTCAACATCATCATGAAAGACCTCATCGCCCTGATGGATCCGAAATACATCGAAGTATTCGGCGAATTCACACCACGCGGCGGCATCGCCATTCATCCGTTTGCCAACTACGGCAAAGCAGGCACAGAGTTTGAAGCTTTGGCACGCAAACGCCTGTTTGAGCACGATGCACAATAATCCTATTCAGACGGCCTAACGCCCTTTCCATTGCAAGACTTTCTCTATTGCACAGTCTCGCAAGGCTTCATGCCGTCTGAAAAACTTCCGAAAGATTCCCATGTACGAATTTACTGCCGCACAGCAGAAGAAAACGCTCTTCTGGCTGGTGCTTTTCCATATTTTTATTATTGCCGCCAGCAACTATCTGGTGCAGTTCCCCTTTCAAATTTTCGGTATTTTTACCACTTGGGGCGCATTTTCCTTCCCCTTTATCTTCCTCGCTACCGACCTGACCGTGCGCATTTTCGGTGCGCCGTTGGCGAGACGGATTATTTTTTGGGTGATGTTCCCCGCCCTACTGCTCTCTTACGTCTTCTCCGTCCTCTTTCATGACGGCAACTGGACAGGCTGGGCATCTTTAACCGAATTTAACACCTTCGTCGGCCGTATCGCATTGGCCAGCTTTTCCGCCTATGCGCTCGGGCAAATCCTCGATATTTTTGTATTCAACAGATTACGCCGTCTGAAATCATGGTGGGTTGCCCCTACTGCTTCCACCGTTGTCGGCAACGCATTGGACACGCTGGTGTTTTTCGCCGTTGCCTTTTACGCGAGCAACGATGAATTTATGGCGGCAAATTGGCAGGGCATCGCATTTGTCGATTATCTGTTCAAACTCGCCATCTGCACCCTCTTCTTCCTGCCTGCCTACGGCATCGTATTGAGCATCTTGACCAAAAAACTGACTTCCTTAAACGTCCGTCAAGAAATGCCCGAATCGGTTTTAGCCAAATAAACAATAGATAAAAAACAAGGCCGTCTGAAACTTTAATCGTTCAGAGGGCCTTTTATGTTTCCAAATGATTAACCGGTTAATTGTTTGGTAATCAGTTTTTTCAGCGGCGGGAAGTTATTGCTTGCACGCAATACCAAACCGCGCAGCAGTTTCGCCGGAGCAGTTTCATTGGTAAAGAGTTTCAGCAACATATTAGTGCCGTGGTAAATCGGATGGGCGTGGAGCATATGCTTGGTGCTGTATTTTTCCAGTAGGCTCTTCGCACCAATATCCTGACCGCGTTGCTCGGCTTCAAGAACCAATTTAGCCAAAAGATCAGCACTTGCCAGACCCAAGTTGAAACCGTGCGCAGTAACCGGATGCATACCGACTGCGGCATCGCCGATCAATGCACTGCGTTTGCCATAGAAACGTTGGGCAATCATACCGACCAAAGGATAATTGTGAATGGTGCTGACCAATTCCATATCGCCCAAACGGCCTTTGAGTTGTTCTTTCACACTGGCTGCCAATTCTTCCGGCGACATGTTTTTAATCGTTTCGGCTTTATCGCTGTCCACCGTAATCACTGTATTGGTCAAATGCTCTTCCAAAGGCAGCAACGCAATAGTGCGGCCGTAGTGGAAGCATTCATATGCGGTATGCAGGTTGGACAGGGTATGCTTCATGCGGCACACAAACATGGTACGGCTGTAATCGTGCATATCGGAAGAAATGCCCAATTGACGGCGCGTTTGCGAGAAGCGGCTATCGGCGGCCAACAACAGACGGCCGGTCAATACTTCGCCGCTTTCCAAAATGACTTGCGCCTCATCGTCAGAAGTTTTGACTTCTTTAACATTGGTGCCGGTCAGGATTTTGACGTTGTCCAATTTGGACACGACTTCATAAGCGGCTTTGCGGATATTGTGATTGGAGATCAAATAGCCCAAGCAGTCCGCAGGCTCGCCGCGCGCCTGAGTCGGTTGCGGGAAGTGGAGCTGGTAATCGGAATGGCCGTTCAACACTTTGGCATCGCGCAAAGGATAAATTTCGTCTTTTGGAATCAAATCCCACATACCCAATCGCTGCATGATTTCGCGCGACAAGTGCGTCAGTGCGATTTCACGGCCATCATACGGCGGATTTTGCAACACTTCTAAAGGACTTCTTTCAATCAGGGTTATGTTCAAACCGCTTCCGGCCAACTCTGCGGCAAAACTTAATCCGGCAGGGCCTGCGCCGACGACGAGAATATCACTGTGTAAGCTCATGGGAGGAATTCCTTGTATTCAACTGATACGGATTTTTTCAGACGGCCTTAAGTTTACTGTGTTTAGCTACATGAGGGTAAATCAAAGGCATTTGATAGATTATATAGAAAGAGTCAATAGAATAAAACAAAGGCCATCGATTCTAAGCACGTTTTTACTTTAGCCTTAATATAAATCAAGCTTCACGACATACAGATTTTATCAAACAGACAAAACCGTCAAATAAACAAAAACCGCATTCCGAAAAGGAATGCGGCTTTCAATCGTAAAACGATTATTCTTCAGAACCTGTGTAAGGACGGATGCTGACGGTTTTACGGTTCAGCGCGCCTTTGGTTTTGAATTCAACATAACCGTCGACTTTAGCAAACAAAGTGTGGTCTTTGCCCATGCCTACGTTATCACCTGCGTGGAATTTAGTACCACGTTGACGAACGATGATAGAGCCTGCCGGAATCAGCTCGTTGCCGTAGGCTTTAACGCCCAAGCGTTTGGCTTCTGAATCGCGACCGTTGCGGGTGCTACCGCCTGCTTTTTTACTTGCCATTTGTAATACTCCTGAACTTACTTGAAATTAGGCGATTGCCACGATTTCGATTTGGGTGAAATTTTGGCGATGGCCTTGGCGTTTTTGGTAGTGTTTGCGACGACGCATTTTGAAAATGCGTACTTTCTCGCCACGACCATGAGCAACGACTTTAGCTGTTACTTTTGCGCCTTCGATAAAAGGTGCGCCTACTTTTACAGATTCGCCGTCAGCAATCATCAAAACTTCAGTCAGTTCGATTTGGCTGTCGAGTTCGGCTGGTATCTGTTCTACTTTCAATTTTTCGCCAACGGAAACTTTGTATTGTTTACCGCCGGTTTTTACGACCGCGTACATACTCAACTCCATGAGAATTAGGTTAACATTCCGCACACCATGTGCGAAACGAGCTATTCTATTTCTATTTGCCTGTTTTGTCAAAATTTATTTTATTTACAAGTGAAAAGGCCGTCTGAAAGATATGTTGCATGCTTTTTAACTGATATAATCACGCGCTGGATTGCTGATATCTTTATGCAACGTTATTACCCCGACCGAATGTACGGGTTTAAACAGATTCATTGGAGCCCCGCTCCGTTTTATCAACAGAGAATGTTTTATGCTCGAAAACCTGCCTTACTTCCAACGCCACCTGCCCGATGACCTTGCCAAAGTTAATGCGGTCATCAACCAAGCTGTTCAATCCGATGTTGCGCTGATTTCGCAAATCGGCACATACATCATCAGCGCGGGCGGTAAGCGCCTGCGTCCGATTATTACCATTTTGGCAGGCAAAGCAGTCGGGCATGACGATGAAAAACTGTACTCGCTGGCAGCAATGGTGGAATTCATCCACACCTCCACCCTCCTGCACGACGATGTCGTCGATGAAAGCGAGTTGCGCCGCGGCCGTAAAACGGCAAACAACCTCTTCGGCAACGCGGCGGCTGTTTTGGTCGGCGACTTCCTATATACACGCGCCTTCCAACTGATGGTTGGTTCGGGCAGCATGCGTATCTTGGAAGTGATGGCAGATGCGACCAACATCATCGCCGAAGGCGAAGTCATGCAGCTGATGAACATCGGTAATACGGATATTACCGAAGAGCAATACGTCCAAGTTATCCAATACAAAACAGCCAAATTGTTTGAAGCTGCCGCGCAAGTCGGTGCAATTTTGGGCAAGGCTTCCCCTGAACACGAGCAAGCCTTGAAAGACTACGGCATGTATGTCGGTACGGCTTTCCAAATCATTGACGATGTATTGGACTATTCTGGCGAAACCGAAGAAATCGGCAAAAACGTCGGCGACGATTTAGCAGAAGGCAAACCTACCCTGCCATTGATTTACCTGATGAGAAACGGCTCCGAGCAGGCAGCCAACGATGTGCGCCATGCTTTGGAAAATGCCGACCGCAGTTATTTTGAAAAAATTCACGACTATGTCGTCAACTCCGACGCTTTGCCGTATTCGATTTCCGAGGCGAAAAAAGCCGTCGACAAAGCCATCGCTTCATTGGACGTGTTGCCTGACAGCGAAGTCAAAGATGCCATGATCCAACTGGCAAAAGAATCCTTGGCCCGAGTATCTTAATCCAATGAATTTCAGCTTTGTCCCTTTGTTTCTGGTTACGCTGATTTTTTTAGGCGTTGTCAGCAACAACAACTCGATTACGATTTCGGCGTCCGTCTTATTGCTGATGCAGCAAACCGCTTTGTCGCAATACATTCCCTTCGTGGAAAAACACGGCTTGCAAGTGGGCATCATTATACTGACCATCGGCGTATTGAGTCCGCTGGTTTCCGGCAAAATACAGATTCCGCCGCTGTCCGAGTTTCTCAATTTCAAAATGATTGCCGCCGTCCTTATCGGCATATTTGTCGCTTGGCTTGCCGGACGCGGTGTTCCATTGATGAGCGAACAGCCTGTTTTGGTAACCGGATTATTAATCGGCACAGTCATCGGCGTTGCCTTCGTCGGCGGCATTCCGGTCGGCCCTTTGATTGCCGCGGGCTTATTGTCTTTTGTTGCCGGAAAGGTTTAAAATCCCCTCCTTTAACGCCTCGCCATAGTTCAACGGATAGAACGTATGCCTCCTAAGCGTAAAATACAGGTTC
>ERZ773265.402-NODE-402-length-27577-cov-5.784427_pt1 | contig 27577 bp, 22 predicted proteins | sample MGYA00580512_ERZ773265 | MGnify/ENA primary metagenome ERZ773265 (study PRJEB29015, sample SAMEA2738169) | human oral metagenome | biome: human oral; feature: human-associated habitat; material: saliva | place: China | collected 2183 ... | reverse complement strand
ACAAGGAGACGAGGGCGGCTGAATTTAGAGAATTTTTATGGTAACGGGATCAAAGTGAGCAAAAACGTAAGAAAATCGTAAAAAATCTGTGATTTAGACAACTTAGAATGTATACAATCCTTGCCCTGTGTGGTAAAATAGGGGATAGCTAATAATGCAAATCTATGCTTAAAAGAGCTCAAAAAATTATTTTTTTGAAATTGCGGATCTTGCTCCGGCCAAATCCGACACAAGCATTTGAGCATTGGATAGGGATTCATTGGCAGTAGCGTAGCGGCAAAGCCGTATAGGGGGACCTAAGCTGCGTAATAATAAGTAGACCATGCTGAGCATGGCGAGCACTGAAACAATAATAGGGGGGCGAGTTATCGTTTAGGTTAGCGCAAGCTAAGCAATCTGTTTATTATGATCAAGACCGTTTGAAACGTGATTCGGCGTTCGCGGTTCAAATGGGCGGCAAGCGTCGCCAGGCACTATAGCCGGGAGATACTTGTCAAAGTTCTCTATTCAATAGAAGGAAATACAATTTTACAAGTCAGGAGAGATACACAATGACCCAAGAATTGAAGAAAAAGTTATTGAATGTCGTAGCCTTATCAGGTTTAGTCGCGGCATCATTCCCAGTTAGCGAAGTTCTTCAGCACCAAGCAACTCCAGCAGTTTATGCGCAAGAAGATCAATCTGCGCCAGATGACGAAGAATTACCAGATGCAGTAGACCTCGCAGCAATCAAGGCAGCAGAACAAGTCATCAAAGACATCAAGGATGCTTATCAAGCGGCACTTAACGATGGTGAAGATGAAGCTGGTGCTAAGGACGCAGCTCAGTTCGCCAAAGATGAAGGGCAAAAGAAACTCAACCCAATCATCAACAAAACTATCAAGAACAAGAAAGAGCTCCAACGTCTTACTGAATTATATAACAAAGAAGTTGCCAAGCTCTTAGGGGAGACTCCGTTGCCTGAGCCATTCCCACAACAAGGTCCTAAGGTTGAAATGAGAGAAGAAACTGAGACCATGGATATCGACTTTGGCTATGAAGTTGTCCAAGATGCAAACTTAGACAAAGGCCAAAAAGAGGTTGTAACGCCAGGTAAGAAAGGTACCCTAACCATCACTTACACCGTGGAATACCACGATGGTGTTCGCCAGGCTAACACACGAAAAGAGAAGAGTCGTCAACGTACCGTTGAACCTACTAACCAAGTTGAACGCGTGGGGACCCGAGACGTTGTGACGACAGAGAATGTCAAGGAAGTCGAAGATATTCCATTCGAGAAGAAAACCGAAGAAACGGATCAACTCGATAAGGGTAAGACACAACTCAAAACCGAAGGTAAGAAGGGTGTTCTTACTAAAACATATCGTTACAAAGTAATTAATGGCAAGCGTGAAGAAGCGACTAGAGAATTAGTAAGCTCCGAAGTAACGGTTGAGCCTGTGGCAGAAGTTACCTTAGTTGGGACTCGCCCAGTTGTAACGACGCAAGAAATCTCAGAAGAGTCCGAGATTCCATACGGCACTCAAACTCAACAAAATGCCAACTTAGCTAAAGGTGTTAAAAACACCGTTCGTCCAGGGGTCAAAGGTAAGAAGAAAGTAACCTATACCATCACCCTCACTGACGGCGTTCAAACCAACAAACAAGTGAAGAACACGGAAATCCTTAAGGCAGCAGTTGATGAAATCATCGAAGTAGGGACTAAGGAAGAACCTGTAGTACCAGAACGTACTCGCCGTGAGAATGTCCGCACTGAAACAGTGGCCTTCGATATCGTTAACAAAGATAGCGACCAATTAGACTTAGGTCAAACTCAAATTGAGACCGAAGGGACACCAGGGGTGCGCACCATTACTGAAGAATGGTATGCAGACAAAGACGGCGTTGAAATCCCGGGCACACGCAAAGTGATTGGTGATGCTGTTACCACTCAACCTGTGGCACGTGTTGTCCTACATGGGGTAAAACCAGTAAAACGTACGCGTACTGAAACTAAGGAAGTGGACTTCAAGACAGTTAGAAAAGAAGATCCAACTCTAGCTAAGGGCGAAACTAAGACTGAAACTCAAGGTGTCAAAGGTCAAGAAACCATCACCTATGAATACCTAGAAGGTAAGGATGGCATGGTAGCTGGCTCTGAAAAAGAAGTGAAACGCGAAACCACAGTTCAACCAGTAGATGAAGTAATCTTAGTTGGGACTAAAGAAGAAGCGTCAAGCTCATCAAGCTCAGAATCTTCATCATCAAGCTCCGAAGCGTCAAGCTCATCAAGCTCTGAGTCTTCATCATCAAGTTCAGCAGCATCAAGCTCATCAAGCTCAGAATCTTCATCATCAAGTTCAGCGGCTTCAAGCTCATCAAGCTCTGAGTCTTCATCATCAAGTTCAGCAGCGTCAAGCTCATCAAGCTCTGAGCCTTCATCATCAAGTTCAGCGGCATCAAGCTCATCAAGCTCTGAGTCATCATCATCAAGCTCAATGGCTTCAAGCGAGTCAAGCTCAGAATCTTCATCATCAAGTTCAGCAGCATCAAGCTCATCAAGTTCTGAGTCTTCATCATCAAGCTCAATGGCTTCAAGCGAATCAAGCTCAGAATCTTCATCTGCATCAAATGCTGCTTCATCAACAGCATCAAGCTCTGAGTCATCATCATCAAGCTCAGCAGCATCAAGCTCAGAATCTTCATCAAGCTCATCAAGCAATGATCCAGGTCAAAATGGTAAGAAACCTGGCAAGAAAGACCAAGGTAAGAAATTACCTAAGACAGGTGAATCTCAAAACGTTACATTCCTCATGGGAATCATGATGATGTTTGCCTCCGCAGTGGTAGCCTTATTCCGCCGCAAACAAAATTAATGTAGCTTCATTAGAACGACGTAGCGATGTTAATTTTGGCTCGTGACCATTAATTAGTGAAAAGTCCTTGTTGATTACGACAAGGACCCCACTAATTTAGATAACATCAAAACGATGTTCTAATATTTAGAAAGAGGGGATATAAATAATGAAGCACAAAGAAAATCTTAGAAAGGGTTTCTCGATACTGTTCGTGTTAATGATGGTCTTATCGGTTTTTCAAGGCCTCATTCAACCAGGGCATGTAGTACATGCGCAGAACAATAACAACGTTCGAGAAATTCAGTCAGGAGATAGTCAGACTACCATTCGTCAGGATGGGTGTGACCTCTTCATCAACAAGACACAAAATACCGAATGGTCCGTACCGCGGAAGCCAATTGACTTGGTTATCCTGCAGGATACATCTGGTTCTTTCAAGAACACCATCGGTGGTGTCCAAAACGCCTTGCGCGAATTGACCACGCCAGTGCCAGCGACTCAATATGATCCAGATCATCCACGTTTGGTCTTCACTGACAACCCTAAGACCACTGACCGTGTCATGGTTGCGACCTTCCAAGGGTTAGATGGGAAAGTGACCTACGACAACTGGGACACTAGCAGTGTTTATGATTCATGGCGTCGTGCCTATCCGGGTTATAACCCTGATAGTAACTTTACAGCTAATCCAGTTTACGAAAAATACGACGGGACTTCCTACCGTGTTTTTAATACTGACTTAACTAACGATCCAGGTAAAATTCAAGGCTTTATCAACAGCATGGTTACCGAAGGTGGTACGCCAACAGTACCAGCCTTGGAAGACATCATGACTCGCTATAGCTCACAAGTTCAAGCCTCCCAAGGTGGGATGGAAAATGGTCGTAAGACAGTCTTCCTTCTGATTACTGACGGGGTCGCCAACGGGAAACGACTTGCCAATGGTAAAGTTGCCATCGAATATAGTGGTGCCCGCATGTATCAATTGATGCGTGACTGGAACTTAACAGAAGACTGGCTCTATATGGAAGCCAGCCAAAATATCTTAGCTCGTGCAGAAGAATTAAAGCGTGCCGGGGAACAACTTAAGGCAGCTGTAGGCCCTGAAGGTTCTGTGGTTATCGGTTTCTGGGAAGATGTAAAAGGCTTCACAGGGAACGGTCAATATGGACGTACTTATAAGGAAGGTTTTGGTCATACTAACGTTAACTTCGGTGACAACCGTTCGGTACAAGAAATCTTCTCTACCACCTTGCGTAGCATGGCCTCACCAGACAAAGTTGTTAACGGGAAGAATGCTACCTTCTATGTTAACGAACAGAATGATATCAATGTCTTCGCTAACAGAGTCCTTGAATCGGTAGGGGCTGCCTTGGTTAAGGAAGACGTAAAAGGTGACTTCACCATCACCGATGGCTACAAGGTTAAGAGCGTTTCCATTAACGGCAAGAAAATTGTAGAAACAGTCACTGACAAAGAAAAAGAAATCCGAGGGACAGTAACGCAAGACGGCAACAAGGTTAAGATTTCTGTTCCGGATGCTGCCTTCAACCCAGGGTCTAACAAATTCGACTATGAATTAGTGCGGACCGAAACTGCGCCACCAACCACTGAAGACGAAGAAGAAGAACCAGGTGACGACTACACGCCAGGTCAAGTTGAACGTGAAGTTGGTCAATTAGTGGGTAAATTCTCTGTAGGGGAATATAGCACCACAGAAATTGGTTCTAAACAAGCACAAACAGTCAAAGTTAATGACATGTCCTACTGTTACCCATCACTTTCTAAGACCATCACAGATGGCGATGCAAGTAATGACCAAGGTCAAATCGATGACCCAATCATTACCAATAAGAAAGCATATGCGGCTAACTTAGGAACAGTTCACGAGCCATTCGAATATACGGTGACTTACCGTATGAACAACGCGCCGTTGAACTTCAAGAAAAACCCAATCTTAGTTGACCGTGTCAACTACCGTCTCTTAGTACAAGAAGCTTATGTAACTGACATGAATGGTAACCGTCTCAACGACTTCACGATTCGTCAGGTTCAAGAAGCCGACCAAGAAGGTAATATGGGAACCACCGTTATTGCGGACATTCCTAAGAAACCAGGGATTAAGACTGAGAGCGTTAATGAAGGGGAATGGGGTGGCCACAAGTGGGCACGTTACCAACTCCACATCAAGGCGCGCTTCAACGATGAGTATCCATTTGATGTTAACCAGAAGGAATACATTAAGATCCTTCAAGAAAACGATGGTCTTGGGGTCTTGAACCAAGGTCAAATCATGTGGAACGGGGAGTCTAACACTCCTGACTCTGAAGGTACCAACGTTCGTCGTTCTAACAGCGTCTTCGTCGTACCACCAACCGAAACAACTATTACTAAGAAGGTTCGTGGCGCTAGCCAAACGGTAGAACAAGGTGCCGAGCACTATGACTTACCATTGCGCGACGACGAGTACTACTATGATGTTAAGGTGGCATGGCCAGGTCTTGCTGACAAGTTCTTAGTAGAAGATGAATTAGTACCGGAACTAGAAGTAGTCAAGAGCGGTGCTAAACCACACGGTCATGACATTGAAGTAATGGTTAACGGTAAACCAGTTAAAGCGCTCGAGAAGTTTATCTCAGTTAGCGGCAACAAGGTTACCATGCAAGTAAATAAAGCAGACATCACACGTACCCTCAACAACACCATCAACCGTGCTAACAAGGGTAACTTAGGTCCAGCCGAAATCCACATCCAAATCAAGGCTAAGATTCGTCAAGATGCTAATCTTGATCGCTTCAAGGATGCTAACGGCGTAGTTAAGATTCCTAACGATGCTAGCGTAACGCTCGACAACAAGGCTCCTAAGAAGTCAGAAGTTGTAACGGTTACTCCAGACGAGCCAGCTGTCGCTAAGAAGATTAACGATACCTTAGACGACCTCTACATCCCATCATGGGAAGAAAACCACTATAACTACAACATCAAGACTACCTTGCCAGGTAACATCCGTGACTACGGTACTTACGTAATTAAGGATGTCCTTGATGAGCGTTTAGAACTGCAAGCCGGTCAACAACCTTCTATTAAAGGTGAATTCGCTAAGTACTTCGACGTAGCTTACGATGAAGCATCACGCACCATCACAGCTACTATGAAGTCTGATGCCTTTGGCCAAATCGCAGGCAAGTCTGTAGTTGAATTAGTCATTCCAGCTAAGATTAAGGATGGCGAAACTTCAGCTAAGATTCCTAACACGGCGACAGTGCTTTACAACAAGCAAAACGCAACAGGTGATCCAAAAGAAATCACCACGCCACCTGTTACCGTAACCCCACCACCATCAGGTCCAACCAAGAAGATTAATGGTAACCTCGATGACTTGGTGATCCCAAGTGCAGAAGAAAATGCCTACACTTACAACATCAAGGCTAAATTACCAGGTAACATTGAAAACTACACCCAATGGGGCTTCAAAGATACCTTAGATAACCGCCTTGAATTACAACCTGGCCAATCAGCTCATATTGAAGGGCCAAATGCTGATAAGTTCACTGTAACTTACGATGCAGCAACCAACACTGTAACAGCTGAAGTCAAGGCTGGCCAATTCGCTAACTTGACAGCTGGTACAGAAATCGAATTAGTAATCCCAGCTAAGATTAAGGATGGTATTACTGATAAGAAGATTCCTAACCAAGCAACTGTCTACTATAATAATCCTGCAGATGGCGGGGTGCCTCGTGAAACACCACCGACCCCACCGGTAACTGTAACACCTCCACCAACCACTCCAGATATTTCTAAGACAGTCAATGACGTAGAGCATTACCAATTAGCAACTCCAGAAGAGCCATTCACCTACAAGATCGACACCAAGGTTCCGTTCAACGCAACTGCCTTCAAGATCACCGACGAACTCAAAGACGTTCTCGAATTTGTAGGGACTCCAACAGCAACAGTAGACGGCCACCAAATCGCGGCTAGCCAAATTACTGTTTCTGGTAAGACTTTAACTGTAACCCTCAACGAACAAGAATTGAAAGACTACCAAGACAAACCAGTCCACGTAGAATTCCAAGCTAAGATTGTTGACGGTGCTAACCTAGAAGCTTACCGCACTGCTGAAGATGGCACTGAAAAAGTTCCTAACACTGCTAAATTCCAAATCAACGATAACCCTAAACTTGAAAAAGAAACCAAGCCGGTTACCGTAACGCCACCACCATCAACTCCTGCTATTAAGAAGACAGTTAATGACAAGGCGGCAGACCAATTAGCAACTGCAACCACTCCATTTACCTATAAGATTGACACCACAGTTCCACGTAATGCTAAGGCATTCCGCGTATTGGATACTTTGGAACATGTCTTACAAGTAGACGGTTCAGTCACTGCTAACATTGATGGTACTGAAATTCCATCAAGCCAAATCACAATTGAAGATGTAGACGTAGACGGCAAGACTCGTCAGAAGATTACTGTAACCTTGACCGAAGAACAAGTATTGAAGAACGCTGAAAAACCAGTTCACGTACAATTCAATGCTAAGATCAAGGACAATGCAGATCTCTCTGCTTACTCTTCAGCTGCTGACCCTACTGTTAAGGTGCCTAACAAGGCTTCCTTCCAAGTAGACAACAAGCCAGAAGTTGAGTCTGACCCTGTCACTGTAACACCACCACCATCAACACCAGCTATCACTAAGACGGTAAATGATGCAAGTCATTACCAATTACAAGCTGCTGGCGAAGAATTCACCTATAAGATTGATACAACCATCCCACAAAACGCGACAGCCTTCACTGTAACCGACGAACTTAAACCTGTTCTAGACTTCGGTTCTGGTGACGTGATCGCAACAGTAGATGGCGTACAAACTACTGGTGAAATCACTAAGAACGGTCAAACCTTGACTGTCAAATTCACTCGTGACGAAGCCCTTAAGTCAGGCAAACCAGTTCACGTTGAATTCAAGGCAATCATCCGCGCTAACGCAGACTTAACAGACTACCGTACCGCAGATGACAACACTGAGAAAGTTCCTAACACCGCGAAGTACATCGTTAACGATGATCCGAACATCTTCAAAGAATCAGAACCAGTAACAGTAACGCCACCACCAACCACTCCACCAATCACTAAGACTGTCAATGGTGCAGAACATGCCCAACTCAATGACAAGGCTGAAGAATTCGAATATGTTGTTAAGACTAAGGTTCCACGCAACATCACTGAATTCAAGGTAACTGACCGTCTTGAACCAGTCTTAGAAGTTAAAGGCAACGTAACAGCAACCTTAGACGGCAAGGCAATCGCTGCTGACCAAATCAAGGTTGAAGCTGACGGCGACCGTCAAGTCGTAACAGTAGCCTTAACTCAAGAAGAAGTCTTGAAATCAGCTGAAAAAGAAGTCGTTGTAACCTTCAAAGCTGCTATCAAGGCAGATGCGGACTTGTCTAGCTACACGACCGCAGAAGACGGCACTGAACGCGTGCCTAACAAGGCATCTTATGGTGTCAACATTCCTAACGTTCCAGATGTTGAATCTAACACTGTAACAGTAACTCCTCCGCCAACCAAGCCAGACTTGAAGAAGACTGTTAACGATGCAGAAAGCTATCAATTGAAGGCTGACGGCGAAGAATTCACCTACAAACTCGATACTGAAATGCCACGTAACATTACGGCTATGACAGTAACCGATACTTTAGTAGACGAATTAGACTTCGGTACAGGCGACGTAGTGGCTACAGTCGACGGCGTCCAAACCGCTGGTGAAATCACCAAGACAGGTCAAACCTTGAGCGTGAAATTCACTGCAGAAGAAGTCTTGAAGAACGCTGGTAAGGCAATTCATATCGAATTCAAGGCTAAGATCCGTGAGAACGCGAACTTAGACAAGTACATCGATAAGACAGATGGCCGTACCAAGGTTCCTAACGAAGGTTCTTACCATATTAATGACAACCCTGACTTGAAGGTGAAATCTAAACCAGTAACGGTTACTCCACCACCTACAACGCCAGAAATCACTAAGACTGTAAATGATACGACTCACTATGACGTATTAACGCCAGAAGAAGAATTCACTTACAAGGTAGAAACTCTCGTTCCTACAAACGCAACTGAATTTGAAGTGACCGATACAATCGAGCCAGTTCTTCAATTCAGCAGCACTCCAGTTGAAGCAACTGTTGATGGCGAAGCGATCACTAACGTGACAACGGTTGACCGTCTCTTGACTGTGACCTTGTCTCGTGAACAAGTACAAGCTAAAGCTGGTAAGAAGGTAAGCATCACCTTCAAGGCTCGCTTCAAAGAAGGCGTAACCTTAGAAGAATTGAAGCCATACGTTTCTCAAACTGATGGCGTAACGCGCGTACCTAACAAGGCAGCTTACCGTATCGACCTCAGCGACCAACCTAACATGCGTAAGGAATCTGAGCCAGTAACGGTAACGCCACCACCAACCCGTCCTGACATCACTAAGAAGGTTAACGACGTTGAAGATTACACATTGAATGCAGAAAACGAAGTCTTCACTTACACTGTTGAAACTTCTGTTCCTGAAAATGCCACTGTCTTCAACATCACTGACCAATTAGATCCTGTCTTGCAATTTGAAGGCACGCCATCTGCAACTGTAGACGGTACTGCTATCGATGCAAGCCAAATCACGATTCAAGACCAATTGTTGACTGTGAACTTGACTCCAGAACAAGCTGCGATGGCTAAGAAGCCAGTTAAACTCACCTTCCAAGCACGGATTCGTGACAATGCTGACTTACGTAACTACGTAGAAAATGGCGTCATCAAGGTACCTAACAAGGCAACCTACCACATCAACAACAAACCAGAATTCGACAAGGATTCTAACCGTGTAACGGTAACTCCTCCGCCAACTGAAACCACTATCGAGAAGAAAGTTGACGGCGCTCACTACAAGAAACTAGATGCGGCTGACCAAGTCTTCAACTACACAGTTGACGTAACGGTTCCTAAGAACGCAACTGCCTTCTATGTAAGTGATACCCTCGTGCCTGAATTACAATTTGACGGCGAAGCAACAGCGACCTTGGATGGTAAGGACCTCAGCGCAGATCACATTGTCAAAGATGACACTGCTGGTAAAGTGACTGTGACCTTGACTGAAGAAGAAGCTCTCAACAATGCAGACAAAGTTCTTCACTTGAGCTTCAACGCCAAAGTTCGTCCAAACGCTGACCTCTCTGGCTACATTGACAACAACGTCATTATGGTTCCTAACACTGCTAAATACAGTGTCAACCATCAACCAGAGAAAGACTCTAACACCGTACATATCACACCACCACCTTCTCAACCAGATCTCGACAAGAAGGTTAACGGTAAGGTTGATGAGCAATTGGCAACGCCAGAAGCTGAATTCACCTACACCATTGACACAGTAGTGCCTACACACGCTGCTACCTTCACTATCACCGACGAACTCAAGGCTGAGTTGGAATTCGTGGGCGACGCAACCGCTGTTACTGCAACAGTTGGCGGCGAAGCGATCACTGATGTACAAATCAACGGTCAAGTACTGACTGTCAACTTGTCACAAGATCAAGCATCTAAGAAACCTGGTCAAGCTGTCCATGTTGAATTCAAGGCTAAGATCAGACAAGGGGCTAACCTCAGTGCCTACATCGTTAACGGTGAAATTAAGGTGCCTAACACGGCTCAATACTTGATCAACAACGAATTCAAGAAAGAGTCTAGCCCAGTAACCGTAACTCCACCACCAAGCGAAGAGAAGATTGAGAAGACTGTTAACGATAAGCAAGCAGAAACTCTTGAAACTCAAGAATCACCATTTACTTATAAGATTCAAACTGTTGTTCCAGCTAACGCAACTGCCTTTGCAGTCAGCGATACCTTGGATCCTGTCCTCGAACTTGCGGGTGACGTAAGCACAGTTGAAGCTAAGTTAGGTGACGATGCAATTGATGCAAGTCAAGTAACCTTCGACGCAGCAACCAGCACGCTTAAAGTGGAATTGACCGAAGCACAAGCAATCAATAACGCTAAGAAAGCAGTAACGGTAACCTTCCAAGCTAAGCTTAAGGCAGGTTTGACCCCAGCTCAATTAGCTCCATACATTGATGCAACCGATGGCGTAACACGTGTGCCTAACAAGGCGCGTTACAGCGTCAACCACCGTCCAGATGTTGACTCTAACACTGTAACAGTTACCCCACCACCAAGCACACCAGATATCGAGAAGAAAGTTAACAACGACTTCAGCGCTAACTTAGCAACACGCGAAGAGTCCTTCACTTACACTCTCGAAACTCAGGTACCAAACAATGCCTACATGTTCGAAATCGGCGACACCCTCGAACCAGTATTGGAATTCGATGGCACTGCGATCGTTGAATTGGATGGTAAAGATGTAACTAGCGAAGCAAGTGTCGAAACAGTTGACGCTAAGAAGACTGTTGGTTCTGAAGAACAAGATACTAAACGCTTAGTAGTGAAATTAACCCAAGACCAAGTAACTAAGAACCTAGGCAAGAGCGTGAAAGTAACCTTCAAGGCTAAGATCAAAGCTGGCGCGAGCCTTGCTGCCTACATTACTAATGATGGCGTCAAGATTCCTAACAAGGCCAACTACATGATCAACAACAATCCTGACATCACTAAGGATTCTAATGAAGTACCAGTAACGCCACCACCAACCACCCCAGATATTTCTAAGAAAGTAAATGGCCAAGCTCATGTAGACTTAGGTTCTCGTGACGAAGAATTTACTTACACCATTGAAACTACTGTTCCAGAAAACGCAACTGCCTTCGGTATTACTGATACCTTGGTAGACGCTCTAGAATTCGTAGGCGATGCTTCCTCTGTCACTGCAACAGTAGACGGCGAAACCATCACCAATGTGAAGATTGAAGGGCAAAAACTGTCTGTTGACTTAGACAAGCAACAAGTATTGAACAAGTTTGGCAAGGCAGTCAAGGTTGAATTCAAGGCTAAAATTAAAGCCGATGCAGACTTGACACCACACATTACTGCTGATGGCGTCAAAGTTCCTAACCAAGCAGGCTACGATATCAACAATGATCCAAAACTTCATAAAGATACCGAACCTGTAACGGTAACACCACCACCAACCACTCCGGACATCGAGAAGAAGGTTAACAACAAGCTTGAAGAGCTCCTCGGCAAACGCGACGAAGTCTTCACTTACACCCTCGACACAACTGTACCGGATAACGCGATTGCCTTCACAGTAACCGATAAACTGGATCCTGCACTTGAATTTGCAGGTAATGCATCTAGCGTTAAGGCAACTGTTGATAATCAAGCAATCACAGATGTGAAGATTGAAGGCGACCTCTTGACCGTCAACTTGACGCAAGAACAAGCAGTCAAACTCCACGGTAAACCAGTACACATTGAATTCACTGCTAAGATTAAGGCAGATGCTAACTTGAACGTGAGTCCTTACCTGACCGAAGATGGCGTCAAGGTACCGAACAAGGCTCAATACACAGTTAACAACAACCCTAACATCAGCAAAGAATCGAACGTTGTACCAGTAACACCACCACCAACCACGCCTGATATTGAGAAGAAGGTTAACGGCCAAGTCCACGCTGACCTAGCTAAGAGCGACGAAGTCTTCACCTACACTATCAATACCACTGTTCCAGAGAACGCTACTGTCTTCGGTATCACCGATACCTTGGTAGACGCCCTCGAATTCGTAGGCGACGCAAGCAGCGTGACTGCAACAGTAGACGGCGAAGCCATTACCGACGTGAAGATTGAAGGTCAAACCTTGAAAGTCAACTTGGCTAAGACTCAAGTTGTCAACAAGTTCGGTAAGGCTGTCACAGTAGAATTCAAGGCTAAGATTAAGGCCGATGCAGACTTAACACCACACATCACTGCTGATGGTGTCCGCGTACCTAACCGTGCGTCATACGACATCGACAATAATCCTAAGATCCATAAGGATTCTGAACCTGTAACAGTAACACCACCACCAACCACTCCTGACATCGAGAAGAAGGTTAACAACGCCTACGAAGCAATGCTTGCTTCCCATGACGAAACCTTCACCTACACCATCGATACCACTGTACCAATGAACGCGACTGCCTTCACGGTAACCGATACCTTGGTAGATGTACTCGAATTTGTAGATACGCCAACTGCAACGGTAGATGGCCAAGCTATTACCGATGTTCAAACAAGCGGTCAAACCTTAACTGTCAACTTGTCTAAGGAACAAGCAATTAACCTTCACGGCAAGCCAGTTAACGTAACCTTCAAGGCTAAGATTAAGGCGGGGGCTAACCTCAACCCTTACATCGTTGGCAATGCAGGTGAACCAGGCAACATTAAGATCCCTAACAAGGCTTCTTACATGATCAACAACGATCCAAACATCCGCAAGGATTCTAACGAAGTGCCTGTAACACCACCACCAACCACTCCTGATCTAGAGAAGAAAGTCAACGACGCAGATTCTGCTTACTTGACGGCTAAGGAAGAAGTCTTCACTTACTCCTTAGACACAGTTGTTCCAACTGCTGCTACTGCCTTCGCAGTCCTCGATAAGTTAGAACCAGTCCTTGAATTTGTAGACAAAGATCAAGTAGTTGCAACACTTAACGGTCAAGTCTTAGACAATAGCCACATCACGATCATGGGTCAAACCATCCGTGTTGCCTTGACTCAAGAAGAAGTGACCTCAAATGCTGGTAAGCCAGTACACATTGAATTCAAAGCCAAGATTAAAGAAGATGCTGATTTGACACCTTACATGACTGGTCAAGAAGACCCTCGTGTACCGAACAAGGCTCAATACATCATCAACAACAATCCTGACTTAGTGAAGGATTCTAATGAAGTACCGGTTGTACCACCAACCAAGCCAGATGAACCAAACATCACTAAGGCTGTCAACGACCAAGACGCTTACCAATTGAAAGCTGTTAACGAAGAATTCACTTACACGATTACAACAGCTGTTCCTACGAACGCTCATGCCTTCAACGTAAGTGATACCCTCGAACCAGTATTGGAATTCGTTGGTCAAGCAGAAGTATCTGCTAACTTCGCGCCTCTTGCAGACACTGATTACCAAGTTGTCCAAGATGGTCAATACCTCTTCGTTCAATTTAGTAAGGAATTCGTGAAGGCTAACGCCAACGCGCCAATCCAAATTAAGTTCAAAGCGAAGATCCGTGACGGGGCAGACCTCACTCCATATAACACGAGCGGCACTCCAAGTGTTCCGAACAAGGCAAGCTACATGATCAACAACGATCCTAAGCTTCAAAAAGATTCCAACATCGTTCCGGTTACACCTCCAGGCCCTCCAACCACACCTCCAGGTCAGAAGGAAATTTACACCGAGTCAGGTTCCACTCCTGATGCGGATAACAGACTTGAACTTCAATCAGAAAACGAAGTATTCCGTTATGAAGTCAAGGCTAAGCAAGATTTCATTCCTGCTAACTCCTTCCACAAACAAATGAAGATCACTGACGTACTTGAATCCGTATTAGGCGTTCAACGTGCAAGCGTCAAGATCGACAGCGAGAAGGTGGATATGGACCAAGCTCTCCCTGAACTCAAAGAACTCAAAGACAAGTTGGAAGACAACGAGAAGAAACTCAAGAAACTGAAAGGTGAAGATGCCGCATCTTCTAGCGAATCATCTTCAGCAGCCCCAGTTGCTTCAGAGCCTACCGTTGACCCAGCACTTCAAAATGCACGTGTAGCAGAACTAGAAGGTCAATTAGCTGCTGCTCAAGCAACAGCTCAAGAAAAAGCGCAAGCTCTTGCTGGCTTGAACGAACAATTAGCTGCAACTCCTGAAGATCAAGCAGAAGTTCGTGCTAACTTACAAGCTCAAGTAGAAGCAGCCTCTGCTGCTCAAGCAGAAGCTAATGCCGCTGTTCAAAGCTTGACCGCTCAACTCGAATCTGCTCGTGCCGCTGCCCAAGCAGTAGCAAGCTCTAACTCTGTGATCACGAGTCAATTGACTCCGGAAGGTCAAGAAGAGACTCCAGAGCAAATTGCTGAACGCGTCAAAGGGTTCGAAAAACTCATCAAAGAACTCAAAGAGCAAATCAAAGAGTACGAAGATGGGAAAGACTCACTTGATGCAGAGAAAGGTAAGAAATACCAAGCAATCAAGGACTTCAACGAAGCAATCGAAAACCGTAACAAAGTTACCGGCGAATTGACTGATGAGTCTATTGCTAAGTTAGGTGAACTCAAAGTAGTAGGTAACCAAGTAACCTTCGAAATCACCAACGAGTATGTCTTGAAACTCCTAGAAGGTCGCAACATCCGTCTTGTAATCTACGCAACGATTACTGACATTGATCGCGCACGTAAGGAATACTTAGCTGATCCGAACAACGGCTATGTACCTAACAAAGCGACTGTAGAGTTTGACCACACACCTGAAGTAACCAACATTGTGTACGTCAAACCTTACACTCCACCAACCCCACCACAAACACCACCAACTCCACCAACCATCTCAATTCCACCAGCTAACCCTGGTCCAGAATTGCCAGCAACTGGTGAAGTTACCAACCTCGGTGCAATCCTCGCTGGGTTCCTCATGACCCTCGCAGGTGGGTACCTGACCTTCAGAAAGCGTCAAGATGCCTAATCTGACATGAGTCCTAAACAAGCCTCCCCTAGGGGAGGCTTGTTTTTGTCTATATAAAGGTCGGGCACCTTGCGAGCAGGGGGTGGGAGTGGTATAATGGGGGCATAAAAAAGAGAAGGAGGAAATACTATGGTTGGAATCGTGATGAATGCTAGAATACGTGTGAAAGACAAACAAGAATTCAGCTCGTTGAACAAGCTGCTTTCCTCTGCAAATGAGAAAATCAATATAGAGGAAGCCGTTCGTGGAAAGGACGGCAAAGGAATCTCGATTAATCGAGATATTGCTAAGGCCCAGGGATGGAAAAACTAGACTTAGTCCCTATAGGGTCCGCACTAATTAGTGCAAGTGATTTAGAGGCCTTTGACTGCGGAAACCCCATGATTGACCAATACTTAGTACAACAAGCAAATGTTTTTGATGAAGAAAATCGAGCTAAAACCTTTTTGCTATTGACTCATCAAGGCATAGTAGGTTATTATACCTTAATTGTTGGGTGCTTAGAAGTTGAGGATATTCAGAACCAGGTACTTTTGAAGAAGCCATATGTCAACCTAGCTTACTTCGCTATCAATGCCCCATATCAAAAGCAAGGCTATGGCAGACTACTAATGGGTGAAGTTTTTCAGAGCGCAGCAGTTATAGGTTCTTACGCAGGAGCAGAGCTCATCTATATTGAGTCCACCGATGAGAGTGTCCCCTTTTATGAGCTTCTTGGCTATCAGTTGTTGCATCCTTTGCGAAGGCCAGAAAATTTCACTGTCGATACCTCAACCATTGAGTTCCCGATGAGCATAACCTTGAAGACTTTACATAGAAATGGCTATTATGGCTATCTTCAAAACTTTGTTGGAAGATCATTTGGGGAAGAGTTAAAAGTATAAAAAAAGTAAGACCTGCCCATATTTGTTGGGCGGGTCTTACTTTTTAGCCATAGATCCTGTGTCCCTTCCTTAACAAGTTTGCCATTCCTACTGTCAGGGGCCTACAATTATGTTATAATAGAAGTAATTTGAAGAAATAGAAAGGGGCACTCATTCGTGACCACGCAAAAACCTACCTATTATATTACAACGCCAATCTACTACCCAAGTGGTAAGTTACATATCGGTAACTCCTACTCTACCCTAGCCTGTGACGCTATGACGCGCTATAAGCGTCTACAAGGCTTCGATGCTTTCTTCCTTACCGGGACTGATGAGCACGGTCAGAAGATTGAACGAACAGCAGAGGGCCTAGGAGTAAGTCCTAAGCAATATGTCGATGAGATGGCCGACATCATTAAGAAGCTCTGGGACTTATTAGATATCGACTATTCTCACTTTATCCGGACTACGGATGACTACCATGAGAAGGCTGTGCAAGATGCCTTTGAGCAACTCCTAGCCCAAGATGACATCTATCTAGGCGAGTATAGCGGATGGTATTCCGTCAGTGACGAAGAATTCTTCACCGAGAGCCAATTGGTTGAAGTTTACCGCGATGCGGATGGTAATGTGACAGGTGGGGTTGCCCCAACTGGCAACGAAGTAACCTTGGTTAAGGAAGAGTCCTACTTCTTCCGTATGAGCAAGTATGCAGACCGTCTGGTGCAATACTATGAAGATCACGCTGACTTCTTAGAGCCAGCCTTCCGTAAGACCGAAATGATTAATAACTTCATTAAGCCTGGCTTGGAAGATTTGGCGGTGTCTCGGACAACCTTCACCTGGGGTGTGCCGGTTAAGTCCAATCCTAAGCATGTCATCTATGTCTGGATTGACGCCTTACTCAACTATATTACTGCGCTAGGCTACGGTTCTGATGATACTAGCCGCTACAACAAGTACTGGCCAGCAGATGCCCATGTTATCGGTAAGGATATTTCCCGTTTCCACATGATTTACTGGCCAACTATTCTCATGGCCTTGGGCTTACCATTGCCTAAGAAGATTTTCGCCCATGGCTGGTACCTCATGAAGGAAGGCAAGATGTCCAAGTCCAAGGGTAATGTCATCTACCCAGATACCTTGGTAGAACGTTATGGCTTGGATGCCACTCGTTTCTACCTCTTGCATGAAATGGGCGTTGGTAACGATGCGGTCTTCACGCCAGAAGGCTTTGTCCAATTAGTCAACTCAGAATTAGCCAACGACTTAGGTAACTTGCTCAACCGGACCGTTGCCATGATGAACAAGTATTTCCAAGGCCAAGTGCCAACCGAAGGCTTAGATGCGACTGCAGTGGATGCTGACTATGATGCTTATGTTAAGGAGCAAATGGCGGCCTACTATCAAGCCATGGATGCCATGAGCTTGAGTGCAGCCTTGAGCCATGTTATGGGCATTGTGTCCCGTACCAACAAGTACATCGATGAAACCATGCCTTGGGTCTTGGTTAAAGAAGAAGCAACCCTAGGTCAACTAGGGTCTGTCATGAACCATTTAGCTGAGGCTTTACGCCTTGTGGCCCATCTGTTACGTCCATTTATGACCCAAGCGCCAGCTAAGATTTTCGAACAACTAGGGCTGAATGATCAAATGAACCTAGACTTCACTCAATTAGTCTATGGGGCCTTCCCAGCAGGCGCAAGCGTAGTCGCTAAGGGGACCCCAATCTTCCCACGTTTGGATGCAGAGGCAGAAGTGACCTATATTCAGGAAGCTATGACAGCTGGCAAACCAGGTGCTAGCCAAGCTAAGGTTGACGACCCTAACTGGGATCCAGAAGCGACTGAGTTAGTGCACCGTGAAGTGGCTGAAGCCGAATTCGATGACTTCTTGAAGATTGAGATGAAGGTGGCAGAGGTCTTGGATGTTCAACCAGTTAAGGGCTCTAATAAACTATTACGCTTCCGTTTGGATGCGGGTGATAAGGGCCACCGCCAAATTCTATCCGGGATTGCTAAATTCTATCCAAATCCAGAAGAATTAATCGGCCGTAAGGTCTGCATCGTCTCTAACCTCAAGCCACGTAAGATGATGGGCTATGTCAGCCAGGGGATGATTCTGTCCTCTGAACAGGACGGCCAACTCCATCTCTTAGCAGCAGATCCAAATGCAGCAAATGGCGCTTGGATTGGCTAGACGAGGTGACCAAGATGCGTTTATTTGATACGCACACGCACTTGAACGCCCAGCAATTTGCGGGCCAGGAGGCAGATTATATTGCCCGAGCCCTAGCGGCGGACGTGGGCTATCTAGCAGTGGTGGGATTTGATGATCCCACCATTGAGCGTAGTTTGGCCTTAAGTGCGGCCTACGATAATATTATTTCGGTAGTGGGTTGGCATCCGACTGAGGCCCACACCTACACTGACCAGGTGGAGCGCCGCTTGGAGGAACAGTTAGAATTGCCTAAGGTTAAGATGCTAGGCGAGATTGGCTTGGACTACTATTGGGATACTGCCCCTCGGGATGTGCAGGCCCAAATCTTCCGGCGCCAGATTGCCATTGCCAAGTCGCACGGTCTGCCCATCACCATTCATAACCGCGAGGCAACCGAAGATACCTATCGCATACTCAAGCAAGAAGGCCTGCCGGCTGCGGGTGGCATAATGCATAGCTTTGGCGGGACAGCTGAAGAAGCCATGCGTTTTGTAGACCTTGGCATGCATATCAGCTTCAGCGGGGTCTTGACCTTCAAGAAATCCGAGGCAGTCCGTCAAGCGGCGGCTTTAGTGCCGGCAGAGCGTCTCTTGGTGGAGACCGATGCGCCTTATTTGGCGCCCGTGCCTAAGCGTGGTAAGCAAAATGAACCAGCCTATGTTCGCTATGTGGCGGAATGTCTGGCTCAGGTACGAGACATGAGTCTGGAAGAGCTAGCTAAATTGACGACAGGCAATGCCTGCCGTCTCTTCCGGTGGTGGCCTGAGGGGTGGGACCAATGAGTCAAGCCATGCCTCAAGAGATCATAGTGGTCGAAGGGCGCGATGATACTAAACGCCTGATTGAGACCTTTGGCCCAACGATTAAAACCATTGAGACGGGTGGCTCGGCGCTAGAAGCGCCAGTCTTGGCACAAATTGTAGAAGCTGCTAAGGCTCATGGCATTATTGTCTTGACAGATCCTGACTACCAAGGGGAGCGGCTGAGACGTCTGGTGACCCAGGCGGTGCCAAGCGCTAGGCAAGCCCATATTAGCCGGGCGGCAGCCTTTGGCGGCCAAGGCAAGAGCCTGGGGGTTGAACATGCTAGCCCCCAAGAAATTCGCCAAGCCCTCAGTCAGGTCATGACGCCGGTTGAGGGAGACTTAGTGGCTTTAATTCCCATGGGCAGCCTCGCCCAGTGGGGGCTGACCGCAGGTCCAGGCGCCAAGGCGCGTCGTCAGGCCGTCAGTCAGCACTTTAATTTAGGTTATACCAACGCCAAGCAATTGCAGCGCCAACTGCAACGCTATGGCATCGACCAGGCTAGCTTGGCAGCCTTCATCCAAGCCCTGGATCAAGCTCAAGGAGGGACCCGAGAATGAGAGAATTCCGGCCAATTGCGACGCCGACCCGTACGGTTGAGATTATGCGTCGCTTCGATATTCAAATGAAAAAGAGTCTGGGTCAGAACTTTCTAATCGAGCCCCGGATGTTAGAGAAAATGATTGAAGCCGGCCAAGTCGATGCAGATACCACCGTCATCGAGATTGGTCCTGGGATTGGCGCCCTGACCCAATATCTGGCTCACCATGCTAAGCAAGTCTTGGCCTTCGAAATTGACCAGCGTTTTGTGGGCATCCTGCAGGAAACGCTAGCGGACTGCGACAATGTCCAAGTGGTCCACCAAGATATCCTGTCTGTGGATTTCGCTAGCCCAGAATATGCCTGGCTGCAAGATCAGTCCAGACTGGTCGTAGTGGCAAATCTTCCTTATTATATTACGACACCTATCATCATGCGCCTGATTGAGAGCAATCTGCCCTTCCAGTCGCTAGTGATGATGATGCAAAAGGAAGTGGCAGAGCGGATGACAGCGGCGGTGGGCACCAAGGCCTATGGTTCCCTGTCAGTGGCCATTCAATTGGAGATGGAGAGCGAGATTGCCTTCATTGTGCCTAAGAATGTCTTTATCCCTAAGCCAAATGTGGATTCTGCCGTGCTCAAGTTGACTCGCCGGCCAGCGCCCTTGGTTCAAGTCAACAATAAGGAAGCCTTTCAGGCCTTTGTCCAAGCAGGCTTCAAGCAACGTCGCAAGACCTTATGGAACAACCTCAAGTCGGCCTATGTGCCAGACCTTCTCAGTGAAGACAGCTTGCGTCAGGTCTTCGACCAAGCGGGTATCGAGCCTAATCGTCGGGCTGAAAGTCTCAGCCTCATGGATTTTGCTGACTTAGAGGCCGCCTTTGAGGCTCATAAGGCAAAAGGCTAGAAGTTAACAAAAGGCGAACGTTGTCAGTTTTTTTCAGGATAAGTTACCGACCTTTCCTAGGTTAGTCTACCTAACTGTGCTATAATAGTAGGAAAGAGGTGAGGCTTATGCCAAAAGAAATTGCCGAGATTAAATCCCTCATGGATCAAAACATCGGCGAAAAAATTATTATCACCGTCCAACTCGGTCGTAACAAGAAGCGTACGCGCCGAGGCGTCCTGAAAGAAACCTATCGTTCTGTCTTCGTTGTTGATTTAGAGCAAGAGGCCAACACCCTAGGGTGTGTCTCTTATAGCTACTGCGATGTTCTGACCAAGGCCATCGACGTAGATTTTGCGCAATAGCCATTATTTTTTTAGCCAAGTGCTCCTAAAAGAGACTTGGCTATTTTTGTGTCTAAAAGGCCCAAAAAACGACCGAAACATCACCTAAAAGGTGAATTATTATCGACCAGGTAACAGGGAAATCGTCATCATTCGACATGAAAACGAAAACATGCAAAAAGGCCAAAAAAACTTGAGAAAAGCCTTGATTTACAAGTATTCCTACGCTATAATAATGATTGTGCCTTAATGGGTACCAGTGTGCCCATCGCAGGACATACCCCCTCTTAGAAGCGGGGAAGACAGCTATGAAGCGAGAGGTTGCGACACACCCGGACGCTTTGCCACGGGCGGGTGAGGTTGGAAATTCTTGTGGAGCAAGTCATTTTATCAAAATTGACGAAGGAGGAAATCTAAATGGCAAACAAAAAAATTCGGATTCGCTTGAAGGCTTACGAGCATCGTGCATTGGATTTAGCAGCAAGCAAAATCGTAGAATCAGCACAAAGAACAGGAGCGAAGACAGCGGGGCCAATCCCACTGCCAACTGAGCGTTCTTTATATACCGTGATTCGTGCGACTCACAAATACAAAGACTCTCGCGAACAATTCGAAATGCGTACACACAAACGTTTAATCGACATCTTAGAACCAACTAACAAAACAGTTGATGCTTTGATGAAATTAGACTTACCTAGCGGTGTAGACGTAGAAATCAAATTATAATTTTAGAAAAATGGAGGTGTACTCATGACCAAAGGAATCTTAGGCAAAAAAGTAGGGATGACTCAATTCTTCACTGAGAACGGTGAATTGGTACCTGTAACTGTTATCGAAGCTACTCCAAACGTGGTATTACAAGTTAAAACCATGGAAAACGATGGCTACGAAGCGGTTCAATTAGGTTTCCAAGACTTGCGTGAAGTATTGTCAAACAAACCTGCTAAAGGTCATGTAGCAAAAGCAAATGCTACTCCTAAGCGCTTCATTCGCGAGTTCCGCGAAGTTGAGCTTGGAGAATATCAAGTAGGACAAGAAATCACAGTGGAAACTTTCGCAGCTGGCGACATCGTCGATGTGACGGGTACATCCAAGGGTAAAGGATTCCAAGGTGCAATCAAGCGTCATGGCCAATCACGTGGTCCAATGGCTCACGGTTCTCGTTACCACCGTCGTCCAGGTTCGATGGGTGGGGCTTCGTTCCCATCACGCGTCTTCAAGGGTAAAGGCCTTCCAGGTCAAACCGGTGGCGAACGCGTAACCATCCAAAACTTGGAAGTTGTAGCGGTTGACGTAGAGAACAACGTAATCTTGATCAAGGGTAATGTCCCAGGTGCCAAGAAATCACTCGTTGAAATCAAACAAGCAATTAAAACAGTTAAATAATTCGAGGAAGGAGGAACGAGTAAATGACAAAAGTAAGTTTATTTAAACAAGACGGTTCACAAATCGGCGAAATCGAATTGAATGCAGCTGTATTTGGGGTTGAACCTAACGAAGACGTAATCTTCGACGCAGTAATCATGCAACGTGCATCTTTACGTCAAGGGACTCACGCGGTGAAGAACCGTTCCGCAGTACGCGGTGGTGGCCGTAAGCCATGGAGACAAAAAGGGACTGGCCGTGCACGTCAAGGTTCTATCCGTTCACCACAATGGGTTGGTGGGGGTACCGTATTTGGTCCAACACCTCGTTCATACAGTTATAAATTACCAAAGAAAGTACGCCGCTTAGCGTTACAATCTGTATTATCTCAGAAAGTATTAGAAGGCAAGTTAGTAGTTGTTGATGAACTCAGCTTTGCAGCTCCATCAACTAAGGAATTCAAGTCAGTATTGAACAACCTTAAAGTAGATGCGAAAACTCTCTTAGTATTAGAAGGGACTAACGCCAACGCTTACTTCTCAGCACGTAACTTAGCTAACGTGAAAGTGATCGACGAAGGCAACGTGAACGTATTAGACGTTGTAAACTACGACACACTTGTCATCACTAAAGCAGCACTTTCAACCGTAGAGGAGGCTTTAGCATAATGCAATTATCAGAAGTAGTATTACGCCCAGTCATCACTGAACAATCAGTTGCTGGTTTAGACGAGAAAAAATACACGTTCGAAGTAGACCGTCGTGCTAACAAAACTCACATCAAACAAGCGGTTGAAGCAATGTTTGAAGGGGTTAAAGTTAAGAAAGTTAACACGATCAACGTTGACGGCAAAGCAAAACGCATGGGCCGTTACGCTGGTTTCACTCGCAAGTACAAGAAAGCAGTCGTAACCTTGACTGCTGAATCAAAAGACATCGAATTATTCGCTAACGAAGCTGAATAATCACCCAGAAAATGAGTAAGTAGGAGGGAATAAGAGTGGCGATTAAAAAGTATAAACCAACCTCTAACGGTCGTCGTAACATGACTGGTTATGATTTCAGCGAAATCACTGCATCAAAACCAGAGAAGACATTGTTATCTTCACAAAAACAAAAAGCCGGCCGTAACAACCAAGGTAAAATCACTGTTCGTCATCAAGGTGGCGGTAACAAACGCGCTTACCGTATCATCGATTTCAAACGTAACAAAGACAACGTAGTAGGGACCATTGCAACCATCGAGTACGATCCGAACCGTACCGCTAACATCGCCTTGGTACACTACGAAGACGGGATCAAGACTTACATCTTGGCACCAAAAGGCTTGAAAGTAGGCCAAAAAATTGAATCTGGTGAACATGCCGACATCCAAATCGGGAACGCATTGCCATTAGCAAACATCCCTGAAGGTACTGTGATCCACAACATCGAATTGAAACCAGGTAAAGGCGGTCAATTAATTCGTTCTGCTGGTACTAGCGCTCAAGTATTGGGTCACGAAGGTAAATACACTTTAGTTCGTTTGAACTCTGGTGAAGTTCGTATGATCTTATCAACTTGCCGTGCAACTATCGGGGTTGTTGGTAACGAACAACACGAATTAGTAAATATCGGTAAAGCCGGTCGTGCACGTTGGATGAGCAAGCGTCCTGAAGTTCGTGGTTCCGTAATGAACCCTAACGATCACCCACACGGTGGTGGTGAAGGCCGTGCACCAATCGGGCGTAAATCTCCGATGTCTCCATGGGGTAAACCAACACTTGGTAAGAAAACCCGCTCTAAGAAAGCTAAATCTAGCAAGTTAATCATCCGCGGCCGTAAAAAATAATAGGCGCCGGTAACAAATAATCGAAGGGAGGCTTCATTGTGAGTCGTAGTTTGAAAAAAGGACCTTTCTGTGATGCGCACTTAATGAAAAAAGTGGAAGAGCAAGCAGAAAGCACAAAGAAACAAGTTATTAAAACCTGGTCACGTCGTTCAACCATCTTCCCTAACTTCATTGGTTTAACCATTGCCGTTTATGATGGCCGCAAGCACGTGCCTGTATATGTTCAAGAAGATATGGTAGGTCACAAATTAGGTGAATTCGTACCAACTCGTACTTATAAAGGTCACGCAGCTGACGACAAGAAATCTAAGAAACGCTAATTTATAGGAGGAAAACAAGATGTCTAACCAAGTTACATCTGCAAAAGCAGTTGCAAGAACAGTTCGCATTGCGCCTCGTAAAGTTCGCTTAGTCTTAGATCTTATCCGAGGTAAAAAAGTTGGCGAAGCAATTGCCATCTTAAAATTCACACCTAAAGCAGGTGCCCCAATCGTTGAGAAAGTGTTGATGTCTGCTATCGCTAACGCGGACCACAACTACGATCTTGACTTGGAAAACTTATACGTGAGTGAAGCATTCGCTAACGAAGGCCCAACCATGAAACGGTTCCGCCCACGTGCGAAAGGTTCAGCTTCACCAATCAACAAACGTACAAGCCACATTACTGTTGTGGTATCTGAGAAAGAGGAGGCTTAATCAATGGGTCAAAAAGTACATCCAATTGGTATGCGTGTCGGCGTCATCCGCGACTGGGACGCTAAATGGTATGCAGACAAGAACTTTGCTGAATACTTACACGAAGATTTAGCTATCCGCAAATTCTTATACAAGAAATTAAAAGAAGCATCAGTTTCTAACATCCAAATCGAACGTGCTGCTAACCGTGTGATTGTATCTGTTCACACTGCTAAGCCAGGTATGGTCATCGGTAAAGGTGGTTCCGAAATCGATGCAGTCCGTGCGGAATTAAGCAAATTAACCGGCAAGAAAGTCTTTATCAACGTTGTAGAAATCAAAGAACCAAGCTTAGACGCTAAATTGGTTGCTGAAGATATCGCACGTCAATTAGAAAACCGTGTGGCTTTCCGCCGTGCTCAAAAGCAAGCGATCCAACGTACTATGAAAGCTGGCGCTCAAGGGATCAAAACCATGGTATCAGGCCGTTTGAACGGTGCAGATATTGCGCGTAGCGAAGCATACTCCGAAGGGACTGTGCCACTCCACACCTTACGTAGCGACATCGACTACGCATGGGAAGAAGCGGACACTACTTACGGTAAGTTAGGAGTTAAAGTTTGGATTTGCCGTGGCCAAGTATTGCCACAAAAGAAAAACTCTGAGAAAGGAGGGAACTAATCAATGTTAGTACCAAAACGTGTAAAACACCGTCGTGAATTCCGTGGTAAAATGCGCGGTGAAGCTAAAGGTGGTAAACAAGTTGATTTCGGTGAATACGGCTTACGAGCTACTGAATCTCACTGGATCACAAACCGTCAAATCGAAGCAGCCCGTATTGCTATGACACGTTACATCAAACGTGGCGGCAAAGTTTGGATTAAAATTTTCCCGGACAAGCCGATTACGGCAAAACCGGCGGAAACACGTATGGGTTCCGGTAAGGGCTCGCCCGAATACTGGGTAGCAGTTGTTAAACCGGGCCGCGTACTCTTCGAAATGGGCGGTGTAAATCCGACTATCGCTCGCGAAGCTATGCGTCTTGCAGGCCATAAGTTGCCGATCAAGACTAAGTTTGTTGTCAAAGGTCAGGAATTAGGTGGTGAACAAAATGAAGGTTAAAGAAATCCGTGCTCTGAGCGCTGCCGAAATGGATGAAAAGGTGGTTAGCCTTAAAGAAGAATTGTTTAACCTCCGTTTTCAACATGCGACCGGCCAATTAGAAAATCCTATGCGCATTCGTGAAGTAAAGAAAACGATTGCCCGCATTAAAACGGTTCAACGTGAAGCAGAATTACATGCATAAGCCGGTAAGGTTAATCTAAAAGGAGGTCACACATACAGATGGAAAGAAATGAACGTAAGGTCCGCGTAGGCAAAGTCGTCAGCGATAAAATGGATAAGACCGTTGTCGTTGCCGTTGAATACAAAGAACAGCATGACTTGTACAAGAAACCTGTCATCTCGACTGTAAAGTTCAAAGCTCATGATGAAAACAACGAATGCCGTATCGGTGATATCGTACGCATCGAAGAAACCCGCCCTTTGTCTAAACAAAAACATTGGCGAGTTGTAACGGTAGTAGAAAAAGCTAAATAAGCTTTGATTAATTAGGAGGTTAAGCCATGATTCAGCAAGAAACGATGTTGAATGTTGCCGATAACACCGGTGCCAAAAAAGTTTTGTGCATCCAGGTCATGGGTGGCTCGTATCGCAAATACGGTAATATCGGTGATATCATCACTGCGACTGTTAAAGATGCAACACCCGGAGGCGTTGTCAAGAAAGGCGACGTTGTCAAGGCTGTTATAGTTCGTTCGAAAAAAGGATTGCGTCGTGCCGACGGTTCGTACATTCGCTTCGATGAAAATGCAGCAGTCGTAATCAATGCAGATAAAAGCCCTAAGGGTACTCGTATATTCGGGCCGGTTGCCAGAGAGTTGCGTGAAAAAGATTTCATGAAGATCATCTCCTTGGCTCCGGAAGTATTATAACGGAGGAGGTGTTCTAATATGGGAAAAATGCACGTTAAAACCGGTGATACGGTAGTTATCATCGCAGGTAAAGATAAGGGCAAACAAGGCAAGGTCATTGCAGCATATCCGAAAAAAGACCGCGTCGTCGTAGAAGGCCTGAACCAAGTAAAACGCCATACGAAACCGAGTCAGAACAATCCTCAAGGCGGTATTATTACGAAGGAAGCTCCCATTCACGTTTCCAACGTTATGCTCGTCGATCCGGAAAGCGGCAAACCGACTCGCGTAAAAACGGTTACGCAGGCGGACGGAACGAAGGTACGTACAGCCGTAAAGAGCGGCAAAGCTATCTAATAAGAAGGGAGGGCCTTGAGAGTGTCCAGATTAAAAGACAAATACCTTTCCGAAGTAGTGAAAGGATTACAGGAAAAATACAACTACAAGAATGTCATGGAACTTCCGAAGGTAACTAAGGTTGTTATCAACATGGCAGTAGGCGAAGCTGTTACAAACTCCAAAGCATTGGACGCAGCAGTCGGCGATATGACGATTATCTCCGGCCAGA
>ERZ773265.399-NODE-399-length-27786-cov-4.516570_pt1 | contig 27786 bp, 20 predicted proteins | sample MGYA00580512_ERZ773265 | MGnify/ENA primary metagenome ERZ773265 (study PRJEB29015, sample SAMEA2738169) | human oral metagenome | biome: human oral; feature: human-associated habitat; material: saliva | place: China | collected 2183 ... | reverse complement strand
GGACTGTGCTGTTATCTGTTTGCATATTCTGACAAATATGAGTCAGACACGCATCAACAGATTGCTTACGATTTACTCCGTGAAATACTCTTTGAGCTATCAAACAATATTGAAAGAGTTTCCATTGATGCCCTTAGTGAAGTAGGCATAGGACTTGTTATGCTATTGAAACAAGATTTAATCTCAGATTCCGACGAAGGCTTCTTGACGAGAATAGACAAACTTGTATTAAAGAATGTTTATACGATTGAAAGAATGCTGGCACTTTCACATTGCAATAATATCTTCCTGCCAGGTCTATATCTTCTGTTCAGAATACGCGACTTTAACAAGGGAGTAGACGCATCAACAGCAAACTTGTACGTTTCTAATGTGTATAAACAGTTGATAAAGAATGAGGATATTACTATCACCCGCGATTTCATTGCTTTTTGGTTTTCGGTATTATTTTGTATCACGAAATTGAGCGAGTTGCATTGTCTCGCTGAATCTCAAACAGTTTTACATAAAGCACAGACAATGCTAGCCAATGTGATAAATACTCACATAAACAGCATTCACATACCATCAGAAGCTCTCTTGTTTATACAAGACAACCTAAACGAAAGGATTGATGCCGAATGCAATAGAGCAAATTTCAGTTATGACTACGACCATCGTCTGTGGAGCTATATCCTGCACGATTGGTATGAGGCAGAAAATGCCTTTTTGGCAGATGGTTATGAATCATACGTCAAGAATAAGATTCAGAACATGTTCTATTCTATCATGGCAACCAACAGCCAGTTGGCAGCAACAGGCCTCTTATTGTTGGAAAACTCTAATTAATCAACATTTTTGTAAAAAATCTATCCCCAAGGTTCAAGAAAAGGCGAAATAGCGTGAATGATTTGTGAGTCAGTCAGTTCTGTTTTTTGACCCTTTCGACGCAAAACCTCGAAAAGACGGGGTTATACCAACTTCGGACAGAGCAGCGTTACCAAAACATTACCACCTCCTTTGCAAGTGAGGATTGGGAAAAGCGGTAACGAACAGTGCAAAATCCGACCTGAATTTCGGGGATTACCTCCTGCAAAGGTACTTCGATGAAAGGAAACAGGCAAATAAATTGTGGACTGCTTCTTTACCATTGAACGACAATGTTTTGCATAGCAACAAATAACCTGACAATGAATAGTTTTGTAAACCGTAAAAAGTCAGAGTTATGCGTAGTACGTTTAAGGTTCTGTTCTACCTCAAAAAGAACGCCCCCAAGAAGAACGGTTCCGTTCCCGTGATGTGCCGTATCACCATAGACGGTACGATAGCCCAGTTCAGTTGCAAATGCGACATCCATCCCGACTTGTGGGACATCAAGAGCAATAGAGCTTCGGGAAAAAGTGCCGTTGCGTTGGAAACCAACTGTTTCTTGGACAAGATACGTGTCGGCATCAATGCCAAATACAAGGAGATAGCCGAGCGGGATAACTATGTCACTGCCGAGAAAGTGAAGAACGCTTTCTTGGGCCTGGAAATGCGGCATGAAACCTTGCTGAAAGTCTTTGCCCAGCACAATGAGGACTTTTTCAAACAGGTCGATGCAGGCTTGCGATGCCCATCCACCTACCACAAGTATTGCACGGTCTATAAGCATTTGGAGGAGTTCATCAAGAACCGCTACCGTGTCAGCGACATTGCTTTGAAAGAACTCACTCCGGCTTTCATTACCGACTTTGACATCTTCCTGCGCACCGAAAAGCAATGCTGTAACAACACGGTATGGATTTACATGATGCCCCTGCGCCGTATGATTACCATTGCCCAGAACCACGGATGGATAGTCCGTGACCCCTTTGTGGATTACAGCATATCTGCCGAAAGTACCGACAGGGACTATCTGACGAAAGATGAAATCCGCCGGCTGTTGGATTTGAAGTTCAGGCGCAAGTCGATGGAGCTGGTTCGGGATTTGTACGTCTTCTGCTGCTTTACGGGCTTGTCCTTTACCGATATGAAGAACCTGACCAAGGACAATCTTCAAACTTCCTTTGACGGTAAACTCTGGATTATGACCAAGCGACAAAAGACGGGTGTGGAATCCAACATCATGCTTTTGGACATTCCGAAGCAGATTATCGAGAAGTACGATGGCATGGCGAAGGAGGATTACCTCCTGCCCGTTCCGCAGTATATTACCGCCTGCAAGAACATCAAGAAAATCATCGGACTCTGCGGTATCGAAAAAGAGATTACGTGGCATACCAGCCGCCATACTATGGCGACGGAAATCTGTCTGACCAACGGTGTTCCCATCGAAACCCTTTCCAAGATGCTCGGACACACGAATATCCGCACCACGCAGATTTACGCCAAAATCACCCACGAAAAGGAAAGTCGGGACATGGCGGCACTCTCCGACAAACTGAGTAAGATAGAGCAGTTCAATGGTATCACTATATAAAAGGAGGACGAACGATGAAAAGAGAAATCATAACCATTGGAGAGAACGGAAAAATACATATCCCGACAATTACCGTTTGGATGTCGGCTTGCGAAATAGCCTCCTTGTTCGGCGTATTCTCCGGCAAGGTAAACAGCCACATCAAGTCTATCTTCAAAGAGGGCTTGCTCAGGGAAGATGAGGTGATGCAAACTCTATTGTTTAGGGATGGTTCGGTGGATTTATACAACCTTGAAATGATTACGATGCTGTCATTTCGCTTTGCTTCTCCACAGGCAAAGAGTTTCCGTCAATGGATAATCGGAAGACTGACCGAAAAGAAGAGAACAAGTCCTCCATTACTTGTGTGTTATGGCAAAGGCGGATGGTACAACTGAATATGAGAACAGGCAGTAGGATGCATTTATCTTACTGCCTGTTTCTCCGTCAAGGCTTCTCAAACCGAGGGCGATAATTCTCCTGCAACAGTTTTTCCACATCTTCTTCCCGGTAGAGTACCTTTCCGCCTAACTTGATAAAGGAGATTCTTCCCATGTTGCGATAATCCTGTAACGTGCGCCGGTTGATATGCAACAGGCGGGACAGTTCATCGTCCGTCAGATAGCGATGCCCGTTAAGCAGAGGTCTGTTCTTTTTCCGCAGGACATCTATCCCCTTTATCATACGGTCGCTCGCGTTGAAAAAGTGCGCAATCTCTTCGTTGTTCTTGGTCTTTACATCGTTGTCCATATTTTACATCGGATTTAGTGGTGATACTATTCATTGGTCATAAAGCGGAGGATTGTTCGATCAGTTTCCCGACATCCTCCGGCTTGTAGAACATCTTATACCCTATTTGCGTATAGGGCAGCATTCGGTTGCTACGGTAGGTCTGCAAGGTACGCAAACTGATGTTCAGGATTTGACAGACATCCTGATTGTCCAGCCATCTGCCCATACGTCTTTCATCACTTTCCCGACACAGGGCATCGACTTTTGTAGCCAAAATACGAAAACGTTCCATCATGGTTTCATACGTTTTCTTCTCGATTGTTATTACTTCCATATTCTTGTCCGTTTTAATGTTACACTTTGTGCAAATGTACTTACGGAGGAAGCATTCTAAACCAGCATTTCCTTTACTGCGTACTTGTGGCTTCAATATGGATGCTTTTGTCGTATGGCTTTTGGAATCAGACAGAAAAATCTCTATTCAGTACATATTTAGCATACAATCCGGACGGTTTTAACTCCCGAACTTTGCAGCATAATCAAATTCAAAGCGTCATGGATGTCATAACAATCGAAAGCAAAGCCTACCACGAACTGATGGGCAAGATAGAGAAAATCCTCCGTTATGTAGAGAAAGAGGAAAAGGCAAAGATAGAGTACGAAAACCGCCTTGTTACCAACGATGAGTTAGCCGAGATCCTCGGTATCAGCAAGCGTACCCTTCAGCGTATGCGCAGTACGGACAGAATCAGCTACAAGATGATTTATGGGCGTTGCTACTACGACCTGCATGACATCGAGAAGGCAATACGCAACAAGAGCCTGTACTGCAATCCTCAAAATCTGAAAGAGCTACGGCATAACTTCGAACTTAAAAGCAGGAGGATAAAGGATGGAACTATTGGATAGAGAGACTTTCCTTGAATGGATGGAACGCATCATGAAGCGTTTCGATGACTTGAAACAGACGACTGCCGACATACCCCAACGTCCGATGATAGATGGAGAACCGCTGCTAGATAACCAAGAGGTGTGCATGATGCTTCAAGTGAGCAAGCGTACCCTGCAACGTTACCGTGCATCGGGGACGCTTCCTTTCCATATTGTCTATCACAAGACGTGGTATCTGGAGTCGGAAATCCTTGCCTTTATGAAAGCCCACTTTACGGAGAACCTCAAACGCAAGAGGAAGAGACCGCCCAAAGACACGTAATTTCGGATTGTACGCAACAGCAAAGCCCCCGTTTTGTCGTAATGACAAGTCGGGGGCTGCCGTTTGAATGTGATGATAACATTACAGATTATATTTTCGGTCTGACAACGAACACCTTTTCTGCCAGAGACGGCGGCAGTCCGTCCATAGAGGGCTGTGTAGCGGAGATACTCTGCCCATTGCTTTCCAACGGTCTGTCGGTTTGAGCCGCAGAGGTGCTGACGGAGGGGGCGGCGACAGTCGGCTCAATCGGACGTGACCGTTCCAATTCTTCCGCCTTTCCTTCGCCGTCCTGCATCACCTCCGTTCCTTCTTGCTCACTCTCTCCCTGCTCGATGGGTTTTAGAGAGAGCTGTATCTTGCGGTCAAGGGCAGCGAGTTCCGTTTTGAGGTCTTTGAGCTGCTCTTCCTTCTTCCAAGATCCGTTCACGACCTCCTGCAAAACTGGAATATCCTTGGCTATCTTTTCCGTGTCCGCCTTAAACTTCTCAATCAAGCCGGGTATCTTCTCCAAGGCGTTCAGGAAATTCATGCAGGCGAGTTGCGGGTCTGCCGCAATCCTACCATTGTTGTAGCTGTACTTCATTCCACTTTCTCCCATCACGAAGAACTTGTTCTGTGAAAGGTCGAAAAGGTCTTTGGAGGAGGATTCCGTCTTGACCACAAGATTAAATCCGTAGAGTGTTCCGATATTGAAATACTCTCCCCGTGTGCAGGCTTTCTCGTTGATTTCCGCGAGCTTGGCGGCAATGCGTTTCGGGTCGCGTCCTTCCACCCCTTTGAGTGTTATCGGGTTGAGGATATTGCCCTCCTTATCCTTCTGTACACGACTTTGGTACAAGTCCCAGTCGCTTTGGAAACGGGCTATCAATTCCTTGTTTCCGTCCACCGTTCTCATAACTTCGTCCAATCGGCCTCGGGAGGATGACTTACTGCGAATGAACGCCTGCCGTTCACTGTCCAAACCGGCAATCTTCTTTTCCAACTTTGCCTTTTCCAGCAGGTCGGTATTTCCGGAGAGGATGGCGACATACTCGGAAAAATTCATTCCCGATTTCTCGTCCATACTTCCCTCATCAATGGTACGGCTGCCCATACGGTTGTTTTTCAGTTGTTCGATGAAGAGTTGCTTATTATGCAACAGGTTGAATTTATAACTGTCAAGAGACTTCTCCACAGCATAGATAATGACATCCACTTTATTGTCCGCATGGAATTTGGCAACTTCATTGCCCTTGCGCACGGCTCGTCCGTCCCTCTGCTCCAAGTCGGAAGGACGCCACGGCGTGTCCAAATGATGGATGGCGACGGCACGTTTTTGGGCGTTCACACCTGTGCCGAGCATACTCGTAGAACCGAAAAGCACTCGAATTGAACCTTCATTCATTCCCGCGATGAGCGTCTTTCGAGCCTTGTCGGTCTTAGCTTCCTGAATAAAGCGTATCTCCTGAGCAGGAATGCCGTGATCTTCCACCAACTTTCGTTTGATTTCGCTGTAAGGATTCCATTCACCGGGCTTATAAGTGCCGAGGTCGCTGAACACAAACTGCGTTCCTTTCTGCTCATTGAACTTCCGGTAGTACTCCGCTATCTTGGCGGCACAGTGGGAAGCCTTGTTGTCCACATGATCTCCGTACCTGTTCGGGTCGATGAGCCTCAAATCCAAGCTCATCTTCCTCGCCATATCGGTGGCAATGAGCATCTTGGCTTTCTCCTCCCGTTCGGAGAGTTTCTCTCTTCCCAATAATTCGGCATTACCTGTCTTAGCAAACTCCACCAACTTGGCGATGAACTCTTCCTGTTCGGGCGTAGGCGGTATGTTGTGCATAATCTCCCGTTTCTCCGGTCGGTCGATGCCGATGTCCTGCGCTGTCCGGTAATCAGTGATTTGAGCGTAGAACGCTGCCAACTCCGGCACTTTGATAAAATAGCGGAAACGCTCTTTCTGTACGATTTCGTTAGTGACGGAAAACTCATAGTCCACCGACTTCTTGGCGAAGATGGCAGCCCACGCGTCAAAGGTCTTGATGTTCTGTGCTTCGAGGGCTTGGGGACGCAAATACTTGAACAGCAGGTACAACTCCGTAAGTGAGTTCGATATGGTCGTCCCCGAAAGGAAGGTTGCTCCCAAGTCTTTCCCCGTCCTTTCCTGAATGGTTCGTATGGCAAAGAGCATATTCAAGGCTCTTTGGCTGCCCTCGCTGTTACCCAACCCTGCCACACGGTCGTGGCGGGTGTTGAACATCAGATTTTTGAACGTATGCGACTCGTCCACGAAAAGGTGGTCTATACCCATTGTCTTGAAATCCACTATATCGTCCTTGCGGTTCTCTATCTTGAACTTGATTTCATCCAGCTTCGCCTGTAAATTCATCTGCCGCTTGACAAGCCCTTTCTCCATCGCACGGGAGATGCTGCGTCCCTGCTGACGCAAAACCTCCAAGTTCTCTTCCACGCTGTCCAGCTCGTCCTGAAGGATTTTTTGCTGTATCTCGTCCGACTGCGGTATCATGCCGAACTGGTCGTGCGTGAGGACAATGCAGTCCCAGTTGTTGTTCTTGATGTCGTGGAAAATCCGCTGCCGCTTGTCGGGGGTGAAGTCGTTCTTCCCCGGATAGAGCAGCTTGGCGTTCGGGTAAGCCGTTTGGAAGGTCTGTGCTATCTCCTGCACGTTGGCTTTGAGAGCGAGTATCATCGGCTTGTTCGCCAAACCGAGCCGCTTCATCTCATAAGCTGCGGTACACATGATAAGCGTCTTTCCTGCTCCCACCTGATGATCGCAGATACCTCCCCCGTTAAGCTTCAACATCCACACGGCATCCTTCTGACTATCGTACAGGCTTTCGATACCCAAGCCTTTCAGATTAAGGTCGGGGAATGTCTGATGGGAACCATCATACTGGGGACGCACAAAACAATTGAAAGTGTCATTGTAGAGTTTCTCCAACCGCTGCTTGAACTCATCGCTCTGCTCGTTCAGCCAATCGGTGAAGCCGTTTCGTATCTCATCGATTTTAGCGTTTGCCATCTGTATGGCTTCCGTGTCCCGTACCTTGACCTCCTTGTCGCCGACCATGATTTTCTTGGTGATGTCGGGCGTCGTATTCAGCAGGGCGTGTTTCATCAGGGCAATGCCATCGTATCGACGATGCTGTCCCCGCACACAGAACCTGTCCCAGATATTGGCATTGTGCATCCGTGCCTCCACGGAGTATTCGTCCGCACTTGAATTGTAGCGTATCATCACCTCCGTGTCGAAAAGGTGCGAGGCATAATCGGAGTAGAGATTTACGGGAATCCATCGCTCCCCGAAGTTGAAATCCAAGTCCACGAAGGGAATTGGTTCGGGGATGGTATCTTTCAGTGCCTGCAAGGAGGCTTGCGCCCTTGTGTCCTCCGGATGCTCCAATAGATATTGTCCGATACGCTCCGATGCAGCAACCACATTGCCCGATATGAACTTTTCGGCAATTTCATACCCTCCCTCCAAGGGATTGTAGTAAATCCTGCCGTGCAGCTCGGAGAGCATTTCCTCTTCGGAACTTTCGGGAAGCAATGACAGCATATACTCGGTGTCCACCGCTCCGAATTTGTTGAGTGAAGCCGAGAGAGCCTCTTGGGCATTGCTCACCTCTGTCACTTCGTGCAGGCTGAAAGAAACGGGCTGACAGAAAATATCGGCTTTGAGCGTTTCTTTATCCACCTTCCGTTCCAAGAAAAGGATCTCCCTGCCCCCGGCATCCATCAGGATCTGCTCGTGGTTCTTGCGGTCGTTCAAATGCCCGTACAGCCGCACGAAACGGTCGTACAGCTCATTGAGATTCTGTCGCAAGGATTCATTTGCCACCTTGCGTTCCGCTTCATAATCATAGAGGGCGTGGTAGGCATCCCGCAGGTCTATGTAGAGCAACATTTTCTGTCGTTCTTGGGACGAGAGGTCTATGGGTTGAAACATGCGGTTGTCCTCCATATCACGGACAAGCATTCCGACCTGAAAGTCCGAAGCCAGCAAAGAACCCTCTCTGAGGTGTTCATGCCATAAACCCTCATAGGGACGCTGCTGCATCCCTTTCTCCTTGTCCTGCTGCCACCACAGCTCTCCTGTGTCTTTCAGCCCCAGTGCCGTATCATTGCTTTGTGAAGTCTCGGAAAAGATGGAGGGTGATACGACAGATTTCGGTTTTGCGGCAGCTTTACGTTTGGGCTTTTCCTCTTGAATGACATTGCCGAAAAGGTCGAGCAGTTGTACCTGCGGTGTGACACTGCTTCGGTTTTGCTCCGTCGGCTGTTCCTCTTTCGGTTGCACCACCTCTCGGTGTGATTGCTCCCCTGTCGAAGCGGCAGGCGTAAGCGTTGGCTCTCCCTGCTTGACCTCGGGAGAAACAGAAACGGTAACTTTGGGCTGCTCCTGAATGGAGATATGCTTTTGGTACAACGCCACGTCCAAGCGTTTGGCTAAATCAGCTCGCAGGATTTTGCCCATATCGGTGGCGATGCCTTCCGCTCCGCCCTCGTGATGGAACAGGATGGCGGGCTTGCCGTAAGGGTCGGTATCCTGCTTCCATTCGGTATGCACGATTTGCGACATACTTCGCAGATAGGTGTTGAATAGCACTCCGCTGGGGCGTTTCTCACTCTTGATGAAACGCTGTTCTTCTTCGGTCAGTTCCTTTTTCCCACTCTGCTTTTGCAGGACGATAAGGTCACTGCCCACTTCCGTCCCTGCATTTTCCGAGAAGAGATTGTTGGGCAGGCGGACTGCCGAAATAAGGCGGGTATGGCTCATCAGCCACTCCCGTACCGGCTCGTTTGTCGGGGCATTCATGACTCCTTGCGAGGTAATGAATGCCAACACACCGCCTTCGCGGAGCATATCCACCCCCTTGACGAAAAAGTAATTGTGCAGGGACATGCGGGCGATCTTTCGGGCAGGTTCGTCTGTCTTGCTGAAAACAGGGTCGAAGACGGCCACATCTCCGAAAGGAATGTTGCTGCTGACCACATCGAAATAACCTCCGAGCTTGGATTCGATTTCCTCGAAGCCTCGGATGCGTATCTTGTCTTCAGGATGCAGAGCGGAGAGCATCTGTCCCGTAAGGATGTCTTTCTCAAAACCGAAGGTCGTATGCTCTTCGGCTGCAATGGTATCAAAAGAGCGGATGAACTCGCCCATTCCCGCTGAAGGATCAAGGATTCGCTTGGGGACGATGCCTGCCTCCCGTAAGGAAGCGGCAATCTCCTGCACTACGGGCGCAGGAGTATAGAAAGCGGTCATCACGGAGTTTTTCAGGCTCTGCATATAGCTCTTGTACTGCGACTCGGAGGCGGTGTTGTCCCTAATGATACGATGCAGCTCCATCACTAAGGGGAACAGCTCCAACTCCGACTTGTTCCATCGGGCGATGTCCTCCATCGTGTTGGCGGGAGAGAGGATACACTTCAAAGCCCCGAAGCCCGTGTAGGCCTCCAATATCGTGCGCTCTTCGGGTGTTGCCGTGCGTTGTTCCCGATGCAGGGCAAAGACGGTCTTGATGGCTTCTATGTTCGCCCTTAGATGCTCCTTCTTGTTATAACTTGCCATCTTCTTCGAGTTTTAGTTGGACAAAACCCGTAATCTCCGTATAGAGGGAGTTGTATTCGGGCATATAGGCGAACTCGTCCGAAATCGGATACTTGGCGAAAATGCTTTCTAAGAGTGGGCGCAGGCGGATAGCAGTCTCCCTGACCGCTTCAAGCGGCACTTCGGCAGAGAACTCGTTCCAAAGAACAGAGGAGATGGTATCGTGGTGGGAAAAGTGCAGACCCGCATAGAGCGTCTTATTGGCAATGCCGATACATTCGGCTATGGGAAGACCGGTATCGAAGGCTTCGGCATAGGCTTCGGAAGCGGCTGCCGCACGTTCCTTAATAAAAGGAATGTCATCGGCTTTCTCGGGATGGCTTTCCCGAAGAAAAGAGAGCAGGGATAGCTCGTAGTATGAAAAATGAATGGCTGTCATATCTATGATTTTAGTGAATGTTTTGAGTTGCCCTGAAAAGCACCTAAGTAATTGGGCAAAAGCTTAGGAGTAATTGAGAGAAAGCTTATAAGCTTTTTGCCTTTCAGTCGTCCGGTTTGGAAAGAAAGGCTCTCCGGTGTCTTTTAGGGCATGACATTATAATGCAAAGGCACTCGACGTCCCCGCCGAGTGCCACCACTAAAATCCGCAGTAAAAACAACAGGATTGTTTATGACCGCATCATTCAGTGGCAAAATTAGCAATTTACGGGGATTTACCTTCGGGATTTGCCCGTTTTCTTGCGTTCGGGAAAGACAAAGACCGTCTTGAACTCCCCGTCCAAGGAGAGCGAAGCCTCGAAGCTCTTGCCCGCTTTGGAGGTGAAGCCCTTGATGATACCTGTCTCCCCGTTCACCGCCAACTGCGTCAGTTGCTCGTCCGTGAGGTTCTTGCCTGCCACGCTGCGGAAAAGCGTAAGACCGCAATCTGGATCGGAACATTTGGCACATCGGGGATAGAAGACCAATGAGCCTTTGCCGCATTTGGGGCAATGGATGTCGCTCTGTTTCTTGGGGAAGAGGATTTTGGAGGAGAGCAGTTCGTCGGTAATCTGTGTGGCGTAGTTTTCGATACCCTTGCGAAACTCTTGCTCTTTCAACTCTCCCCGTTCGATTCTCGCCAAGTCCGCTTCCCACTGTCCGGTCATCTCGGCATTGCCGATTTTCATTTCCCTAACGATGGAATAGACGGCAAGTCCTTTCTCAGTAGGGACGAGCGACTTCTTTTGGCGCACCATGTATTCACGGGCAAAGAGGGTTTCGATGATGGCGGCACGGGTTGCGGGTGTGCCGATACCGCAATCTTTGAGCTGCGCACGCAATTCCTCGTCCTCCAACTCCTTGCCCGCCGTCTCCATCGCTGCCAACAGCGAACTTTCCGTGTGCAGGGGCTTGGGCTTGGTCGTTCCTTGTGCCAGCGAACAGGCACAGAGCGGAAGCTGTCCGCCTTCCTCCCATTGGGGGATAATGATACCTTCTCCATTCTCCCGACTTTCCCGTTCTTCGGCTTCTGCTTGCTCCTTGTCTTTCTTCCTGCTGTTTTTGAGGACGGCACGCCAACCCTCTTCCTTGATGATTTCACCTTTGAGGATGAACTTTATACCTTTACAAATGGCAGTAACCGTACTGACATCTTTCACACAACGGGCGGAGAAGGCTTCGAGCATACGTCCGGCTATCATATCGTAAATGACCGCCTCCTCTCCAAACACGTCTATCGGCTTCTTGCCCGCGATGAGAAGGGCATGGTGGTCGGTCACTTTCTTGCCGTCCACCGAATGCGCATTCAGTTCGATCAATCGGCGGGCATGGAGACCCCAAACGGAATGGTCGTGCAAAAAGGCTATCAAGGCAGGTATTTCGGCAAACACATCTTCAGGGATATGACGGCTGCCCGTGCGTGGATAGGTGATGTACGCCTTCTCGTAGAGTTTCTGCGCCAAGGAAAGGGTTTGTTCTGCCGAATAGCCGAATCGACTGTTCGCTTCTTTCTGTAGGGTGGTCAAGTCGTACAGAAGCGGTGGCTCCTGTTTGGTCTCCTTGCGCACAATCGTTTCCACGGTGGCATAAGGAGCCTGTTTGAGTTTATCATACAGGGCGGTGGCTTCTGCCTTATCGAACCAGCGGTCGGCGGAGGAGAAACGGAAACTCTCATCACCTTCCTTTACGGCAAGGCTGAGTTGCCAGAATGGCTGCGGCTCGAACTTCTTGTTCTCCAAGAAACGGGAACAGACCATACAGAGAGTCGGAGTCTGTACCCTACCCAAGGAGTAAGTGCCTCTTCCTGCCGCAATGGATATGGCTTGGGTGGCATTGATACCCACCAACCAGTCGGCTTCGCTGCGGGCACGGGCGGCATAATAGAGATTGTCATACGCCGCTCCGCTTTGCAGATGGGCAAGTCCCTCTTTGATGGCTTTGTCCGTCAAGGAACTGATCCATAGGCGGTCGAAGGGTTTGGCGATGCCGAGATACTCATAGATGAACCTGAAGATCAACTCACCTTCCCTTCCGGCATCGGTGGCTACAATAATGCCTTCGCACGCTCGGAAGAGTTTTTCGATGATTTTCAATTGGGCGACTGCCGTAGCATCGGCTTTATAACCTTTGCCCTCCTTAATCTGACGGGGAATAAGGGTAAAGACGGGAGGAAGAATCGGCAGGTTCTCTTTGTGGAAACCTTTGATGCCGTAAACTTCGGGCATGGCTGCCGTTATCAGGTGCCCCAATGCCCACGTGACGGCATAGCCGCCTCCTTCGATATAACCATTCTTCTTGTTGGTTGCCCGAACGACACGGGCGATTTCACGAGCTACGCTCGGTTTTTCTGCTATGATGACTTTCATTTGTTCTTACTTTTTGGATATTAGTGGTGGCGGATTACATTTTCATTCCCTTGGAACGCTTTTTCTCTTCTTGCTTTTGTTCCTGCCCCGTGGTAGGCTCTGTCTGTCCCTGCTTGAGTGGCTCCTTCACATGCTTGGTAGCTTCGTTGGTCTTGCCTTCGGAATTGACGGCGACCTGCGTGCGGGAAGCATTATCGGGAGTAATCTCTTTGGCTTGGGACTTGTCGGGGTTCCATTTGAGGAAGTCGAACTTGTTTTTCTCAAAGTTCGGACGCACATAGGCATTGAAAGACTCTCCCTTCTTGTCAATAAGCCCGGTCATATAGACCGTCTGACCTGATTTGAGCTTCGCTTGCTCTTCGGGAGAGATGTCACGTCCCAGCATCTTTTTGGGGACACGCAATTCTTTCTGCTCTGACTGTCCCTGCCCTTCGGGGGCTTGTCTTTGATGTTGTTCCTGCTTGGATGAGCCGAAACGAAATTCAATCGACCGCTTGTCGGCATTGAATTGAAGGTTGGCATTGAAATGCTTTCTCGTTTTGGAAGTCATGCCCTCTACATAGATGCTTCTGCCTTCCGAGAGTTCCTTTTTCTGCTCATCGCTCAGCTTCACGCCCTTGATTTCATCGGGGATGCGTACCCGGTCGGCACTCAGGGCGATGATGTCGTTCGTCAGGCGGTCGATGCTTACGAAACTGCGGGTCGGCTCATCTTTGCCGGGGAAGGTCAGCTCCACGGTGCGACCGAGATTGCCCGTTTCTCTGAGGGCTTTCTTGTCCTCGTCGGTGAAGGTATGCCCGAAGAACTCACGCTCCAATTGAGGTTCCTTGCGGATGGCATGGACAACGGGGATAAATGTACCATCTCCGGAGGCTTTCAGAGAAAGACGGGCATCGGTGTAAAGGGAGACTTCTCCGATTTTGATTGCGATGGGAATAAGCGGAGTCTTGCGGTATTGAAGCAGGTCATCAAGATGCTTGCCCTTTTCGAGACTCTCACGGCTTACGCCCATCTGCTCGAACTGCTCCCACTTCACCTTGTCGGGATCAATACCTTGAAACGGCTGTTTCTGCTCCCCTGCATAGTCCGAAGGATTGACACGGGCGGAGTCCAGCATCTCTTTATTGGAGGGGACTTCCGGAGCTTTAAGCATCTCCGAGAGCACACGTGCACTGGCAACGGCACTCTCAAAAGGCACTTTGAAGAAGTTCAGCGGTGTGGGGTTCTTGAACTGCCGCATGAAGTTGGAGAGGAAGTTTTCCAGCGCATTGCTGTGCTTGTCGAACTTCAGGAAGCTCTGTTCATGCTCGGCGGTAGGCGGAACGGTTTTCAGTCCGCCTTTCTCGTCCGTACCTGTGACGGCTTTGAGATTCTCGTCCTTCTGATCCTTGACCAAAAGGACTTCTTGGTCTTTGATTTTTTCGTCCATATTACAATGTATTTAATGACACCAACAGCGGTGCACGGACAAAAGTAAACCAAAGAAACCGTGTATGTTAGAGGTGTTGAATAACTGCGTACTTGTGGCTTCGATATGGATAGAAGTGGCAAAAAAAGAGGTACGACTCAAAGTCATACCTCTACATTCTTTATCTCTTTCAATTTATTGCATCTCCAACAAGCTACAGTACAATCCTGCTTTAGCTTTGAGTTCGGCATGCGTACCCTTCTCCATAAGCCGTCCCTTGTCCATCACGATAATCTGGTGGGCGTTGCGGATGGTTTGCAAATGGTGAGCAAAGACCAAGACCGTACGGTTACGGATAAGGGCGGACATCGCTTGCTGTATTTTGTATTCATTGACGGGATCGACATTGCTCGTTATCTCGTCCAAAAGGAGGATGGGAGCATCCTTGAGGAAGGCACGGGCGATGGAGAGGCGTTGCTTCTGTCCGCCCGACAACCCCAAGCCGTTCTCCCCGATTATCGTTTCGTAACCATCGGGCAAACTTACGATGAAGTCGTGTATCATCGCCCGACGTGCGGCTTCCTCGATTTCCCCCTGTGTGGCATTGCGGTTGCCAACCTTGATATTGTTGGCGATAGTGTCGGAAAAGAGAATGACGTTCTGCATTACCACGCTGATTTTGCCGAGCAGATAATCGTAGTCCATTTCCCGTATGTTCACTCCGCCGATACGGATACAACCCGTCTGTGGTTCCCAAAAGCGGAGCAGTAGATTGGTGATGGTGGTCTTGCCCGAACCTGACGAGCCGACAAGAGCCGTTACCGTCCGTTCGGGTACATTGAACGTGAGGTCTTTCATCTTGAACCCCTTTTTTTCGTAATGGAACCCTATGTTTTCAAATGAGAGGTCAAAGCGTTCCGCCGTTTTCGGTTGGTCGGGATCGACGATCACGGGAGCATCCAACAGACGAGAAATGCGTTCGTAGCTATCCTTTACCTTGATGTAGTTCAGCCAATGACTCTCCATATTGACAAAAGGTTTGTAGAATTCTTTCGAGACGATGACGAACATCAGGTAAGCGAAAAGGGAAAGTTCGCCACGCCAAGTCCACCAAAGACCAAGCGTTGCCATCAGTGCGAAAGCCAGCTCAATGAGAAAGACATATCTGCCCACATTCACAGCTGCTAAACGAGAAGTCTTCTTGCTGCTTTCCCCGAACTCGCTGACAGAACGGTCGAGTCTGTCACGGAACATTCCTTTTCCTCCGAATATTTTCAGTACGGGTATGCCCTTGACATATTCCACGAAAAGGCTGACCATATCCGCCAAACCGTCTTGTGCCTCCTGCTGTGCTTTCATTCCCGAGCGGATGCCCTGATATAGAGAGAAAAGGGCAACGGGAAGGATGGCAATCATCGCCAATCCCATACGCCAGTCCACACAGAACAGTCCAATGCCAAGTATCAGAGCCACGATGAAGTCGGCGGATATCCGTGTCCAAAGGTGCCCCACCACCATTTCCATATTGTCCACGTCCTTGTGTATGACGGTGCTTATCTCGCCCAGACGCTCATTAGTATAGAAACCGAGTGAGAACATTTTCAGTTTCAAGATGATCTTCTCACGGATGCGCTCCACGAGATCGAAGCCGGCAAAGTGTTTGCTCATATCGGCTATGGCATTGGATATGGTTTTCAAAACTAATAGACCACCGAGTATCCACGCTGCCGAAATTAAAGAGATGCTTTCTCCCTGTATATGACGGTCAATAAGAAACAAGACAGTGAGCATTATCGCCGTGCCACAGAGAGCATAAATTACGAAAAACAGTGCGGAGACAATCAGATGTCGCACTCCGCGGGCAGTCAGTTCATTCAGTATATTGCGTACCATTCTTATTCCTCCTTTTCTTTTAGTTGCCATTTACTTACCCGTTCCTGTGTCTCCGTCATATTGCGATATAGTGGGCAGTTGTCCATCAATTCTCCGTGCGTTCCTGTCGCCACGACCTGCCCCTTGTCCATTACGACAATACGTTCCATATCCTGAATAGTGTTGAGACGGTGGGCGATGGTGATGACGGTCTTGTTACGCTGCAATTCATCAAGAGCTTCTTGGATGAGTTTCTCGTTCTCCCCGTCCAATGCGGCGGTTGCTTCGTCGAGAATGACAATCGGCGAGTCTTTGAGCAACATACGCGCAATGGAAATGCGCTGCTTCTCCCCACCGGAGAATTTTACACCCGCTTCGCCTACCAAGGTATCGTAACCATTGGGCAGTTCCACGATAAAGTCGTGTATGCGTGCCCTTCGCGCCGCTGTTTCCACCTCCTCTTGCGTGGCGGAGGGTTTGCCGATACGGATATTGTCCCGAATACTCGTGTTGAAAAGGAATACCTCCTGTTGCACCATAGAAAAGAAATCGGCAATGTTACGTTCGGAGAGTTCCGCAAGATTTTCTCCGCCCAGACGGACGGTTCCCGACTGCGGTTGCCAGAAACCCATCATCAGGCTTGCTAATGTGCTTTTGCCTGCCCCCGATTCGCCCACAATAGCCGTATGGTTACCCTTAGGAAATTGCAGACAGACGTCACATAACGCACAGTCTTTCTTATTCGGGTAGGCAAATGTCACGTGTGCGAAACTGACATCGGTCTGCATGGCATCCGTATTCCTGTCTGCCGTATCCCTTGCAGGTACTTCTGTAATCGACTGAACCCTCGCTAACGACTGTCCATAAACAATCCTGAAATGTTGGAACGTAGCCAGTTTGGCAAAGGAAGACGAGAACAGTCCGCCCAATATTAGGGCGAGAATAAAACGTGCCACGGTCAGTTCGCCCGAACTCATCAGCCATAGACCGACAAGCGTCATCACCACAATACCGCCCTCTAAAAACATCGTGATGAGCGTCATCGGCATGGTAACGCTGAACATACTACGCTTCACCCAGCGGATATAGTCGCGCATACCACCGAGAACTCGCTCTGTTCGGGTCTCCTCGTAGCTGAATGCTTTGATAACCGGTATTGTAGCCACATATTCCAAGAGGTCTTCCGACATCTTTTTCGTGCTTTCCATGAAATGGCGAAAACTTTTACCCCACAGACTTTTAACTGCCATCTGCAAAAGAAACGCCAACGGTAGCAGCGAGATGAGCGACAATCCCAGCCGCCAGTCCAATACCATAACAATTGCCCAAAGCAAAGCAGGAAAAAACGTTGCCGAGAGGATTTCGGGCAGTCCGTGCGCCAGATAAATCTCGATTTGCTCCACGTCGTGGTTGATGATGTTCACCAAGTCGCCCACCTTCCGCTCCTGAAAGAAGCCGAGCGGCAATCGTTGCAGGTGGCTAACGATGCGTAACCTCAACCGTGTGAGGGCGTTGTAAGCTGAGCGGTGCGCCCGCCAGATCGACGTTTCGTAGAACACGCCTCGAAGCAAGGCGAATAGTACCATCACCGCCCCGACAATCCAAATCTTTGCAGAAGCGAACGTGTCGCTCATCAGTCTGTCCACTGCCCACACCACGAGCAATAGAGGCAGCGTGCCGAAAACAAGATGCAGTATGACCACCGCATTGGAGAGCAGACTGCGGCTCTCCCGTTCCTCATCAAGAGGTCTGACTTTTTGTTTATCCATATATGTGTCGTTTTGATTTTTTCTGTTGCAAAAGTACGGCAACAAACAGGGATAAAATAACCCCGATAAGCATTACACTGCCCCAAAACAACAATTTGCTCGCATATAAACACAACAGGGGTATAAGCGTGTATAATAGGGTTATTTATTTGCTCGGAAGGTAAGTACCTTTGCACAGAATCTCACAAACAAATATGATATGTCAATCAGCTCAATAGTCCATTTATACAAAAGAATGCTCATTGTCGGCTTTCTATTGTTGTGGTCTTTTCCTATGTTTGCACAACTGCAACCAACAGAAATAAAAGTTATTGATTCAGAAAATGGGAACAGTATAGAATTTGCCGCCGTACAATGGAAAGGTTTGAATGCTCCAACGTACACGAATGGTACGACTACAAACAGGAAAGGTATTGCAAAACTAAGTGCATCAAGTAATCAAAAACTTATGCTTATGGTAAGTTATGTCGGTTATCAGACCATTACCGATACGATTACTGCAAATGGGATGCGTTATACCATAAGACTACTCCCGGAATCAACAGAGCTGGCAGATGTAGTCGTAGTAGGAAAAACAAGAGCACAAATACTCAGAGAGTCGCCTGAAGCAGTTTCTGTAATAAATGCAAAAGAACTTCAAGGCAGATCTATTTCGTTAGAAACCGTTTTGAATAAAACCATAGGTTTGAAAGTTGGGCAGACTGGCGGTTTGGGAAGCAGTTCGAGAATTATTGTTCATGGATTGGAAGGAAACCGCATTCAAATCTTATGGGACGGAATACCAATGAGTACTTCTGACGGGGCTTTTTCTCTTGATGAAATTCCGATAGACATTATAGAAAGAATAGAAGTCTATAAGAGTATCATACCCGCCCGTTTCGGATGTGATGGATTGGGGGGAGCCGTCAATATCGTTACTAAAGAGTTTAGTACGGATTATTTAGATGCCTCGTATGAATTCGGATCTTACCAAACACACAAAGGAAGTGTCTTCTCTCGCAAGAATTTTCCAAAGAGTGGCATTCTACTCGGTGCGGGAGGTTATTATACATCTGCAAAGAATGACTACTCTTTCAGAGTTCCCGAGAGAGAAAATCTGTTGGTAAGACGTGACCATGACCGTTTTCGTTCGTATATGTTGAAGGGAAAAATTGCTTTCACGAAACTTTGGTTCGATGAGATTAGTACCGAGTTCGGGTATTACAATCGTTTCAATGAAATCCAAGGTATCTTAAAAAACATACAACATGCCGAAAACAAATCAGGAATGTTTATGTTGGAAAACAAATTGATAAAAAGCGGAATGCTGAACGACCGCCTTAATCTTGAGTCCCATTTCTCCCTTTCACATACAACAAACAATTTTGTGGATACGGCACGAGTTAATCACGATTTCGAAGGAAACATATATCCGAGTCCGAATGGACAGGGAGAAACAGGGGATGTTCCTCACAACTCGAATGACAAAGGATTGGAAATCAATGAACGTATCAATTTTGATTACAAGTTGTCCGCCAATCACAGTTTGAATCTGAACACACTTATTAACTACGCCAGAAGACAACCGAGCGACAACATTGCAAGTCAGCATGCAGGTTTTGTTATCGGAGGATTTCCCAGTAAAAAGACCAGTTTCATTTCGGGGTTGACTTGGGAGTCAAAACTCTTTGATAAGAAACTGACGAATATGCTCTCCGCAAAGTATTTCCACCTCCATTCCGAGATAGAAGATTTGACTTCATACGAGATGATTGAGGCTCCGAAGAAAAAGAACAATACGACCTCACAAATAGGCTGGATAGAGGCAATAAAATACGAGCCCTTCAGAGGTTTTCACTTGAAAGCATCTTACCAGCGGGCAATACGCCTTCCCAATTCACAAGAACTATTCGGTGATGGTATCATCACCTTTCCTGCAGCCGGATTGAGACCAGAGAAAAGCCACAACTTCAATCTGGGGTTCTTAATAGACAAAAATGATGTCCTCGGCTTATCGCGATTGCAATTTGAAGTGAACAGCTTTTATATGCAGGTAAGCGATATGATAAAACTGATGAAACAACACATGGCAGCCGGATATGTAAACGCAGAAAAGGTACATATTAAAGGTATAGAAACCGAAATAAAATTGGACATATCGCCAACGGTCTATGCCTACGGAAATCTAACTTATCAGGATGTGCGTGATGTCTTGAACTATTTACCCGGTACCCAAGCCCCCAATCCGACAAAAGGATTGCGACTACCGAACATTCCCTATTTGTTCGCCAACTTCGGGGCGGAGTATCACAGCAACCGATTATTCAAGAATTGGTATGTCAAGGCTTTCTGGGACGGCAAATTTACTGAGGAGTTCTTCTACTTCTGGGAACTTACCGAATTACAGAAACGACGTATTCCCCGCAGTTTCGTCAATGACATAGGGCTATTGTTGACCTACAAAAGCAAATATTCCGTAGCCTTGGAATGCCATAATATAATGAACAAAGAAGTTTGGGACCAATTCCGCCAACCATTGGCAGGACGGACACTTCACCTCAAATTCAGATATGTCTTCTCAAAAGGAATTTTCTAATTTAACAAATATAAAAAGATGAATACAACAATTTTCAATCGTATAGCTTTTTCTGCTATGCTGGTCGGCTTCATAGGGCTGACATCTTGTAACAAAAATGATGAACCTACGCCTACTCCTCAAGAGGTGCAGCAACATTTCACCTTTGTGCATTATGTGGACAAAAGTGCTTATGTAGGGACATTCAGTGATTTGACTCCTCAAGCGACCAACAATAAGAAAGCATTTGAATTCGGGTTCGGTTGCTACCTCTTTGCTAAGGGTAATACAGTGCTTGTACCCGAAGGGAAATTCGGGGATAAGATACATAAGTTTACAAGAGGTGCCCATGGAGAACTGATAAAAGCAGGTACTATGACATTTGAACAGATGGCTCAACCCGGAGAAATTAACTTCGTTGATGAACAGCGGGCATACGTTGCTTTGCATGGACGTGGAAAAATTGCGTTAATCAATACTTCAACATTGCAAAAGGAAGATGAAATTGACCTCTCGTCTTATGCGGTTCAAGACAACAATCCTGATCCCGGCTGTAATGTCATCCGTGATGGAAAGATGTATGTTGCCCTCAATCAGCTCAATTCGCCTCATACCTCTGTACCGGGTACTGGAGCAGAGGTAGCTATCATTGACCTCAAGACGAAAAAGACTGAAGTTATCAAAGATAACCGCACAAGTGTTGTAGGATTGTTCCGCCATTCTGATGCATTCATAGACGAGCGGGGTGACATCTACTTTTACAGTGCGGGCAACAACTTCAATGTTGCCGATAAGGAAGGTTTCCTGCGTATCCGCAAAGGAAGCGACAAATGGGATAGCGATTATCTGTTCAACCTATCGAAGACAACCATAAAAGGAATAGGCAAAACAGGGCAGTATATGATTAAGTCTTTCTATGCAGGTAATGGTATTGTGTATAGTTGCGTGAAAGTAACGGATACAGAATTTGGAATACTCAAGAAAGACTTCCAACCCGTGAAAATCGACATTTGGAACAAAACCATCGAAAAACTCGATTTGCCAATGACCGACAGCAATGGCTCTTTTGCTATAACTCGCTACAAGGACTTCATCGTCTTTGGAATGACATGTAACAATGGTACGGGGTATTACACCTACAATACCAAGACAGGCGAATGCTCGCAAAACCCAATTGTTACTGCCATAGGAGTTCCTTCAAGTTTAGTCGCATTTGAGTAAACTCTCATTAAAAACATTTCTCATGGAGCTATTGGTTCTTTTTTGAGAGTAATACGGATAAAAACTTGCAATAATTCAAGTTTTTATCCGTATTTGTTTGTAACTTTGCAAAAAGACATGATAAAATGACCATAGAATTTTGTGCAATCAATAAGCCTGAAGATTGGATGGAGATGGTTGCCGAACAATTTGGCACATCAGTAATAAACGATGGATTTACCATTCCTTCTTCTATTGGTAGTGGATTCTTCAAACAATATTATCCTCTGCCATGGCTAACATTGACTTATATCAGTTTCGTAGCATACGAGCCGATAACTATGATACGTCGCTCGGTGGAAAACTCGAAATGGATTCCTGTCATGTTCTATATCAATGAGCATAAACACGAGCAGATAATTGGAACAAGTACAAAAACGGTCGGAGTGGACACGCTCGATGGCATTTTCATGCCTTCAAGTAGCATCCCGACTGAGTGGAGTTTTCCTCCAAAGAAACGATACGAAAATATTACACTGACTTTCAATAAGGATTGGATTGAAAAGATTGATGCAGCACATGAAACCTATATCGGTCGGCTTCTCCAATCGGACAAGGCTTTTTATTTGTTTGAGACCATTACACCTGCAATGCAACAGGTCTTGGATAACATTAAGTCTATAACTGAAATCGACAATCCTTTTTCAACGCTTCATTTGCATGGAAAAACTATGGAATTACTGACAATGTTCCTTGAAAAGCTCGAAAAACGTTCGGAAGTAAAATCTCTTGCCAACCTAAACTTGAATGATGTTGAATCAGTATTCCGTGTTCGTCGCCAGATTCTTCAAAGTCTCAGTAATGTACCGAGTATTCCCGAATTGGCGCGTGAAGCCAATATGAGCAGTTCCAAATTACAAAAGTGCTTCAAGCAGGTTATTGGAAAAGCCATCGCAGAATATGCCCTATCCGAAAAGATGGAATGGGCAAAACGACTGCTTTCCACTCGCCTCTACTCGGTGTCAGAAGTAGGCTATAAAGTTGGATATGCTAACCTCAGTCATTTCACAGAGGCTTTCTGCAAATATCACAGGATAAAACCTAAGCAATATCTTGATTCATTATAAGTTTTACACAAATATTACTTGCTTTTTGAGGGTTATTTTGCCCTAAACAATCTTTCGAACTTAGCCTGCAAAAACATCAGGCAATGAAAATAACGACATTTAAGTTTCATTTTTTTGCCGGAGTAACAATCTTATCATTGTTTTCCGGTATTTCTGTTTATGCACAATCTCCGAATGAAACAGACTCTCTCTATACAGAAGAAATCTCATCGGATAACCGCATTAAACTCAATGGTTATCTCCGTGCAGGTCTTTTCGGCGGAGAAAAAGAAATACGCAATTACTACGGAGAAGGTGCCTTGAAATTAGAAGTTCCCATCGGCATAAGTGCTTCTGCCTTTTCGGAAGTCCGTTACAGAGCTGATGGCAACAACAATCATAAGTTCGGCATCCGCGAGGCTTATCTAAATCTTAATCTTGGTAAGTTCGATTTTCGGGTGGGTGAGCAAATCGTTCTTTGGGGGCGTGCAGATGGATTCAATCCGACCAACAACGTTACTCCCCAAGACTTTTGTGTATTCTCTCCGGAAGAAGACGATAAGCGGTTGGGGAATTTTTCCGTGAAAGGTGTCTTTAATCCTTATCCCTTCCGTATCGAAGTGGATTGGGTACCTGTTTATAAATCGTCATTGTTCCCATTCATCGGAAACCCTATGGGAGATGGGATTGTATGGAACAATGAAAAACGTCCTTACCGATGGAAGAATCAGTCTTTCGGAGTGAAAATAGATTTGGAAAAACCGTCTTTCGACCTCTCTCTTTCCTATTACAACGGGCTGCATAAATTTCCCGGCATCGCGTATAAAAAAACTCCTTCTGAAATCCAGTTATCACAAGAGCCCTATCGGGTGCATATTGTTGGAATGGACTTTTCCTCCTCGTTGGGCAACTACGGACTAAGAGGGGAATTTGCCTGTTCACTCCCCGAAAAAAGTAATAATTCCATTTATTCCGTTCCCAATAAGCAAATGGAATACACGATCGGGATTGACCGAAGCTGGGATAATTTCAGTTTGATTGTACAGTACATAGGTAAGTATATACCGGACTTGGCGACAGACATCAAAGGCAATCCGATAGAACAGAAACTTAACTCGCTGAACCGTATTCTTTTCACGCAACACGAACGTTGGAATCATTCGGTTTCAGTCAGACCTGCACTGTCATTATTTCATGAGACATTAAATGTGGAACTACTTGGGTTATGCCAATTCAGTACAAAAGAATACTTCTTTCAACCCAAGGTACGCTATGCCATAGCCGATGCCGTTACGCTTACGGTGGGAGGTCAGCTGTTTTACGGACCAGATGACCGATTATTCGGAATATTGGAAAAGACCAAGAACTCGGTTTTTACGGAGTTGAAAGTTTCGTTTTAGATTATCTCATCTCAAAATAATATCGAATGAAGAAATTAGCTGAATTTGTGATACGATACCGCTGGGCGGTCATCGTATTCTTTCTTGCACTGACAGCTTTTATGGGCTTTCAGATGAAGAATGCAAGTTTTAATCCCGACCTGCTTACCTATCTGCCGGAGCATCTGCCTTCCCGCATGAACCAAAAGCAGATAGAAAAGATGTTTGGAGGAACGGATATGGTGATGATTGTCGTACAGACAGATGATGTCGTGAATGGCAAGACACTAAAGCGTGTAGAGCATTTCTCACAGGACATGCAGAACATAAAAGGCATAGAACGAGTGATGTCTGTCTTTGAATTGAAAAATGTCCGCAGTGAGAATGACGCAATGACCGTTGATGCGGCCGTGAAAATGATTCCACGGACTGCTGAAGATGTAGCCACTATTAAGAAAGAGCTTGCCGGTAACGACCTTGTCTATGGAAGCGTGATTTCCAAAGATTTTACGACCACAGCCATTATTGGATTGCTTGAACCTGGAGCAAAGGACAAGGACGTAATAGACCAAGTGGAGGCAATGATTGCCAAGTATCCCGGCACAGAGAAAGTTCTTTTGGGAGGTTCTCCGTATATGCGAATGCAGAATGCGGGAATGATGCAGAAGGATATGGCTCGGCTCATTCCTCTCGGATTGTTGTTGATGATGGTCTTTCTCTTTATCAGCTTCCGTCAGTTCAGAGGGGTATGGCTTCCCATTCTGATTGTAGTCATGGCGATATTCACGGCATTGGGTGCAACACCTTTGTTGGGATGGAAGTTTGCCGTTACGACCATTATTTTAGTTGTATTGCTGATTGCCACCGCCAATTCCTATGGCATACACATGTTTGCCCGCTACCAAAGAGACAATCTTCCCGGAAACAACTATACAGCAAAAGAATTGTCTGTCAAAATGGTTACAAGTCTCGGCGCTCCCATTATCTTGTCAGGATTGACAACCATTGCAGGGTTGCTCTGTATGTTGGGACATGTGCTGATTCCCGGTGGACAGATGGGAGTTCTTGGCAGTATCGGTATCGGACTTGCCTTGATTGGAAGTCTGTTCTTTATACCTGCATTGAGTTCGGTACTTCCCAAAACCAAACCTCGATTGAGAGCGGATAACAACCCTAAAAGCAAAAGAGGAATAGAGTTGGACAGATTGTTGGACTTTATTGCCGATTGGGTAACGAAAAAGCCCAAGACTATTTTGGCTTTATTCGTGGTCATTTCTCTAATCGGAGCAGCCGGACTGTTGCGTTTCAGCATCAACTCAAATCCCGCCGAGTTGTTCCCTGACGGACATCCTGCGAAGGAGTCCGCACAAATCATCAATAAGGAACTGGGGGGCTTCTTCCCGCTCTGTGTCGTGTTCGAAGGCGACATCAAAGACCCTGCCTTGTTGAAGAAAATTGATGATTTGGAGAAAAAGGTGCGAGAAATCCCCGAAGTGGGAACAACGCAGTCTATCGCGAAAGTTACACGTCAGATCAGCCGTGCTCTCTATAACAAAGGCGAAGAAGGTTATGATAAAATCCCCGACACCTACGATGCCGTATCACAATACTTCGAGTTGTATCTGATGAGCGGCAGTCAGAAGGATTTGGAAAAGATGGTGGATTTCAATTTTGAGAAAGCTCTCTTGATGATTCGTTTCAAGGAATTGAACACACCGGTATTGCGACAATGTGTTGCTCAAATCAAGGAAATGGTAAAAGATGACCCCAATGTGAAACTTGTTGGTGGCAATGCCGATGTATTCACGGATATGGACAAGCATGTCGTAAGCGGGCAGTTCCTTTCTTTGTTGATTTCCCTCGTTGTTGTATTTATCATTATATCCCTCGGTTTCAAATCGTTTAAGGCAGGATTACTGCAAATCGTTCCACTCATGTTTGCCATGTTGATGCTTTTCGGACTGATGGGATATTTTGGTATTGACCTGAACTTTATGACCGCCTTCCAAGCCTCTATCCTTATTGGAGTCGGCGTGGACTATACGATTCATGTTGTCTGGCGGTATCGGGAGGAACGACGTGCGGGTTACGACGATAAGGAGGCTGTACATCGCTTGTTCAAGGCAACGGGACGCGGTATCGTATTCAATGCCATTGCCGTTATTATCGGATTTGTAGTTCTGCTCTTTTCAGGCTTCCTGCCCGTTCGCTTTTTCGGAATGATGATGGTAACAATCATTTTCGTATGCCTCATTGCCGCAGTGCTGCTCGTACCTGCGCTATGTATGGTGTTGAAACCGAAATTCTTGAGACAGAAAATCCATTGCAAATAACTTAAAAGGACTGAAAGGATAAAAGCAATAAAAGAAACAGTCAAAAGCTTATGAGCTTTTCAAAGAAGATTGATACACGAATATTCATCAAACAATAAATACAATGAAGAAAGTTTTTTTATCGGCGGTTATAACAATCGCAACCATGTGGGCAAATGTTGCTTATGCACAAGGAGGAGTATCTCCGCAACAAGTACAACAAAAAGCCATTGAAGCCACTCGTATTGCCGGAATGGAAACAGAATCATCAATGACGATTTACAGTCCGTCCGGAGACAAACGAGTTCGCAAGATGACTATTGTCAGTAAACTCTACGAGAATGGTAGTTTGGAAAAAAACTCATTCGGTTTATCGAACCTGCTGATGTGAAAGGCACCGGGTTTCTATCGTTCGATTATTTGAAGAAGAACGATGACAAGTGGATTTATATGCCGGCTCTTCGTAAAACCCGACGTATTGTAAGTTCAGAGAATGCCAAAAGTTTCATGGGGTCTGAGTTTTCTTACGCCGATATGTCCACACCAGCTGTCGAAGATTTCAACTATAAATTCTTGAAAGACCAAAATGTAGGTAATCATGTCTGCTATGTCTTAGAAATTACGCCAAAGAACAAAACCATTGCCAATGAAAACGGTTTCTCTAAGAAAATAGCCTATATCGACAAGCACATTTTTATTATCCGTAAGGCTACATACTACAATCTTGCCGGAGAGAAAGAAAAGGAGATGACCGTCTCTGCAATCACGGAAGTGGATACAAAGCACCATAAGTATCGCTTTAAGGAGATGACAATGATTAATCTGAAAAATAAAAGAAAGTCGGTATTGAATAACAACGTTATTAAGTTCACCCCTTCAATTTCGGACAGTTATTTCACCACTCGCACACTGGAACAAGGCAAGTAAAACTTCTCTTTTCCATTCTACCTCCATTTGTTGCAATCAGAAGTTGTAACAGGTGGAGGTTTTGTGCATTTATCATAAGCACAAACAATTTAGCAATATAAAAATCATAAGATGAAACAACTGATTGAAACAGAAACCTTTGAGTTGCTGCTATCAGACAATAGCAAAACTGCAACAGACAATCTTATCAAGGAAATTATAAGGTTGGGGGAAACCGAAGCAAACCTTGCTTCATTGTATCGTACTCTCCATTACACTCGATTCTATTTAGAAAGTATGACTGAAACATCAGGCATACCAACTGAAATGGGAAAAAAATGTATCAGAGCTGCTCTTTGTCATTGACACGGAGTTCGAATTGCTGAGGATGCGGATGCAAGGAGTGTTGCCCGCATCACAAAGCAAACCTGCCAAGAAGTTGCATTGGAGACAGGTAAGGCAACAAACTTGGTCGAACTACTTTACTCATTTGATACCTGCAACTGCATCAAT
>ERZ773265.397-NODE-397-length-27825-cov-51.594058_pt1 | contig 27825 bp, 23 predicted proteins | sample MGYA00580512_ERZ773265 | MGnify/ENA primary metagenome ERZ773265 (study PRJEB29015, sample SAMEA2738169) | human oral metagenome | biome: human oral; feature: human-associated habitat; material: saliva | place: China | collected 2183 ... | reverse complement strand
CCGACCTGCCCGACGTTGACCTGTTCCTGCGTTCCTCCGGTGAGCAGCGCATCTCAAACTTCCTGCTCTGGCAGAGCGCCTACGCCGAATTCGTCTTCATGAACGTGCTCTGGCCCGACGTCGACCGCCGCACCCTCTGGGAAGCCGTCGAAGAGTACGCGCGCCGCGACCGCCGCTACGGGGGTGCAGTCGACGCCGTCGCCGCCGAGTAGGCCGACCACTAAGCCCAGGCGTTAGCGCCCCAACGCGACGACCCGGTTCGCCGCCCACAAACCACCCACACCTCCAACACTAGGGAGAACAAATGCGCATCTACCCGACCTTCTTCAACATCTTCTTCAAGGGCATGGACCCCGAGAAGGCACACCACATCGGCTTCTGGGGCGTGCAGACCCTGCGTAACGTCGGCATCACCCGCGCGCTGCGCAAGTACTTCCAGCCCGCACCCGAACTGGCAACCACCGTCATGGGCATTACTTTCCCCTCGCCGTTCGGCCTGGCTGCAGGCTTCGACAAGGGCGGTAAGGGCATTGCCGCGCTGGCTGGTATCGGCTTCGGCCACGTCGAGATTGGTACCATCACCGGTCAGGCGCAGCCCGGCAACCCGCAGCCGCGCCTCTTCCGCCTCGTCGAAGACAAGGCCGTCATCAACCGCATGGGCTTCAACAACGACGGTGCCGCAGCGGCAGGTCCGCGCGTTGCTGCCGCCCGCGCAGACCTCGAAACCGAATACCGAGGCGTCGTACGCCCCATCATCGGCGTGAACATCGGCAAGACCAAGATCGTGGAACTCGAGAACGCCATCGACGACTACCTGATCTCCACCCGCACCCTGGCACCGCAGGCAGACTACCTGGTTGTCAACGTCTCCTCCCCGAACACCCCCGGCCTGCGCACCCTGCAGGCCATCGAATCCCTGCGCCCGCTGCTCACCGCCGTGCGCGAGGAGGCAGACCGCGTCAGCCCCAACCGCCACGTACCCCTCACCGTCAAGATCGCACCCGACCTGGTCGACGAGGACATCATCGAGGTGGCGGCCCTGGCCAAGGAACTGAAGCTGGACGGCATCATCGCCACCAACACCACCATCGCCCGCGAAGGCCTGGGCCTGACCAGCGATATGACCAAGGTCAAGGAAATCGGTGCCGGCGGCCTCTCCGGCGCGCCGCTGAAGCCCCGCTCCCTCGAGGTGCTGCGCCTGCTCAAGCGTGAAATCGGCGACGACCTGGCCATCATCTCCGTCGGCGGCGTGACCACCGCCGAGGACGTGCAGGAACGCCTGGACGCTGGCGCCGACCTGGTGCAGGGCTACACCGCCTTCCTGTACGAGGGTCCGCTCTGGGCGGCACACATTAACCGCGGCCTGGTGAAGCTACGCCGCGCTCGCCGCTAGAAGGTTTGCAGGCGGGAGCGTTATGCTTCCCGGCGCGCTGACATGGCGTGTTGACTTGGCGTGTTGAGGGGGGGGCACCGTTCTCTACCCGTTGGGGTGGATGCGGTGCCCCTTTTGCGTTTCTGCGCGGGCAAACAGCTCGCGTAATCGGACGAACCACCGCCGGACAACAACCGGGCGATGGGAATAGACCAATAACGGGTTCTAGGCGCGCACCCCCGCATAATGGAGATAGACGGGAAATCATGCACTACAACGATGTGGAGGACCACCCATGACCCCCAACGCGCTGAACCGCCGCTCAATGTTGACCGGAGGCTCGCTCCTCGGCCTCGGCACCCTGCTCACCGCATGCGCCCCGCACGACACCACGCCGACAGGAGGCGCAGCCACGGCATCCGGCGCAGCCACCACCAACAGCGCCGGCGAATACCGCAAAGCGGACGCCAAAGGCCCCGCCCAAAACGTTCCCAAACCCAACGCCCCCGAAGACGGCTACCGCGAAAAGACCGCCGCCGGCATCCGCAAAACCATGGATGCCTGGAACCAGTGGATTAACTACGGCATCCAAACCGGCGACTACAGCAAAGCACGCGAATTCCTCTCCTCGACAAACGACGGAGAACTCAAAATCTACCGGGAAATAGAAGCACTCTACCGGCGCGGCGGCTGGGTCATCGACGGCATCCAATACTTCAAGCCCGTCGGCGAGCCCTGGACCGAGGACGACCAAACCTACCGTCTGAAAACCCGCCACGAATGGGACAAAGAAACCGACGTGGAACCAGATGGTCGCCAAGAAACCTGGAGCAGCGACAAACAAGAAGAAACCTACATCTTCGCCCTCGAACACCGCGACGGCAGGTGGCAGATCCTCTACTCCCAAATCGACGTCTAAGCGATACATTCGCCGCATAAGAGGGTAGCGGGCATAAAAATAGGGGAGAGGCCCAAACAATCAGGACCTCTCCCCACACCCCACAAACGCAAACCCCAACACGGGGCCGCGCCACAGGGCACTAACGATTAGCGCGGGTACTCGCCGTACTTCACCATCGGAACCGGACGGCGCCAACGACGAACCATCATCACACGGTTAAATGTGTACATACCACCACCGCGCTGAACCTCGCCAAACTTAGCAATCAGCTTCTTCTTCAGACCACGCCACAGAATCCAGGAATCACCAATCCACAGCAGCAATAGACCCCAAAGGATGTACGTAGTAATACGCTGGAAACCGTCCGCAGCCTCAGCAGAACCAAAGAAACCGGGGATAAACAGGGTGAAAATAAAGAACGCCAGCATAACAAACAACATGACGTCACCAATATTACGGCGCGCATCCACATAATCACGGATGTAACGACGCTGCGGACCCTGATCCACAAGAGGCAAGAAACGCTGATCACCGCCATGCAACGCCTCATTCTGACGAGCACGAAGCTTAGCGTTATCCTCACGCTCACGACGACGAAGCTCAGCACGCGCCTCACGATCATTCGCAAGCGCATGATCACCGCCGCCCACCAAAGGCCTATGACGAGCCGCCTCCCGCTCCTTACGCGAAGGAGTCGGACGGCCCTTCTTCGGGGTAAACTTCGGATCAACCGGAGCCTGCGGCTCCTCTACAACCTGCGGCTGAGCAGCTTCAGTCTCAGCCTTCTTATTCTTACGACCAAACACCCTCCCATCATACCCGACACACACAGATACACCCCCTCCACAACAAAACCACGTCAGAGCCTGAAACACCACAGCCCCACCCCACCGCAAGACCCCGAATAACACACCCCCACACCCCGCGATGTAAGGTAGAAACATGACTACTGAATTCACCCACCACAGCGCCCTCAACGACGCAATCAACGAACGATTCGAAGCCACCCTACAAACCCTCACCGACCTCGTCGCCATTCCCTCCATCGCCTGGGAATCCCACGACCTCACCCAGGTCGACCGCAGTGCAGAAGCAGTCGCCGCACTCGCCCGCAAGGCAGGCTTCGACAACGCACGCATCGAACGCGCCACCTACACCACCACCGACGGCACCGAAAAGCAGGGCATGCCCGCCGTCATCGCCCAGCGCCCCGCCGCCGAAGGCTACCCGACCATCCTGCTCTACGCCCACCACGATGTACAGCCCGCCGGCAACCTCGACCTCTGGGACACCGAACCCTTCGTCGCCACCCGCAAGGGCGACCGCCTCTACGGCCGCGGCGCAGCAGACGACAAAGCAGGCATCCTCGTACACCTCGCCGCGCTCGCAGCCATCAACGAAACCCTCGGCGATGACTTCAAACTCGGCGTGAAACTCTTCATCGAAGGCGAAGAAGAAGCAGGCTCACCCTCCTTCGTCTCCTTCCTCAACACCTACCGCGACGAACTATCCGCCGACTACATCATCGTCGCAGACTCCGCCAACTGGCGCGCCGGCGTACCCGCACTCACCACCAGCCTGCGCGGCGTCGCATCCGGCGACATCGAAGTACGCGTCGGCAGCCACGCCATCCACTCCGGCATGTTCGGCGGCCCCATGCTCGACGCACACACCCTCATGGCACAGCTCCTCGCAACCCTGCACGACGCCACCGGCGCCGTAGCCGTCGAAGGCCTACACCGAGCCCCCGAACCCGAACTCGAATACGCCGAAGCAGACTTCCGCAACGACTCCGGAATCCTCGACTCAGTACCCCTCGCAGGCACCGGAACCGTCGCCTCCCGCCTGTGGACCCAGCCGGCCATCTCCGTCATCGGCATGGACATCCCCAGCATCGCAACCTCTTCCAACACCCTGGCAGTCCTCTCCCGAGCACGCATCAGCACCCGTCTCGCACCCGGCGACACCCCCGAAAACGCACACCGCGCGCTCGCCGAGCACGTCAAAGCCCACGCACCCCACGGCGCCGAGGTCAGCTACACCGCCGTGGATTCCGGCATGCCCTTCTCGACCGAGGTGGACGCAGACGGTGCGCAGACCGCCCTGGACGCCATGCGCGCCGCCTGGGACCTGGAACCCGTACAGACCGGCATGGGCGGCTCCATTCCGTTCATCTCCGACCTGAAGGACCTCTTCCCCCAGGCACAGATCCTCGTCACCGGCGTAGAAGACCCCGACACCCGCGCACACAGCGCCAACGAGTCCCTGTACATCCCGGACTTCAAGAACGCAATCCTGGCGGAGGCACTGCTGCTCAGCGCACTCGGCACCCGCTAGGCGCCGAAGAAGCGCCTCCAAAGCACCGCGGCGCGCCGGACACCAACCGGCCCACCGGCGCGCCGCGGCAACGCGGAATACCGCGGCGAGATACCGAAGCGGGGGAGTAGCGCCCCCGCAACGGTCGCGATACTGCAATCGCGATACAGAGGCGGGGTGCCGCGGTAGGGAACCGGCCAGCAGGCCCACCAATGAGTCCCCGAACACATCCACCCCCACCGTAAATTCGGTATCCTAGAAGCAGAATTACCGTGAAAGCCCACGCGCAAACGCTCACGCCCCCGGCGAACTACACACAACCCAGGTTGTGAAGAACTCACCCCGGCGCGTATCGTGAAGGCTAAAACGCCCGAAACACCGCACACGGCCAACACGGGCAACCAACACAACAAAGGACAACACTCATGAGTGAAACCACCACCGAACTTCCCACCCACGGCGTCACCCTCACCGAGGTCGCACAGGCCAAGGTCCGCGCACTCCTCGAGCAGGAAGGCCGCACCGACCTGCGCCTGCGCATCGCCGTCCAGCCCGGCGGCTGCTCCGGCCTCATCTACCAGCTCTACTTCGACGAGCGCGTCCTCGACGGCGACGCAGTCCGCGACTTCGACGGCGTAGAGGTCATCGTCGACAAGATGAGCGCACCCTACCTCGACGGCTCCACCATCGACTTCGAAGACACCATCGAAAAGCAGGGCTTCTCCATCGACAACCCCAACGCAGCAGGCTCCTGCGCATGCGGTGACTCCTTCCACTAAACCGAAGACACCCCGGCGCTAAGCACCACCACAGTGCATCACGCCTAGTAAACCCCCGTCTCGCATACTGCACCCAACCGTGCAGATACGCGACGGGGGTTTTACACTTAAAACATGACTACGCACGAAATCACCTGGAAATACATCCTCAACCAACTGGTTAAGCACCAGAACCTCAGCGACACCGAAGTCGCCTGGGCCATGGACCAAATCATGACCGGCCAAACCGAACAGCCGATCCTCGCATCTTTCCTCACCGCACTGCACTCAAAGGGCGAAACCCCCGAAGAACTCGGCGCTCTCGCAGCCGGCATGATCGCCAAAGCCGAGACCGTCGACATCGACCCCCACGCCGTAGACATCGTCGGCACCGGCGGCGACCAGCAAAACACCGTCAACATCTCCACCATGGCCGCCCTCGTCATCGCAGGCACCGGCGCAACCGTCGTCAAGCACGGCAACCGCGCCTCCACCTCCAAATCAGGCTCCGCAGACGTCCTCGAAGCCCTCGGAATCCGCCTGGACATGCCCATTCCCGCCGTCGCTGAATGCGCTCGCGAGACCGGCATCACGTTCCTGTTTGCCATGACCTTCCACCCGGCCATGCGCCACGTGGGCCCGACCCGCCGCCTGCTGGGTATTCCGACCGCGTTCAACTACCTGGGCCCCATGACCAACCCGGCCCGCGTGAAGTCCTCGGCAATTGGCGTGGCAAACCCGGTCATGGCTGAGAAGATGGCTCACGTCTTCGCTGAGCGCGGCGATCACGCCCTGATTTTCCGCGGAGACGACGGCCTGGACGAGCTGACCATCGCCACCACGAGCCGCCTGTGGGAGGCTGTAGACGGCAAACTGACCGAGTACCGTTTTGACCCGACCGAGTACGGCCTGCAGAACGCACCGCTGGAGCAGCTGCGAGGCGGCGACGCCGAGTACAACGCGGGTGTGTTCCGGGCCATTTTGGCGGGGGAGGGGGAGTCCCCGAAGAGCCCGCTGCGCGCTATTCACGACGCCGTGCTCATCAACGCGGCCGCAGGCCTGGTGGCCTACCGCCCGACCAACGGTGAGAGCTTTGAGACGCGCTTCACTCAGGCCCTGGCCGATGCGCGCGAGTCCATTGCATCCGGTGCAGCGGAGCGAGTGCTCAACGCCTGGGTAGAGTTCAGCGAAAAGCACGCGGAGGACTAGGGAATCAGTAGCCAGAGGCGAGAGCCTCGAGGCTGATTTCAGAAGCCGAGCTGAGAAGGGCTAGGAGCTCTGGAGGTCGAAAGCTCTAGAAATCAAAGACAGGCACCCGAGACGAACAGAGTGCACCGAAGGGTGCGGGGTCTCGGGTGCCTGTCGCTTAACGGAACGACGAGGAGATGTGAGCGGCGTAGAGTTTGAGCGTGTAGCTGAGCGTCGAGAAAGCCGAGGCGCCCGGAACGTAGAACAGCGGACGGGGACAGCGTAGTCGCATCACAAGGAGAACCGGTTCGCCCCGCATCAGTTAGAGCACCAGTCAGGGCGCAGAAAGCACCCGAGAACCGTCGGTGGGGTAGTGAAAAATAGGTCTACTTTACATAATGTATATTATCGGCTTTTTAAGGAGATTGATGAATACTTGATTCTGCCTTGTTGAACGCCGTCTTAACACTCGATGTATTCACCTGCATTTTCCGTCATAACCCATCCCCGCAGGTACCTCACCTGACATAATGGGCGTAGGCCGCCGAGACATTGATGGCTCAGAACCCGATACGTCTGAAACGTGTTGAGCTCGCACCCGCGCGGCACACATTCCGAAACTCCGAAGGAGGAAACATGGATTGGCTCTTCGAGACACCCTGGACGCTCTGGGTTGTTCTCGCCCTCGCCTTCGCCGTTATTGAGATGCTCAGCCTCGACCTGTTCTTTCTCATGCTGGCGATTAGCGCAGGCATTACCGCGGCAATATCGCCCTTCGTTGATAACATGCTCATCCGAACTGTTATTTTCGTAGTGATCTGCTTGGTTCTGGTTCTTGGCCTGCGCCCACCGCTGCTCAAGAAGCTCAATCGGTCGGCCGGTAACACCAGCACCAACGTCGAGGCGCTCATCGGGTCTGAGGTACGCATCACTCAAGATGTAACCAGTGAAAGCGGTTTGGTTGTACTGGCCGGCGATACATGGACGGCGCGTACCGTATCCGGAACGCTCCCCGCGGGAAGCCTCGCGAAGGTCAGGTCCATTGATGGTGCCACCGCAATCGTAGAGCCTCTCCCCCACAGCTAATACCCACCTGAATACCGGCTCTAGAAGCAGATTCAGATACCCAAAAACACGCCATATAACACACCGATAAGGAGAAATAATGCCTATCAGCCTTATTCTGACGGTCCTACTCATCATCTTCGTGCTGACGATGCTCGCCAAGACCGTGCGCGTCATCCCGCAGGGACGAGCCGGCATCGTCGAACGACTGGGTAAGTTCCGCGCCGTTCTCAAGCCCGGCCTGCACATCGTCATCCCCGTGGTTGACCGCGTGCTGCCCCTCATCGACCTGCGCGAACAGGTGGTGTCCTTCCCCTCGCAGTCCGTGATTACCGAAGATAACCTCGTGGTCGGCATCGACACCGTCGTGTACTTCCAGGTCACCGACCCCCGCTCGGCAACCTACGAAATTACCAACTACATTCGCGCCGTGGACGAGCTGACCAGCGCAACCCTGCGTAATGTCGTCGGTGGCCTGAACCTGGAGCAGACCCTCACCTCCCGCGACCAGATTAACGCGGAGCTGCGCGGCGTGCTCGACTCCACCACCGGCCGCTGGGGCCTGCGCGTCTCCCGCGTGGATATCAAGGAAATTCAGCCTCCTGTGTCCATCCAGGACTCCATGGAGAAGCAGATGCGCGCTGAGCGTGACCGCCGCGCAGCAATCCTCACCGCAGAAGGCCAGAAGCAGTCTGACATTCTGACCGCCGAGGGTGAATCCCGCGCCGCAATCCTGCGCGCAGAGGGTGAAAAGCAGGCACAGATTCTGCGCGCAGAGGGCGACGCACAGTCCGCCATCCTGCGCGCAAACGGTGAGGCCGAGGCCGTGCAGAAGGTCTTCGCCGCCATCCACGAGGCCAACCCCAGCCAGCAGCTTCTCACCTACCAGTACCTGCAGACCCTGCCCAAGCTCGCCGAAGGCGACGCCAACAAGCTCTGGTTCATCCCGACCGAGCTCGGCGATGCACTGCGAGGCCTGGGTAACGCGTTCGGCACCCTGCCCGCATCCAACCTGGCGGACGCACCCGCAAAGTCCTCCGCCCCGAAGGCCGAGGGTCAGAGCTACGGCATCAACGGCTAGCAGGCACCTAAAAAATTCATAGGGTTCAACCCCTGCACAGTGGGCGGGCGGAGACTATTACCGATATAATGGATGTTTTGTAAACGTTCGAGGGAATAGCTCTCCCCCGCCCAACGTTATGCCTAAAGCGCCAAAGAGCGCACCCGACGACACTGGAGGAAAAATGAGCGATCGTAGCCTGCGCGGTATGCGCCTGGGTTCCCAGTCGATGGAAACCGAATCGAACGTGCAGCCGGCACCCCGCCAGCGCGTCGAGTACCGCACCGCAGACGGTGACCGTGTTTTCGTGACTTTCGCGGCCGAGGCAGAGATTCCCCCGGTCTGGACCGCAAAGTCCGGCAAGGAGGCCTTCCTGGTCAACGGTGATTCCACCGCCAACGCCGAGGATGAGAAGCCTGCACGTACCCACTGGGACATGCTCATGGAGCGTCGCAGCATTGAAGAGCTGGAGAAGACCCTGGAGGAGCGCCTGGAGTACTACCGCAACCACTTCGCGGTCTAAGGAACGTCTAGATACGTTAAGGGGCCTTTCAGCGGCATGTGAGCCGCCGAAAGGCCCCTTTTGTGTACCCCGGATGCCTTCCTGCCCGTCATGTGCGAGAGGCGTTAGGGGCTCTCAGAGGATTCCAACAGAAAGGGGCCGGGTCGGATGCTCGTAATGCGCATCCGACCCGGCCCCTCATATGAGGTTGGGTTATGACCCGGGACTACTTCTTGCCCAGGGCCTTCTTCAGCTTCTCCGCGTGGCTCTTCAGGCCCCAGCGGGTCACCTTCGACATCGAATCGAAGATGATGTTGCCGTCCATCTTTGAGGCGCCCACCTCGCGCTCAACGAAGGTAATCGGAACCTCGACAATCTTCAGGCCGGCCTGCTCCGAACGCCACGCCAAATCCACCTGGAACACGTAGCCCTTCGAATCGATGCCGTCCAGGTTCAGACGCTGCAGGGCCTCGCGGCGGTACGCGCGGAAACCTGCGGTGATGTCCTTGATGGAGGTGCCCAGCACCATACGGGTGTACAGGTTAGCGCCGCGCGAGAGAATCTGGCGGTGAGCCGGCCAGTTCTTCGTCTTGCCACCCGGCACGTAACGCGAACCGATGGCCAGATCGGCGCCCGCCTCAACGGCGCGCACCAGGGAGGGCAGCTGCTCGGGCTGGTGGGAGCAGTCAGCGTCCATCTCAATCAGAATCTCGTAGCCTGCCTCCAGACCCCAGTCAAAGCCCGCCAGGTAGGCGCCGCCCAGGCCGTCCTTAACGGTGCGGTGCAGAACGTGAATCTGAGGGTCCTTGGCCGAGAGCTCGTCAGCGATCTGGCCGGTGCCGTCGGGGCTGTTATCATCCACCACGAGAATGTCTACCTCGGGAGCTGCCTTGCGAAGACGCTCCACCACAACCGGTAGGTTCTCCTTTTCGTTATACGTCGGGATGACAGTCAGAACGCGCATAATACTCTCTCACGTGTGCATATAAAACGGGCAGTGTAGATTTCCAGTATACCGGTTAACTATGTGAGCGACGGTACGCAATGGGGTATCTGGGTATTTCATTTCCTGTAAAAGGTGGTGGACTAGCCGAAAAAATTATTTACTTTCAGTGTAAATAGACTCAAGAACGGGTAGTGGCGAGTCGTCCTCCAGGACCGGAAGCAGCGGAATCCGGGCGCGCGGATCGGTGCTCCACGAGGCAACGCGCGAATCCGGAGCCTGAACCATCAGCGCCTCCACACGCCAACGCGTCACGAAGGCCGGGGTATCCGGTGCCAGCTGGCCCATAAACGGGTTCTCCTCATGCGCCAGACGGTATACGCCGCGGGTCAGCGCCGCGAACGCGCTACGTGCAGATACGCCGCGCTCATCGTTCACCAGCGCGCGCACCAGGGCCCACGCACCCGGCGCAAACAGCTGGGTATCGGAACCCAACGCAATCGAGGTGCCCGCGACATTCGCGCGGCGCGCAACCGAAGCCACCGACTCCTGGCCCTCTCCCCCGGCGGCCAGCGCGGCCAGCGCCTGCACAGCCTCATCGTCCTCGTCAGACTCCGGCTCGCACACGCTCAAACCCAGGTGCACGCGGCCCTCGGCCAGCTTCTGCAACCATTCATCGCTAATGGGATCCTGAGCCGTGCTGTACGCTGCGTCCAGGCGAATCGGAAGCCACGGACGCTCCCCACGAATCGACAGGGCGGCCTCAGCGGCGGCAGCAAAACCTGCAGAAGCGTCAATCGACAGAACCAGCGCGGCGTCCTCGGCCACCTGGGCGTAGCGCTCCGCCAGCCCCGCGGGAACGTGGATACCCGTCAGCGACAGACCCGGCAGCGCGCGCGGGCCCTCGGTCAGCGGGCGTAGCGCCTTAATCGCGCTCACCAGCTCCTCAAGGTCGACGCCCGCCCGCTCACGGCCCTCAACCCGCGGGCCCGAAGCATCAAGAATCAGACGGATATCCGCCGGGCCGTGCTCCTCGATGTTGTGGCGCAGGGCCGACACCAGATCCGCCGCATCATCCATGGAAGCCAGCAGGGTGTGGGTGTGGTAACCCACGGCGCGGTAGACGTCCAGGTACTCGAGAATCTCGACGGGCTCCTTACCGCCCACCGGCGCCAGGGCGCGAGCAAAAGCGGGAGTCAGCAGGGCACCGTCGAGCTCCACCACCTCGGTGGACTCATCGGCAATCGAATGAGCACCCGCATCAGAACCAACCCAGCGGACGGCGCCGTCCTCCGTCAAAAGAGCCGTGGCATAGGGGTCGACGGGGCTGTACACGCTACCGTCCACAAAAATACGGGTGGCCATTGTTAATCCTTTCGCCATTGAGCGGAACGCTGGAACTCGGGCCCGGGGCGCATCCGCCAACGCGGCGGAACACCCCAACAGGCCCTAGTCCGAGTATAAAAGCACCCCCGGGGGCTGCGGTAGTATGTGCATCCTTTCACGACAAAGAACGACCCGCACCCTCCGGGGGTATCGAATGATGGAACGGCGATGGCGGCGGGGAGCACCCCAGCCACCGCAAGAGGCACGCCGCGAGCGCGCTAGACGTCCAGCGCCACAACACCGCGGCGTACTGCCTCGATGGCCTCCTCACAGCGAGCGCGGATGACCGGGTCCAGGGAACGGATGTGCGCAATCTGGTCCAGGGCGTCCAGTACCTGCTTGGCCCAGCGGACGAAGTCGCCGGCGGCGAGGCCGGTGTCTTCGATTGCTTTTGCGAGGTGGGCGCCGTTTGCCCAGGCGTACATGGGCTCGACCAGCCCGAAGTCGCAGGCCGGGGTCAGGTCGACCTTGAACTGTTCTTCTGAAGCGTTGAGGTCGGCGAGGCGCTGCGTGATGGTGGCGATGGGTGCGCGCAGGGAGGGGTGCGGGTAGTGCGCCAGGTATTCTACGGCGTCGCGTTTGCCCTGGTAGGTTAGGGCGGCGACGGTTGCGGCGATGGCGGCGGGTGACAGCCCGTCGAGGAAGTGCGCGTCTAGGCACAGGGCGGTGAGTAGGTCGCGTTCGCCGTAGATGCGGCGTAGGGCCTGGCCGCCGGTGGTTAGCGACAGTTCGCCGTCTTCGGTGCGTTCGACGTAGCCGTAGCTTTCCAGCAGGCGTGCGATGCGGTTGAAGACCTGGGCGATCGTGTTGGTGCGGCGGGCAATCTGACGGCGCAACCCTTCCGTCTCGGAGTTGAGCTTCTGCCAGCGTTCGGCCCAACGCATGTGGTTCGCGCGGTCGGAGCAACCGTGGCACGGGTGGTTGCGTAGCTGCGCCTGTAGAGCCTCCAGTTGCGCGTCGATGCTGTTTTGGCGTGCAGGGATGTTCTGCTGTGCGAGCGCGCGCGGGGCGCGGCCGTCGTAGAGTGCCTGGCGCATGCGGCTTGCGGTGTCGCGGCGTTCCTTGGGGGTTTTGAGGCTTAGGCGCTTGGGGATTTTGATGCGTGAGACCGGTTCGATGGCGCCTTCGAAGTCGCGGGTTGAGGCGGTGCGCTGGTGCGCGTCTTCGGTGACGATTCCGATGCGGGGGTCGGCATGCGAATCGGAGCGGGTGATGACGACTGCGTAGCCGCGGGAGCGGCCGTGCGGGATGTAGATGATGTCGCCGGGCAACAGCTGCTGGATGCTGTGGTGCGCCTGGGCGCGGGCGTGGCGTTCGTTGCTCTTGGAGGCTTTCTTCTCCAGCTCGGCGATTTGGCGGCTGAGCTGTACGTATTCGGTGAAGTCGCCGAGGTGGCAGGCCATGGCTTCGCGGTAGCCTTCCAGGGCGTTTTCGTTTTTGCGTACGCGGGAGGCGATGCCCACGACCGACTTGTCGGCCTGGAACTGTGCGAAGGAGGATTCCAGGATTTTGCGGGTGCGTTCGGCGCCGTAGGAGGCGATGAGGTTTGCCGCCATGTTGTAGGTGGGGCGGAATGAGGAGTTCAGCGGGTAGGTGCGGGTTGAGGCGAGGGTTGCCACGTGTTCCGGGGACATGCCGGGGCGCCACATGACGACGGCGTGGCCTTCGATGTCGATGCCGCGGCGGCCTGCGCGTCCGGTTAGTTGGGTGTATTCGCCGGGGGTGATGTCTACGTGGGATTCGCCGTTGTACTTGGTGAGCTTTTCCAGGATGACGGTGCGTGCGGGCATGTTGATGCCCAGCGCGAGGGTTTCGGTGGCGAAGACCAGCTTGACCAGTCCCTGGGTGAAGAGAGCCTCCACGACCTCCTTGAAGAGGGGTAGCAGGCCGGCGTGGTGTGCCGCGATACCGCGAATCAGCCCGTCGCGCCATTCGTAGTAGCCGAGGGTGTTCAGGTCACGGGTGTCCAGGTGTGCCGTGGCCTCCGCAATGTAGGCGCGGATGGTCTGCTGCTGTTCGGGGGTGGTGAGCGTAATGTCGGCTGCCACGCACTGGCTGACCGCGCCGTCGCATCCGGCGCGGGAGAAGATGAAGCAGATGGCGGGCAGTAGACCCTGCTTGTCGAGGGCGCGGACCATTTCGGGGCGGGTGATGCGCTGGGGGCGCAGCGGTGCCTGTTCGCCGCGCTCACCGTCTGAGTAGCGGCGCGTGCGGTCTGAGCGGCCGCGCTCGCCGCTGCTGAAGGTTTCGTTGAGCCAGCCTTCGCGGCGGTGGCGGAAGCGTTCACGCTTGCCGCCGTAGCGGCCGCGTCCCGGGCCGGAACGGAAGCCGGGGCGTAGCGCCTTCAGCTGCGGGTTCAGGCGCAGGCCGGCCAGCAGAGGGTTGGCGCCCGCCTCTACGGATGCGCCGCGCTGCTTAGCTTTCTGTACCTTCTTTGCCTGTTTGCGGGAGAGCTGCTCCTCCGGCTCCTGGTTTTTGCCGTTTTTGCCGTGTGCCGAGTTGTCCTCGGGCACGAAGAGGTCTACCACGCGGTGGCCGACCATCATGTGCTGCCACAGGGGTACCGGGCGGTGCTCGGAGACAATAACGTCCGTGCCGCCGCGCACCGTGTCCAGCCAGGCTCCGAACTCCTCGACGTTCGATACCGTAGCCGACAGGGAGATGACGTTCACGTGCTCGGGCAGGTGGATGATGGCCTCTTCCCACACCGCGCCGCGGAAACGGTCCGCCAGGTAGTGCACCTCGTCCATGACCACGTACCCCAGGCCGTTCAGGGTGGTGGAGTTGGCGTAGAGCATGTTGCGCAGCACCTCGGTGGTCATCACGACCACGGGGGCTTCGGTGTTGATGCTCGTGTCGCCGGTCAGCAGGCCCACGTAGTCCTCGCCGTACGCGCGCACGAAATCGTGGTACTTCTGGTTGCTCAGCGCCTTGATCGGGGTCGTGTAGAACGCCTTCATGCCGCGGCGCAGCGCCAGGTAGATGCCGAACTCGCCCACGATGGTCTTACCCGCGCCCGTGGGGGCGGCCACGAGGACGGAGCGGTCCGCCTCCACCGCGGCGCAGGCCTGACGCTGAAAGTCGTCCAGCGGGAAATCCAAGGAGGCCTCAAACGCGCCCAGGGCGCTCTTGGCGTATGCGGAGCGTTCGCGGGATGCGGCGTACGCGGCGGCGTAGTCGGTGCCGGGCTGCTCGTCAGAGAGGTTTGCGTCGGATGCGTGCTGTGCGTGGTGCTTAGTCATGGTACATCCAGTGTAACGGCTGGCCTGCCGGCGCTCGGGCCGAAGCGGCGGCTTCCGGCAGATATCAGGTACGGGCGAACACACGGGTGAAAACACGGGTGGCACGCGGCGGCTCGAGCCCGACCGCGAGCGCATCCGGCGCGCCTTCTGGGCTTTGGGGCCGTTCGGGGGCGGGTATGCGGAAAGGGCGGGGCGCAGAGGTGAATCTGTGCCCCGCCCTTTCGGCGAGTACCCGTGATGTGGTGTTCCGGAAGGAACGTTTAGGAGGTTTTTTCTTCGTCGAAGTAGCCCATCTTCGCCAGGTCTTCGGCGCTGGTTGCGGTGTTCAGGGTTGTTTCGTCTGCACCCTGCGCCAGCTTTGCGAGCTTGCGGTCGCGGCGCTTGTCGTTGAACATGCAGATGCCGATGGCCGCGAAGAAGAAGATGAGCAGCGGCGCCATGAGCACGAACATCATCATGATGTCACTACCGGGTGCGGTCAGTGCCGCGATGACCGCGACGAGGACGACGACCCAGCGCCAGGACTTCAGGATGGTCTTGCCTCGGATCAGGCCGAGCATGTTGATGCCGACGAGAATCACGGGGATGATGAAGGCGCAGGAGAAGGTGACGACGAACTTCAGGATGAAGGAGATGTACACGCCCGCGTCAATGTAGTTACTTTCGTTGACGGGGGTGAACTTCAGCAGTGCGTAGACCACGCCGGGGAGGGTGAAGTACGAGATGGCCACACCGCAACCGAAGGCGAAGATGGCTGCGGTGAGGAAGCCGAAGAGATACTTCTTTTCCTTGGTGTGTAGCGCCGGTAGCAGGAATCGCAGCGCCTGGTAGAGCCAGACGGGGGACGCAATCACCATGCCGATGTACATGCCGACCTTGAGCAGCTGGTCGAAGGGGGATGCAACGGAACCGTAGTTGAGGTTGGCGTTGCGGCCGGTTTCTGCGTTGATCTGCTGCAGGGGTGCGGAGATCATTTCGATGAAGGGCTGGTAGAGGAAGACCGTGCCGATGATGGCCGCGATGATGGTCGCGATAGCCGCCTTGATGAAGCGGTCGCGAAATTCGCGTAGGTGTTCCTTGAGTTCCATGCGCGCTTCAGGGTTGAGTTTGCGGTTGCGCACGTCCTGGTCGGGTGTTGCCACGGGGTGTCCTCTGGGTGTCTGTGCCTATGGTTGGCTGAGGGGTTTGGGGGCGGTGCCGCAAAACCCGTGCCGGCCGGTGGGCGGGCACGGGTTTGGGGCGTGGTGTGTTGAGACCGGTGGTTACTTGGTTTCGGTCTTGCCGTTGTCTACGACCTCGCCGGTGACGACCTCTTCACCGTTCTCTGCCTTGGTGGCGTCCTTCTTGGGGTCGCTCTTGGCGTCGTTCTTGAGGCCTTCGACCTCGGTCTTGAAGATGCGCATGGACTGGCCGAGGCTACGTGCCATGCCGGGGAGCTTGGGGGCGCCGAAGAGCAGGACGACGAGGAGGATGACGACGATGATGGTCGCGGGGTGGCTGAAAATCTGGCCCATGGTGTGCCTTTCTGGTTAGAGCAGGTCTCCGATGTTTTGAGGTTGGCCGAGTCGATCTCGTCGGGAGACCCGTCGCTTGATCCGCTCAGACCTGCGTGTCTGTTTGCCTTGTTCGTAGTTATTGTATGCCTCGGTGATGGGTGTGAATACCCCGAGGGTGGTGTCTCGCGGGAGTTTTCGAGTGGCGTTTGCTTGCGCGGTGTCGAATTGTCCCTCGATTGACTCGACCCAGGTAACGGTTTCGTCGAGTAGCGTGAAACCGCGAGTGAGTGCTTTGTAGGTGAACCATGCCAAGTAGAGGAGCGAGCAGATGATGAGCGCGCCCCATAGCAAAATCCAGAACCACCAAGACATGGGCACCATTATACAAGTTTTGAGGTGTTGTTTTGGTGGGGTGTTGATGTGTTCTGGGGGTTTTAGTCGTGTTTTTGCGGATGGGTGTAGGGTCTAGTTTTCTCTGGGCGAAGCGGGGTTGGCGTTGGCGAGGGCGGTGAGGTGCTCGAGGAGGGCGGCGCGCAGGTGCGCGGGCCCGGTGATTTCGAGGGATCCGCGGTGTGCAATGACGGTGTCGATGATGTTTTTGTCGCCGGCTCCGGCGATGTTGTTGTAGTGCACGCGGACGTGGGTGGTTTTGGTGCCTTTTCGGGCGTGCTCGGCGCTGCGGCGCTTGTAGGTTGCGGTGAGGTTTTCGAGGGTTTCGCCGCCGGGGGTGTGGTCGGTGGGGTGGATGCGCAGATCGACACTGGGGTTGGTGGTGGTTTTGTGCTGCTTGGCGTGCCAGTCGTTGACGGTGCTGTCGTGGTTGGGGCCGATGTAGTGCGGCTGTGCTTCGCCTGCGGGCGCGTAGCTGCTGATGCGGGTGAGGCGGAAGTTGCGCCAGAAGACGGGTTCGACGGGGGTGGGCTCGGCGCTGGTGGAATTGGTGGAGGCGCTCTCCCCCGCCGCGCTCGCGGGCTTTGCCTCCTCGGCGGTAGTGCTCTCTGCGGCGGCGTCCTCAGACAGCGTGGCGAGGTGGCGTGCCTCGCTGGCGCGGCACCACGCGTGCAGGTAGAGGCGGTCGCGGTGCAGGGTGAGCGCTACCGGGTCGACGACGCGTTCCGCGGCGCGGGTGCCGTAGGTGATGGTGAGGGCGCGTCCGCTGGCGAGGGCGGCGCGCGCCTCCTGCAACAGGGGGTCCTCGGGTGCGAAGAGCAGGTGCTTCGCGTAGTCGGCGGTGCGCGGGTAGGCCTCCGCGAGCGCGGCGAGGATTGCGGCCGGTCGCGGGTCGCCGGGGTACATGAGGTCGGCTGCGGAGAGCGTGAAGACGAGGATTGCCAGCTCGGTATCGGTGAGGCGGGTGTAGTTGAGCAGGGTGAGGGATGCGGCGCCATCGCTGAATTCGGGGAGCAGGTTGAGACGGGCGGGGTTGGCTGCGTCGGGATCCTTAGCCTCGGAGTAGAAGGGTACCTCGTCGAATTCGTCGTAGATGGCGTTGATAATTTTGTCGAGCTTGGCTGCGTTGTTGTTGTCGACGCGGTAGAGGGGGTTGATCTTGTTGAGGGGCATGGGCGTCTCGCCGTGGACGTCGGCCCAGCGGTCGGCGCGGTGCAGCGCGAGGATGAGGTCGTCGAGATCGTCGAGGGCGTCGTTGCGGGAACGCTGGGTTGTGGGGAACCACTTGGCGGGGGTTTCGGGTTCGCCGGTGTGCAGGGCGATGAGCTCACGCAAAAGTTCCCGCTGGGCGGCGTGGCTGTCCTGCTGGCGGCCGGTCAGGGTCTTGCCGGATGCGGGGTTCGCGTCGTGGTGCGGCTGGATGAGCCAGCCGGCGCAGGTGGCGTCGATGGCGCTGTCTACGGCGCCGTAGGAGGGCACGGTGAAGGGTGCGGCGGGGTCCTCGGCGCCGGGGTTGGGGTCGAGGACGGCGAGAGTCTCTTCGTAGCCGCTGATTTTCTTGAGGCGGGTGCGGGCCTCGTAGGCGGGGTTGATGGGTGCGGGGTCGATGCTTGAGAACACGTCGAGGCTTCGGATGCGGTCGGTGCGGTAAGTGTAGGTCTTGCGCTCTTCGGGGGTTTTGTCGCCGAGGGGGAAGTGCGCGACGAGGTACCAGGAGCCGTAGCTGTAGATGAGGCCGGCAACGCTGACCTTCTCGTAGGTTTTGATGTCTCCACCGCTGCCCTGATAGGTGAAGTTGAGGGTCTTGCGCTGCGCGTAGGCGGTGAAGAGCTCGTAGAGGTGCGGGTCGTCGCTGAAGTGCAGGCGCTGGATGTGCTCGCGGTAGGCGTGCAGGTCGCGGGCGCGCTGCTTGACGGTTTTGGTGAGGGGCGGCTGGTTGTCCCGTTTGATCTCTTCGATTCGGGTGACGTTAGCCGCGGTGAGCGCTTCGTCGGTGAGGTGTTTGCTCGTGAGCGCAATCTTGCGCAGGATGCGGTAGGCCTCGTCCTGCAGTTCGGTGCCTTCCCAGCCGCGCAGCTCGGCGTTGAGGAGGCGGAATTCTTCGGCGGTGGGGTTCCACGCGGTCAGCGAGTTGGGGGCTTCTGCGTTGAGGCGGTAGCGTCCGGAGGTGTCGGTGGTGAAGTGGGTGATGCGCGCGCCGGCGTCACGCAGGGTCTGCTTGGCGCGTTCGAAGGCGCGTTCGCTCGCCTCGGAGAGCGCGGCCCCGGGGGCGGAGGTCTTGATGCCCAGGAGGCTGAGGAACTCGTCGCGGCTGATGCCGTTGCGGCGGGTGGCTTCGTCGGGCGCCTCGGCGACGGTGGCGAGGCGGTTCAGGGTCATGAAAAGCTGAGCTGCGGTGGACATGGTTCCATCATACCGGGGTGATTTGTGTTCCGCGGCACTCGTTGAGTGTGCGGGATGGCTGCGGGAAGGTTACGGGAGGGGTACGGAAGAGCCGTAGGAAGGGCGAGCCGGTATAGAAAGCCTACCGGCGCGCGCCATCAACACGCGTTCCCGGTGCGCAAAAGCCCGGCGCCTCTCCCCCGTCGAGGGTGAGGCGCCGGGCCGAGTATCTCTTACGCAAGAAGCGTGAGAACCTGGCTAGTCCTTAGCGAACGTCGAGCAGGTCCACCACGAAGATCAGGGACTCGCCGGGCTTAATGACCGAGCCCGCGCCGCGGTCACCGTAGGCCATGTCGGCGGGAATCTCCAGGCGACGACGGCCGCCGACCTTCATGCCGAGCAGACCTTCATCCCAGCCGCGGATAACCTGGCCAACGCCAACCTGGAAGGGCAGCGGCTCGCCGCGGTTCCAGGAAGCGTCGAATTCCTCGCCGGTAGAGAAGGCCACGCCGACGTAGTGGGTGAGCACGCGGGAACCGGGAACGACCTCGGCGCCGGTGCCCTCAATCAGGTCGGTGATGACCAGCTCGGTGGGGGCGTCGCCCTCGGGGAAATCGATTTCGGGCTTTTCGCGGTCGAGCTTACGCTGGCCGAAAGACATGGTGGTCTCCTTTGATTGATTCGAAGTGATTCGAAATGGTGGGGTGCGCTCGCCGCCCATCTCATGTGGGCGGCGAGCGCGGTTGAAAACGTGGGTAGCGTTCCCGGGCTTACTGCGCGGTAGCCGAGGGCGCCGGGGTTGCGGTGGCAGCATCCGTGGAGGCGCCCGAAGCCGATGCGGAGGCAGCGGCGGCGGAAGCGGCCTGAGCCTGCTGCAGGGTCTGCGGGTTCTCCTCGGCACCCAGGATATCCACGACGAACACGAGGGTGCCGGTCGGGGTGGAGCCGTTGGCGGACTCGTTACCGTACGCCTGGGCTGCGGGGATGATCAGCTCAACGCGGGAGCCGACCTTCTTGCCGGTCAGGCCGGCGGTCCAGCCCTTAATAACGCCCTGCAGGGACAGCGCCGCGGGAATCTTCTCGTAGTTGCCGTCGAAGACCTTGCCGTCGGAGTACTGCACACCGAGGTAGCGCACGTAGATGGTGTCGGTAGCCTTCACCTCGGGGCCGGTGCCCTCGATGAGGTCCTTCGAGACGAGCTCGGTGACGTCCTGCTTGGTGTCGGGCAGCTTGATTTCAGCCTTGCCGGTGGACTCGTCCAGGGTGAAGGAGGGCAGGGACGGGTCGGCGGGCTGAGCGGTGCCGGTAGCGTACTTGGGCAGCTTAGCCTTGACGGTGTACACCTCAACGTTGGTGGCGGTACCCGGGGACGCGGTCGAGGCGGTGGGCGTGCCGGAGGCGGTGCGCTGCTGCAGGATGTTGGTGCTGTAGGAGAAGGAGCCGCCAACCTTGATCTCCTTGAGCTTCTCGTACACCTCGGGGGCTGCCTGCTTGAGCTGGTCGTTGATGGGCAGCAGAATCGGTTCGCTGGAGTAGGTGGAACCGGCCACCTTGCCGTTAGCACCGTTGAACACGGCCGCCTCGACGAGCACGAAATCGCCATCGTTAATGGAGTCGCCGTTACCGGTCTCAATCACGTGCGCGGTGGGGGTGGATGCGGCGAAGGGGGTCGCGAAGGACACCTCGGGCTCCGCGGTGGCGCTCTTGAGGGTGTACTTGACGCCGGAGAGGTCATCGTTGGGACCGGCCTTGGGGGCGCATGCGCTGAGAGCGAGCGCAAGGGCGACGCCGCCGACGCCGATATAGGTTAGGGGTGAGCGTTTGGTCATGATATATCCTCTGGTCGTGTGCGCGCCGGATAATGCGCGCGCCTTCAGAATAGTTTACAGGTACGGGGTCTGGGCGGTCTCATGCTACCGTCCGCGGCTGTGGGCAGGCTGTGCGCGGACGGAGTATCCGCAGGGTTGGGGCGCTGTCTGCGAGGTCGGGGGCGTTCGCCGGAGCAAACGCCCCCCACGTATTTCCCGAGCAGAGTTCGCCTGGTAGGGCTTGCCTAGCAGGGCGGCGGGAAAGCCGCCTCGCGGTGCTGACGCGCCTTACCTTCCAGCAGGCTCAGCACCTCCTGCAGGCCCTCGCTGTCGGTCGCGAACGGGTCCTTGCACACCAGCGTGTGCTGCGGGTACGCGTTGAGCTTCAGGTGCACCCAATCGACGGTGAACTGCTCCCCCGCCGCAACCGCCGCGTTAATGAAGCGCGAGCGCTGCAGGGCGCGAGTGTTCGGCGGCTGAGTCTTCGCCGCCTCCGCGGCGCCCTCGGGCAGGACGCGCTTGACCGCACCGCGGCGAACCAGGGCGTGGAAGACGCTACGGTCCGGATCGATGTCGTGGTACGCCAAATCCAGCTGGCGGATGCGGGGGCTACCGTAGTCGGCGGGCTGACCAGCCGCGCGGGCGCGGGCAATATACGCATCCAGCAGCTTCTTCTTGATGGCCCAGTCGATTTCGGTGTCGATGCCGCTGTAGTCGCCGGACTCGATGGCGTCCAGGGTGCGCTGCCACAAGTCCAGGGCGTATTCCACGTGGCGGTGGTGCGCTCCGTACTGCTGCACGTACTGGCGTGCCGCATCCAGGTAGTGGCGCTGCACGCTCAACGCCGTGTAGTACTGCCCGTCGGTGGTCTGGAAGGTCGCGGTGCCGGTCAGATTGTGGCTGATGGCGCGCAGGGCCGCCGGGACGGACACAATATCCAGGCTCGTGACCGGGAAGCGGTCCTCCAGCATGCGCAGCACCAGGTCGGTGCTGGCAATCTTCAGCAGCACGGTCGGCTCGGCCATGTTCGAATCGCCGTTGATGACGTGCATGCGACGGAACTTCGAGGCGTCGGCGTGCGGCTCGTCACGGGTGTTAATGAGCGGGCGAGCGCGGGAGGTTGAGGTCGAAGCCGCCTCCCAGATGTGGTCGGCACGCTGCGAGAACGAGTACGAGGGCACGCCGGTGCTGGATGCCGGGTCGGTCGAACCGGGCACCGGTCCGCCCTGCGGGTGGGTCTTGCCAGCGCCCACCAGAATCTGGCGGGTCACCAGGAACGGCACGAGCTGGGCAATCAGGTCGTTGAACTGCAGCTTGCGGCTGATCAGGTAGTTCTCGTGGCTACCGTAGGAATTGCCCGCCGAATCCACGTTGTTCTTGAACAGGTACAGTTCGCCGTCGAGGGGGCGGCCCTCGGAACCCGCGAGCAGGCGCTTGCGGGCGGTGCGTGCCAGATCGGCGAAGAGCAACTCGCCGGCGCGTTCCTGCGCGAGTAGCTCGTCGATGCTGCTACATTCGGCGGAGGCGTATTCGGGGTGCGAGCCGACGTCCAGGTAGAGGCGGCCGCCGTTGGGCAGGAAGACGTTCGTCGAACGCCACTGGTCCAGTACGGGCTTGAAGAGGGCGGCGGCGGATTCTTCGATGCTCAGCCGGCCCATGCCGTGCGGGACGTAGCTGAGCCCGAATTCGCTCTCAATGCCGAAAATGCGGTGTTCCATGATGATGACCCGGCGCGCAGGTGCGTCGGTTACTCGCCGCCCTTCTGGACGAAGCCGGTCACGAAGTCCTCAGCGTTCTCGGCCAGCAGGCCGTCGATTTCGTCGAGCAGGTCGTCGACCTCGCTCACGTCAGAGACGACGTGGGAGGCGGCGAGAGTCAGTTCCTGCTCCTGCTCGGCGGCGGTGGTTTCGGTCTGCTGTGCGCTGATGCGTTCGCGGCTCATGGTTCTCTCCTTGAGGTTGGTTAGGTTAGTTGGTTTGGTTAGTTCCGGTTGGTCTGTGGCGGAGGCGGTGGTGCCGGTCGGCGCGGGTTGCGCCACCGGTTTGCGGGTGCACCAGATGCACCGCCTCAGTGGGTTTTGTGGGTTTTGTGGGTTTTGTGGTTTTCACCCTTCCGAATGGGGGTATCAGCCCCGGGACGGAATGTGAGTTCGTGTGGGTTTGGGGGCTGAAACGTCCCGCGGCGGGCCCAAACCCCGACAGCACCCCGCGCCCTAGCGCAGGCCGTTCAGCAGTGCATCCGAGTGGTTTGCCTCCTCCAGCAGCGGCTCCACCTCGGCGGCACCGTAGCGGGTCGGCTCCATCATCGTAAAGCGAGTCAGCTCCTTCGAATAGCGGCCACGGCACGAAACCGTATCCCAGTTAATACCCAGAATCTCCTCGGGCCAGCGGGACATGAGCGTGCCGCGCAAAAACGCGCGCGTCTCACGCGGCGGCTCAGACACCGCACGCTCCACCTGCTCCGCAGAGAACAGCGTGCGCATGCGCCCGCGCGCCACCAGACGATGGTACAGGCTCTTCGACGGATCAATATCAGCGTACTGCAAATCCAGCGCCTTCAGCTTCGGGTTCGCGTAATCCACGCCCTTCTCAACGTAGCCGCGCACCAGCGCGTACTTCGCCACCCAGTCCAGGCGGTCCGCCAGCGAGAGCGGGTTGGTCTCCTGGGCGTCCAGCACCTCGCCCCACAGGTCGAGAATCTGCGCGGTCGCCGCATCCACACCCGCCGGGTTCGACTCCTCGTGCGCGCGGGACGCCTCGTAGTAGGCGCGCTGAATCTGCAGGGCGCTCGCCGAACCGCTCGTGGACACCGGGTTCGGCAGGGTCGCCGAAGAAGGAGCCAGCGGCAGCTGCGCCGACAGTGACAAATCGTGGCTGACCGCGTGCATCGCCGCCACTGGATCAGACAGGCGCACACCCGGCAGCACCGGGTGCTGCTCGCTGTGCGACTCAATCAGGTTCATGACCAGCGCCGCCGTGCCGAACTTCAACAGGTTCGAGTAGTGCGAGAGGTTCGCATCCGCCGGAATCACGTGCAGGCGGCGGTACTTCGACTCATCCGCGTGCGGCTCGTCGCGCGTATTCACAATCGGGCGGCGAATCGTGGTCTCCAAACCAATCGTGCGCTCAAAGAAATCGGCGCGCGAACTAATCTGGAAGCCAGGAACCTCACCGTGCGTGCCGATACCCACGCGGCCCGCACCCGTGAAAATCGCGCGCGTGGCGAAGAACGGCAGGAGCGCATCCGCCACCTGCTCGAACGGAACCTCGCGGCTAATCAGGTAGTTCTCGTGCGCGCCGTAGGACTGACCCTTCGAATCGGTGTTGTTCTTGTACAGCTTCACCTGCGGCAGGTCCTCGGCATGCTTGCCCAGCTCCACGAGCGCCTGGTAGGCCAGCGCGTCACCGGCGGCATCGTACAGCACCGCGTCGGCGGGGCTCAGCACCTCGGGCGAAGAATACTCCGGATGCGCGTGGTCCACGTACAGGCGCGCACCGTTGGGCAGGATCGCGTTCATCGTCACGCGGTCCCAATCCAGACGCTCCGGGAAACCACCGCGGCCGTGCACGCCGGCGAGCGCATCCAGGGCGCTGCGCGGCTCGGCGGGTTCGCCCGGCGCCTGCACGCCAGCCTCGCGCATAATCTCCAGGGCGATGTCCTGGCTGGTCAGCTCGGTGCGGGTGTGGGTCATCTGGCTCGAGTGCGCGGTGGAGGCGTCCTGCACCCGGCCGAAGGCGTCGCGCAGGGGCGACTCGGACTCCCCCAGCCACTGGCCCTCGGGTGCGGCGGGGGCGCTGGGTTCGGTCGAGTAGTTCTCGGCCTGGCGGGCCTCCTCGGCGACGAGCTCGGCGGCCAGGGCGCGGCGCTGTAGCTGCTCGCGGAAGGCCTCGCCGCGGCGGAAGGCGAGCTTGGCGTAGGTGTTGACCACCAGCGCCGACAGCACGGTCGGGTTGGTGCCCGGCGCGGAGGGTGCGATGACGCCGTATTCGGTTTCGGCGCCCATGATGCGGTGCACGCCGTAGCTGGGTGTGGAGTTCATGGGGTTCTCCTGAAGGGTTCCTATATAAATTCTGGACCTGCGGTAATGCCGGTTGTGTCGCGGGATAAGCGCTCGGTGAGTGCCGGATGAGCGCGACCCGGCTCATGCGTGTAAAGGCGGTTTAGCGGGCCGGTTCCACCGACACGAGGCGGCCGCGCACACCGGCGACGGTGAGCGCATCCTCGATATCGGGCAGAGGCGGCAAATCCACCTGATCCTCAAACTCGGCGCGTACCGCCTCCAGCAGGTGGCGGGTACCGATACCCACACCGGCCGCGCCCTCGACGCCGTTTACCTCGGCTGCACCGGAAGCACCGGCGGTCAGCGCCTGCAGCTGCTCCTTAATCGCGGCCTTCTTCGCGCGGTCCACAATATTGCGAATCACCGCACCCGAGGCGAAGTCGCCGCGGTAGAGAGTGTGCGTGGAGAAGTGGCCGGTCGCGGCGTTCGAAGAGCCCACAATCATGGAGGAATCCACGGTCGCCACGGCGTACGCGGTGGAGGGGGTACGCGCGTACAGCTGGCCCGTTGCGGCGGCAATCATCGAGGTCAGGGCGGCGCGGACGGATCCGGCGGCGGCCACCTCCGCAGCGTCTAGCGGCAGGTCCTCGGTCAGGTACAGGCCGAAGATTTCGGCGGCACCGGCGGCGTCCGGGCGGTTAATGCGAATCTTCAGGTCCAGGCGGCCCGGGCGCATCACGGCGGCGTCGATGAGGTCCTCACGGTTGGTTGCACCAATCACGATGACGTTCTGTAGCGACTCCACGCCGTCAATTTCGGCCAGCAGCTGCGGCACGATGGTCGTCTCGATATCGGAGGAACGGCCCGAACCGCGCATGCGGAACAGTGACTCCATCTCGTCGAAGAACACGACGACCGGGTGACCGGCCTCGGCCTTCTCGCGGGCGGCCACGAAAATATCGCGAATCTGGCGCTCGGTCTCGCCCACGAACTTATCGAGCAGCTCGGGGCCCTTAATGTTCAGGAAGTAGCCGCGGGTATTCGAGCCCGGGTTCAGCGCGGCGGCGCGGGCGGCCAGGGAGTTCGCCACGGCCTTAGCAATCATGGTCTTACCGTTACCGGGAGGGCCGTAGAGCAGAATACCCTTGGGCGGTGCCAGGTGGTAGCGTTCGAAAATCTCGGGGTGCAGGTAGGGCAGTTCCACGGCGTCGCGAATCTGCTCGATTTGCGCGCCCAGGCCACCGATCTGGCTGTAGGTGACGTCCGGAATTTCCTCAAGCACGAGCTCCTGCGAGCGGGAGGCGGGCACCTGCGAGGTAATCATGCGGGTACGCGTATCGAGGGTCACCGCGTCGCCGGTGCGCAGCTGCTCGACGTCCAGGGAACCGGCCACGCGCGCCACCTGCTGGGCGCCCGAGGAGGTATCGACCAGCACGCGCTCGCCGTCGAGCACCTCGCGCACGGTCACCACGTCGCCAAAGGGCTCGGTATCCAGGGCGACCACGGCCTCGGACTTGTCGTTGAGGAGCACGGTCATGCCCGGGGTGAGGGTGGACAGGTCAATCAGCGGGGACACCGGAATACGCATGAGGCGGCCGCCAACCTGCACGTCCAGGTAGGTGTCAATCTCGGCGGGGGTCTTATCGTCGGCCACCTGCTCGTAGGTCATGGTCTGGCCCTCGTGAACGGCCAGCACAATCGCCGAGTTCAGCGGCGGCATGACGTTCTGCGAGAGGGAGGCGCGCAGGCGCTCCACCTGGTAGCGCATGCTGGTGATGGCCTCGACGAGCTTGCGGTTCTTCTCCCCCGCGCCGCGAATCTGGCGGCTCATGTTGTCACGGGTTGCCTCGGCGGCGGTGAGGCGGCGCAGCACGGCGTCATACTCCTGGGCGCTGACGGGCTGACTGCCGGGCAGGGAGGTCGAACCGAACGCGGCGGAGTAGTGCGGCGCGGCGGATGCGGCACTGTGCGCGGTGCCGTGCTGCGGGGTTCCGTTGCGGTCTGCGGATTCGTGGGGGGTCACGGTCTCTCCTATGCGTGTCCGGGCGGGTCGGGCTGTTGCTGGCGGGCCCTTCGGCTGCCTCGATGCGCGGGCTCCGTCAGGGCCGCATCGAGGACGGGGTTGGTACTTTCAGTCTATCGAGAACGCGCGGCTCGGCCGGGGTTCGGGGCGCCAAATTCTCTGCGGGCTCACATGCTGACCCTGCAGTTCTCGGCAGTTCTCAGCTATTCCCCGCTCATCCCGGCGGTTTTTACTTTTCCGGCGGTTCGGAGCTCATGCCCCGGCATCTCGGGGTTCTGAGGGTTGGCCGGGGGCGGCGTGCGCGGCGGCTCCTGAGAGCAAAACCTGCGGGCGCTCCGCGGGGGCACCGGCTGATACCCGTGCCCCCGCGTGCCCGTATGAATTATTCAGCGGCCTCAGTGCTCTGCGTAGCCTCGGCGGTCTTCTCAGGCTCCAGGCCGTTTTGCGCGGTACCGTTCTGTTCCAGCGCAATCTCGTTCGCGCGCGCGGCGTGTGCGGCAAGGTTCTTCGCATCGCGTGCGGCGCGGCGAATCTTCTTGTCGGTCACCTCGCGCTCACCCACGTTCATGGGAATCCACGCGTTCATATCATCCTCGGAGAAGTCCGTCTTGGAGGCGCGACGCTTCGGCGCCAGGCGCACCGCACCGTCGGCCAGGCGGCGAGCCACAATCAGGAACGCGGTGTGCGCCACCATGCGGTGGTCGGGGCGGACCGCCAGGCCCTCCACGTGCCAGCCGCGCACAATGGTTTCGTCGCATTCGGGTTCGGTGAAGCGGCCGTCCAGGCGCAGGCCCTCGACCAGGCGCGACATCTGGGTTACGGTCGCAACGTAGCAGATGAGCACGCCGCCGGGTGCGAGCGCCTCCGCTACGGCGTCCAGGCACTCCCAGGGTGCGAGCATGTCGAGGACCACGCGGTCGACGCTGCCGGGCTCCTCGACCTGCGGCAGGGTGTCCTGCAGGTCGCCGATGCTCAGCTTCCACGCCGGGTGGG
>ERZ773265.390-NODE-390-length-28198-cov-7.391501_pt1 | contig 28198 bp, 18 predicted proteins | sample MGYA00580512_ERZ773265 | MGnify/ENA primary metagenome ERZ773265 (study PRJEB29015, sample SAMEA2738169) | human oral metagenome | biome: human oral; feature: human-associated habitat; material: saliva | place: China | collected 2183 ... | reverse complement strand
TCTCCTCTTTCATTATTTCTTAATATTCTATAGAATTTTTACTTAACTTATTATAACTCTATAGAATTTTTTACACAAGAAATGGACTTATGTATACAAGATTCATTAAAATCGTAATTCCTATGCACAAACCTTACTTCAACCGATAAGTTATAATATAGATTATAAAAAACAAAAGGACCTCCCCCTAGTATAACTAGGAGGAGGTTCCTCTATTTAATAATCTAATTATATAAGCCCGTCCGTATGGATTTAGCTTTATTTTACCACTCGCAGACTAGAGATTAAGTCTTACTTTTGCTCCTTTTTCTCTGCTCCATCAGATACTTTGGTTTCCTTTGTAGGAGTTCCTTCTTCTCTGTCTTCGGAAATCACAATGTGACCATCTTTGACATCTGCTAAGAGATGTTTAGCATCGATGTGGTCTAAATAGAAATCGGTTACATTATCGCGGATTTCAGTTTCAATAACCCGGCGCAATGGACGAGCACCCATCGCTTTATCATAGCCTTGTTCCATCAAGATTTCCTTAGCTGCATCGGTCACTTTCAAGGTGATGTTCTTTCTAGCTAAGGTCTTATTCACTTGGTCTAACATAAGGTCTACAATCTTCTTCAAGTCATCCTTAGTCAAATGGTTGAATTCGATAACCCCATTGAAGCGATTGAGGAATTCAGGACGGAAGTATGGAGCAATCCGATCCATGATTTCAGCTTGATTTTCATCATCGGTGTTATCCCCATAGCCAAAGCCAGCATTGGAGGTAGCAATGATAACGGTATTTTTAAAGTTTACTGTGTTGCCTTGACCATCTGTCAAACGACCATCATCCAATACTTGTAAGAGGAGAGTGATAACTTGAGGGTCTGCTTTTTCAATTTCATCGAAGAGAACAATGGAATAAGGATTACGGCGAACCCGTTCAGTCAAGGTATTAGAGTTATCTTCATAGCCTACATAACCTGCGGTTGCACCAATCAATTTAGAAACCGCGGTGCGGTCGCTGTATTCGGACATATCTAGACGAATAATAGCATCCTTATTGCCGAACATATCAAGGGCCAATTGTTTAGCCAATTCGGTTTTACCAACACCAGTAGGACCAACGAAGAGGAAGCTACCAATTGGCCGGTTACCTTCATCGAAACCAGCACGGTTACGGCGAATAGCACGGGATACAGCTTCTACGGCCTTATCTTGACCGATTACATGAGCTTCCAAACGGGATTTCATATCTTTCAAGCGTTCGATATCAGATGCGCCCATCTGGGAAACAGGAATACCGGTCATCCGTTCTACCGCTTCTGCTACGTCGTTGACAGTAGCCACAACCTTTTGGTTGTCAGTATGCTTATCAATTTCTTCTTGCAGTTTTTGAATGCGCATCTTTTCGTTGATAGCGGATTCGTAATCTTCTTTTTGGGCATATTCTTCTTGTTTATCCTTGGCTTCCTTGATTTCTGCTTCTAAAGTCTTAATGTCGGTTACAGGATGTTGAGATGCCAAGTGAGCAGCAGTTACATCGATAAGGTCGATGGCTTTATCAGGCAAGGACCGTTGAGGGATGTATTGCACGGAGTAATCTACGGCTGCTTTCAGAACAGCATCAGGCAATTCGATGTTGTGGTGAGCTTCGTAGAGTGGGCGAATCCCCATGAGAATTTTGAAAGTATCTTCTGCAGATGGAGCATTAACCTTAACTTCGTTGAAACGACGAGCCAAAGCTGCGTTTTTCATGATAGTATTCCGATATTCATCTTGGGTCGTAGCACCGATAACAGTCAATTCGCCACGAGACAAAGCTGGTTTTAAGATATCAGCCAAGCCCTTAGACCCTTGTCCATCACCTGTAGAACCAGCCCCCAAGATTTGGTGAATTTCATCGAAGAAGAGGATGATGTTACCAGCCGCTTTAACTTCCTTGATGAGGTTTTGGATATTTTCTTCAAAGGACCCACGGTATTGAGTGCCCGCTTCCAAACCAGAAATATCAATGGAGATAATTTCTTTATTCTTAATAGCTGCTGGTACATCACCATTAACGATAGCTTGTGCTAAACCTTCTACAACAGCGGTTTTACCAACACCTGCATCCCCTACGAGGACTGGGTTGTTCTTGGTCCGACGGGCCAAGATTTCAGCAGTTTCTTGAATTTCTTTATTGCGACCAATGACAGGATCCAATTTACCTTGACGAGCTTGGTCAGTTAAGTTTGTACCCAAACGAGCTAAGATACCATCTTTTTTCATCTTCCCAGCTTGAGCAGCTTGTGCCGCTTGGATTTCTTCATTGGTTGGCAAGTGACCTGTTTGACGGTAGTAAACGAATTCTTCAGGGGTTACTTCGCGACCATTGATTTGGTAACGACGGTTTTCTGTGGAGAAACCGCCCATGTTCCCCATCAATTGATCGAATAAGTCATGCATACTGTTGAAATCGTTGCCAAAGTTGTTAAAGTTGTTGTTCATATATATTACCTCTCTTTATAGCCACTAGGGTTAACATATTCATTAAACCTTTTGACTTTTTATGTGTCTTTTCTCTAGGATCTTTCTTCCTATGTCATTATAATAGCCCCCTTAGATCAAAAAGTCAATAGGTCAAACAAAATATTTTTGACTTTTTTTGACCTTTTTATTTTCTTGAGTACTAAAGTCTAATAAAAGCAAGTATCTACTTATTATTTTCCACTTTCCTGCATAAGAAAACCTGCCTCCCCAAGTTAACCAAGGAGGCAGGTTAATTATTTTTCTAACTTAGTTTCCTCTAAAAATGCAAGCACTAGATAGTCTAGAAATTATGGCGGAATCCTGCATCGACACGCCACTTATTATCTATAGTAGCACCAAAGTTCTTAGTTAGAGTCCCATAGAAGTATGTATTAGGAGAATAATTCCAAGTTCCCCCTACTTCTGCATCTAGCCAGGTATCCTTAAGATCCAGCTCGGTATTCACTGTTGGATTTCCCAGAGCAGAATAGGAGGCTTTCAATTTGCCGGAAAATTCATGAGCCAAGGCAAGTTTAGCAAAGAAATTAGACTTATTGGTTTCCTTACCGACACCGATACCCAACCAACCAACTGCAGAGTTAAGAGCATCTGCTTTTACATGCATACTGCCACCGCTAGCTACAGCTGCGTTATAGGAGACGCTATTCAAACGGCCTAGAACCAATTCAAGGCTAGGATCTAAGTAGAGACCATTAGTCTTCTTAATTCTCTTACCATATTCTGCGCTTAAGGATGTGCCATAAGTATGGTAATTCCCACTTAAGCGATTTCCGGATAGGTTATTGAGGGCATAGTCATTGGACAAACGACTACCACGAGCGATGACGTCCAAATAAGAGCCATCATCATTTTGCTTAGTTCCGTAAATAGCAAGGCCAGCTAACTTTCCATCGCCAAAACCTGCCCTATAGGAAGTATTTGAATCGTTATAGTCAAGGGCTCCACCAAGAATCCACCCACTGGACAAACGATGGTCATAGCCCACCTCTACACCATTGTAGGTCATATGCACATCTGCCCCATCAGACATAGACGATTTGCCACCGATGTACTTACCCCAAACACCTTGTCCTGCTTTGGCAAAACGAAGGTCTCCTAAACGCCTTTGTAGGTTATTGGTATTATTTCGCCAGGACATAGCTGTAGATGCTAGGGCCGCCTTACTACCACTTACAAAAGTAGATTCACCTGCGTGCTTTACAGTTGCAACATCAGAAATAACTAGCTTACCATCGCTATCGAAATTATCTGCCCCTAATTCTATGCTAGCCTTTGGACGCGTTATCCCTTCCTTAATTTCTACAGAAGCAGATAACTTCCTATCTCCACTGTTAGCATAGTGCAATTTTTCTCCCAAAGTTTTTAATTCTTGCCGGTAAGAAGCATCATCTTTTAAGTCCTTGTTAGAGTCCCCTTGCAAAGTAATGTGGCTATGATCGGCAGCATGTTCTATGACAATAGCACCCTTACCAGCAGCGGCAGCCTCTGTCCCATCTTGGTAGCTAGCCGTAGTATAGCCACTGTAATTTTGAATACTAATAGGTCGATCATCAATAGGGTGAATTACCCCTGCGTGAGCCACATCCGGACCACCAACTAAATTACGGACTTTAGAACCCTTATAAAGGTAGGATGCATTATCATTAGACTTACGTTCCTTTTTAGGGGTTGGCCGTTCAGCCCCAATCCATTCGTTCTTCCAGACAGCTCCATTTTGTAGGTATATATCCGCGCCAGAATTATGAGGGTTCTTATTGCTTTCTGCATATTCATTCAAGACTGCACCAGTCAAACTAGAATTAGGCGTTGTTAAGGCAAGACCTATATTAGTAGGAGCTTCATTAGGGTTAGGGTCACGGCCGTAGTCCTTATCAACAAGGCCTACATTCCCATAAAGGGTTAAACTCTTAGTGCCTGGATGCTTACCATCTAGGCCACTATTCACATAAATATTCCCTTCTTCTGCTACAGCGGAATAGGTATCAGCCGTAGCGACAGGATGGGTTATAACCTTACCGCCCCCTTCAACGATGATGTTACCTTGCTTATTAACTTGAAGTCCAGAACCAACCGCATCAATATCTACATTCCCTTTTACATGGATAACTGTATCACCATAGTCAGTATCACCGAAGCGCTTAACAACACCACCATAACCAGCATAGACGGCATTCATATAATAGTGACCTAGTTCTCGCTTAGACGCAGGGGCATCATTCTTAAGGACCACCTTTAAATCCTTATCCACTGTTAACTGAGAGCCAAAGCCATTATAAATCCCTGTTACATTCTTACTTTTCCCTTCATCGGTCAAACTTTTACCCTGTACATGTATCACAAGATTATCTGCAATATGTTTAACTGCAGGCTCTGTTTGTTGCGGATACCCCATGGTTAATCCCAAGAGTTCCTTAGGCGTATCAGAAAATTGGTTAATTTCTGTCGCCCCTGCGCCACATGTTACACTAGTTAATACCATAGCCGCCATTACAGCCGATAGGTTACGATTCACTTGCATTAGAACATCTCCTTAACAATCACACTACAAACAGATTCTACTCCTTAGGCTATTCATACAAGTCGCATTAGACAGAAAGACCCCCTAAGTCCAACTTAAGAGGTCTAATCAGTTTATTTCATGCACTTCATGAAAATTCAAGGAGGATAACCTTCTTATTCTTTAGGCTCAATCACGTAGGAGAGGGCACTGAAGTATTTATTTTGTTCACCCTTATGGTCTGTTGGGAAGGCTACTTCAACACCTGCCACATTCAGCCCCTCTGCAGTCACTGTAAGGGTTGCCTTACCATTCTCATCAGTTTGGGCTTGTCCATTTAAGTCATTGATCAAGTCCTTAATGAGAGGGGCATGGGCATATGGTTTTCCATCCTTAAAGACTTGGATGGCAAAGCTATCACCCTTAGTAAGGGTTAATGGATTGACTGCTGGGACGATTTGAATAAAGGCCTTTGGATCTTTGTAAGGTTTGGCAGTCGCATTCCAGTATTGGACATCATATTTAATAGCATGGGTAGACTTTTGCGCCCCAGGAACCTGTGTGATTGGCTTGTGAACGATATGGCCATCCTTATCTTTAGTCCAATAACCATAGTCAAAGTCTGTTACAGTCACACCAAGATTAGCTGGTGGTACGATAGCGATATTTTTTTCCTGCTTAATAACCGGAACAGGAATTTCCTTCCCATCCACATCATAACCCTTTAAGCCTGTAACCATGTCAGGATTATAGGCATTATCAACAGATCCTTCGCCGAGTACAAGCACCTTTTGGTCCAAGCGGTTGGCAAAGAAAACGCCATGTGCATCGCTTACAGCACATAAAGATCCGGCTGCAAAGCTAAGTGCAAAGAGAGAAGCTAAGAGTTTTTTTCTCATATTAACCTCCGATACTAGGAATAATTATCAAAATCATATATTGATTATACCTCTAAAAAATTAAAATATACATATTTTTATGTAAAATATAGTATTCTTTTTACTCATTGCTATATTACACACAGGTATTTAATTGATAATTTATTTCATAATTCGACAAAAACTCGGCAAAAACAAAGATATATCCTATAAAAAACTCCCCTAGCAATCAGCTAAGGGAGTTTTTTATGTTTTTTCTTTACTTCTTACAGCCTAAATTCTGATCCAGGGCTTTAGCGGCTAGTAAAATAAGGGCAATTTCTAAAGGATAGCAAATGATATTCTTAATAACCCGCCCCACTATAATAGCTGAGGCGGCCTTGTCGTAAAAAAGGGTCAACCAAAGGGTATTAAGACCCAAATGAATAAAGATTGTAATCAGGAGTTCAGGTAGCAAAAGGTACTTGAGTCGGATAGGACGGCCATGTAGGAAATACCCATAAATATACCCCACTAAGAATTCAGACAGGATAAAGCCTGGGAAGAAAACACCGCCACCAAAGAGGAGCATACCAATAAAACACGCAATGGCTGCTACAAGGCCAGCCAAGAGGGGACCGTAAAGATAGGCAAAGATAGCCACTGGTAAAAAGCCAAAGGTAATGTGAATAAAGGTAGTATGGATGGCAAATATATAGGAAAGGGCTATGGTAAGGCCGATAAAGAGCCCCATCATGGCTATGTGTTTAGGCGTTAAATGTTTCATTTCCTTTGTCTCGTTCCCTATACCAAATACTATAAAACTTATAGTTAACTAATGATTCCAATATAAACAGAAGACAGGAAGGCAACCAACCAATCATTCCTTCCTGTCTTTTATAATACTATATACTATACAAAAATGTTTATTACAGATAATCTTTCCTATCAGGCAAGCTTTGCTCGAATATTTTTAGCCGCTTCTACCATGTTTTTAAGGGAGGCTACGGTTTCCCTTTCACCCCGCGTCTTAAGGCCGCAGTCTGGGTTAACCCAGAGGTGTTCCACAGGGATCTTTGTCAACATGAGGCGGAGGGCCTCTTCGATTTCCTCTACACTCGGTACCCGAGGGGAGTGGATATCATACACGCCAGGGCCTACTTCTGTCTTGAAGTTATTAGCCAAGAGGCTATCGAGGATAGTCAACTTGGAACGAGACGCTTCAAAGGTAATAACATCTGCGTCCATAGCATCAATTTCCTTGATAATGTCTTCAAATTCACTGTAGCACATATGGGTATGAATTTGCGTTTCCACCTTAACCTTAGCATGGCAGAGACGGAATGCCTTAATGGCAAAGTCTAAATAATCGCTATACCAATCAGCTTTGCGAAGCGGTAATTTTTCCCGCAAGGCTGCTTCATCGATTTGGATAATGCGGATACCTGCTGCTTCCAAGTCCAATACTTCGTCCCGGATAGCCAGGCCAATTTGATACATCATTTCTTGCGTCGAAATATCTTCTCGAGGGAAGGACCAATTCAAGATGGTCACAGGGCCTGTCAACATGCCCTTTACTTCTTTCTTAGTCAGGCTATTAGCATATTGACTATAGTCCACTGTAATGGCTTGTTTCCGCTTGATATCGCCAAAGACGATCGGTGGTTTTACGCCACGAGTACCATAGGATTGAACCCAAGCATTGGAGGTAAATACATAGCCATCCAAGTTTTCTCCGAAGAATTCAACCATATCATTCCGTTCAAATTCACCATGAACCAATACATCTAGGCCTATTTCTTCTTGCAATTTGATGCAATCAGCGATAAATTCTTTAGCCTTAGCTCGGTATTCTGCCTCAGTGATTTCCCCTTGGCGGAAGCGCTTGCGGTTTTCCTTAACCGCCTTGGTTTGCGGGAAGGACCCAATGGTAGTAGTTGGCAATACTGGCAACTGGAAGAGAGCCTTTTGGGCAACCTGCCGTTCTTGAATAGTATTAGGCCGCTTAAAATCAGCTTCTGTCAAGGCTGCTACAGCGGCTTGCACGCCCTTGTCTACACGCAATTGGTTTTCAGCAAACAAAGCTTGGTTAGCTTGATAAAGATCATCCGCTTCGTAATCTGCTAAATCTGCTAACGTACCAAGTTCATGCAATTCACCCAGTTTTTCACAGGCAAAGGAGAAGTGCTTTGTCACCTCTTGTGAAAGCTTGCTTTCATTAGCCACTGTATAAGGCACGTGGAGTAGTGAGCAAGACGTGCTGAGAACTAAATCATGACCCTTTTGAGATAAGCCATTGAGGATTCCTAAGACCTTCTTATAGTCAGTCCGCCAAATATTTTTACCATTCACTAGACCTGCAAAGAGGGTTTTACCTTGTGGGAAACCATACTTATTAAGGAGATCTACTGTTTGTTTCCCTTCAACAAAGTCCAATCCAATCCCATCAAAGTCTAGGCCTGTAAGAGTTTGATAGCAGTCACGGACATCACCAAAATAAGTTTGGAGAAGAACCTTAAGGTGCCCTTTCTTAGGCAATAATGTTTCATAAATAGAGGCAAAGAGTTCCACATCTTCCTTGGTCAAATCGCGTACTAAATAAGGCTCATCCAATTGTAACCAAGCAACACCTTGGTCCTCAGCCACTTTAAAGATATCTTCATAGGCCGCAAGGATAGCTGGCAAGACATCGGCTACTGTTTTCTTTCCTACAAAATCAGCCAATTTCAAGAAGGTAAATGGCCCCACTAAGACAGGCTTGGTTTCTATGCCAAGCTCCTTAGCTTGCCGGTAGCCATCGAGGAAGGCGTTAGACCGAAGCTTGATATCCACTGTATCTTCGATTTCTGGCACCATGTAATGGTAGTTAGTGTTAAACCACTTTTTCATGGAGAAGGCCTTTACATCCCCTGCTGTCCCTTGGTAACCACGAGCCATAGCAAAGTAGGTATCTACGTCATTAAGGCCTAAATCTTGGTAACGCTGCGGAATAGCATTCAAGAGAAAGGCTGTATCTAACACTCCATCATAGAGAGAGAAGTCATTAGATGGAATGAAATCAATACCAGCCTGTTCTTGCAAGATCCATTGGCCCTGCCGCTGTTCTCTAACAGCCGCTAGCAATTCCTCTGTAGACTTTTCTCCGCGGAAATAAGACTCAGTAACAAACTTTAATTCTCTATGGGCCCCAATACGAGGGAAACCAATAACCGATGTTTTCATATCACTCTACCTCCATATGACAACGTATGTTCTAATCGTAAGGTGCTTTTAGAATACGCCCAGTAAGGAGGTCTGTATAATATATAAAAATTTAATTTATCTATAGTTTTAAACTATTTTAGTCGCAATTAATTATGAAAAAGTTATTAATGACATAATCTTTAGGTAGAAGTTCAAAAACTTATAAAAAAAGAGAGCATCCATAGCGTTTGTTATGAGTGCTCTCTTTTTTTTGTGAAAACTTTAATGTTAGTCGCCTTTTAAATTATCAAGAGGCAAATCTATTAGTTATGTTTTTCAGCCAACAACTGTTTAACCATCGCTTCTAGCTGATCAATTCGTTCATGATCTTCTTTTACTTGTTCTTGCAAGACATAAACTGTACTGATAGGCGCTCTTTCATAGGCTTCTTTTTTAGTCCGCGAAAGCCCCTTGCGCCCAATTTTAAAGGAACCTGCAAGGTTATACATATTCTCATTGTTTCCTAGCGTAGACCCTAGTGAGAACATCACATCTTCATTAGGTCGATAAAAGGCACCTAAGGCAAAGGCACTTTGGTCCTTATAGAAACCGCCTGAAACAGCTAGATTTAATTTTCTATGAGGATCAAAATCGAGGGGATGGAGACCAGAAAGAGCTGCCCCCATAGCACCTACACGGCTTATATCCCGACCTATTTTATGTATAGCATTAGTATTGTTATTAATTTGATTTGTGATATCAGAATTCAACTTGACCTTATAATCATGATTACCATTAGTACCGTCATCATTAATGAGGATAGTGGAATCACCAGGTGTAAGCGTCGTAATCGTATTAAGGCTGCTAATCGTATGGGTACCATCAGCATTATCTACGATATTGACATTATCACCAGCGGTATAGGTAGCATAGGTTTTTAATCCCTTAGCAACGCTATATAACTGACTACCATTGATTGCATCCGTAGAATCAGCAGCCACACGACCAGAGGCAAGGTTAATCAACTGCCGTTCGCCACCACTAGAGCCCACACTAATAACGCCCTTCTCAGCTGCCCCTACACCGGAGAAGTTAGAGAAAGTTAGGCCCTCAACAGTCGCGCTAGATTCACTAGTAGCAGCTCGATCAGTAGAGTTACTGCCTAAGACAACAGAATTAGCTTGTGTGGTCGTAACATTATTGCCTACAACAAAGGTATTATTTTGGGCTACAGTATTTTTATAACCCAAGGAAGCACTAGCAGTTCCAGTCATTGCACTATTGGCCCCTATAGCTACAGACTGTTTTCCCGTAACTTTAGTGGTTAAGCCTAGACCAATGGCATCTTCAGCAGATACATTAGCGGCTTTACCAATAGCGATGGACCGCGTTCCAGTAGCCTGAGCCTCCGATACCAAGGCAAGGGATTGTACCCCTGTAGCAGCCGTATTATTACTCAAGGCCGTTCCTTGGTTAGCCGCCCTAGCCCTAAATCCAATTGCATTAGATTGGTATCCTGCATTGGCAGCACTACCGATGGCAATGGCCCCTTGCCTCGACGAAGTAGCCCCACTACCGATGGCTAATTGTTCGGTACCCCCACTTATATTACGTGCACTAGCACCAATGGCAATACTATTAACCGCACCAGACTCACTAGAACTACTTAAGCCAATAGCAATATTATGCATACTTTTACTTGATGCATTAGGACCTATAGCAATAGCATCATCAGCTGCACTGGCTACACTCGCAGGACCAGCTTGGCTATTCACCTTTACATAGGTCGTATCATCTCCAGCTGCATGAGCTACCATAGGAACCATCATCAAGCTCATAGCGATACACAGGGAAAGATTATTAACCTTTTTCATTCCTATTATTACACCTTTCAATCAATAAGTTCTGTATTATTTATTCTTAATCAAGGTTTTTACTAAATCACGTAATTCTTGATTTTGTGCTTCTAAGCTTGCCACCCGTTTTTCTAAGGACTCGTAAGCCGCAAATGAATTTCCATAAGGATATTTGTTCTTACCAAACTTATAAGACACGCCCACATTGGCCATTATATCTTTATTAATACTAGTTCCTAATGTGAGGAGTAAATTTTCTCGAGGATAATATCCCACGCCCAAAGCTAAGGCATTTTCACCCTTATAATGACCTAAGCCACCCATGACTTGAAGTCTATGGTCAGGATCAAATTGTAGAGGATGTAAAGCTGCTATGGCTGCCGCTTGTGCATCACCTCGATTGGAAGCTGATTCCACATCTTTAATCTTATCGTTCAAGGAATCAATGGCCCTATTAGCGCCAAACAGTTGAGACCCGTTCACCGCATCAGTAGAGTCAGCTGTTACACGTCCCGCTGCCACATGGGTAATCGTCCGTTCTTGACCTTGTGCACCTACGGATACAGTCGACACAGGGTTAGCCCCAGCATATTGAACCACTTGGCCACTTTGATACTGATAACTTGGGGTCCCCACGACATCATCACTAGTTGCAGTCGAACCATTACCTAGTACGACTGCATTATTCAAGGATGTAGTCACGTTATTTCCTAAAACAAAGCTATTATCGGCATTAATATGATTTTGGTTGCCGATACTGTAAGAACCATCGCCATGTACGGCCGCCACATTATACGTTCCGACGCCGAAGGCACCAGATTGGTTACCTTCAATCTTATTATAGGCACCTAAGGCAGAATTCTTCTCCCCTTGTAATATCAATCCATGCCCTATGCCATAGTTAAAATTGCCTTGAACGGAAGAGTTCGAGCCAATTAATACCGTATTGCTTGCCTGGCTACCTGAACCTTGCGAATTCCCTAACCAAACATTTTTATTGCCTGTTGATCCTGCACCGGCAAAATAACCAATCGCTATTGTGTCCGATAAAGTAGAGTTATAACCGGCGGCAAAGTTACCTAAAAAATTATAATCTCCCTTGCCCCCCAAGAAAGTCTTAGCACCAAGTGCAACATTACCACCACCATTGGCACCATTCATACTGATACGTCCAATAGCGATATTATTCCCTCGCGCATTAGGGTCGCCAGCATGTGCATAAGGATTACTATTTCTAGCACCAGCCTGACCACCTAAGTACACATTATCTGAGTTATCAAAAGTACCTTCGCCTTGTAAGCCAATGTTATAGGCTACGCCACCAGTCGATACTAGAGGAACATCTGCAGCTTGTACAAGATTCACAAAGCCATAACTTAATAGAGACCCAAGCACTAATGCAGTTAAATGTATTTGCTTCTTCATAACTTTTGTCCTTTTCCGTATATAGTATCATTTCTTTTTCATATTATATACCTTTATATCGAAAAAAACTATACAAATAATGAAAATAATTTAAAAAATGCAGACAACTTAGCGTGAGCACCCGGCTCAAACAAAAAGGATCCTACATCAAGTAAGATCCTAAGTGCTATGGTGATCCAGGAGGGATAGCGGTAAGCTTAGGTTTCTAGGAGCCTAGCGACGCAGAAATCTTAGCGTAAGCATCCCTCCCACATAAAAAGTGCCCTGCCGAAGCAGAGCACTACTGTATTGGTGATCCAGGAGGGATTCGAACCCCCGACCCACGGCTTAGAAGGAAGAAAAAATAATTTCTATGCATCTTTTTAAGTAGATATAACACATATATATTAATTTTATAATATAAGACGTATATTTAATCTTTATATTCTATCTATTATATATTTTATTGCAACTAAAAATACTTCTTCACCTTCCACTACACAAAAGAGCTATTCAAACTATTATAAATACTGATTTATATTATTACTTTTGCTGCAATCCTTTTATCATTGGCACTATATCATCATTTTTTAATTGCGCTTTAAAAACAACATTAACGCCTGATTCTTTTAAAGCATCAAAAAACTTTTTAGCAGATTCAATTTTAAGCTTTTCAGTACCACGCAATGTACTATCTTTATCTACATCCTTTGTCTCTACAATTAAATTAATTTCATATCCTGAATTTTTTCTAATGACATACATAAAGTCAGGACTCGTAGTACCGCCAAAATAAAGTGGCACTTGTATACTTTTTCTAGGTATTTTCCCAAATACAACCACTTCATTAATCTCACTATTCTTAATATTCTCTTGCTCTTTAGGACTATCAAACACAACCTGATCATAAAGAAAATTATCAGGCACTTTCATCTTAGTATCTTTATTAATCCCAATAATTCCTTGTGCAATTACTTTCTTAGGATTCCCCTTAATATCAGTTAATGAGGTTTCCTTTTTTTCTATCCCTAGTGACTTATATGAAAAACGTTTAAGGAATGCTGCCTCAAACCAAAGTTGAAACTTTTCAATAAACTTAGCAAGTGTCTTCTTATTAAAAAATGTATCATCTAAAGGTGTAGTCATATTATATGAACATATAGCCTTATGCATTAATACTATTGATACACCTGTACTCTGAGAGATACGTTTTAAAAACTCACCATAAGATATTTGCTCAGAAATTTCCAATGGTTTGGTATTTTCATCGCAAACAAGAGCTTGGCTATCTTCAACTAAAATATTCTTTCTGACAGTATATGCATAAGTTACTTCTTTAATACCTTCTCTAAGAATAGATAATATTGCCTTATATAATTCATCATTTGAAATATCATCTAATACCAAATAATATTTTTCATTTAAGCGTTTCCAAAGTTCCTTTATTTCAATAAATTTATTTGCACGAACACCTATTGTAAGCATATTATTCTTGTTCTTATTTATAACTTTATTTCTTGCTAATCCAGTATTAAATTCAGGATATTGTTCAAAAAATTCTTCTTTCTTATCTTCAAAAACATTTCCTTGAATATCTATATAATTCTTTTTTAACAACTCAACCATCAATTCATTTGAGGTCATATTCCTGGCAATGGCTACATCTTCCAATCGTTCAAGAATAGATGTACTTTCTTGAACTGAATCATTATTTATTTCATTAACTAATAAATCCGCAAAGTTTTTTTCTGAATAATCACAAAGATATGTCAAATAGAATTGTTCATCAGATAAACGATTACCATATTCATCAACAGGTAAACGTAATCCCCTGCCCACCTCTTGTAATTTACTAATTTCCGAACCGCTTGATCTTAATTTACAAATTTGGAATACATTTGGATTATCCCATCCTTCTCGAAGTGTCCATTTTGAAAAAATAAATCGACGTATATTCCATTGACCATTCTCATCTTTGAAATTTAATAGTGATTGTTTATCTTTTAAAATCTGATCAACTTCTCTTTGTATATCTACATCACTTGTAGAGTTATCTTCAGAAAAATACCCTCCATTAGTTTTTTCAATATCACCTAGCGAGGCTCTCAAAAATTCACTATACTCGATTTCTCTCGAGTCATTAGAATCAATATATTTATTATATTCAATTTCCAATGCCTCTTTTAATAATTCTTCAAATTTGATTCTCAATGAACCACTACCATTTTCATTTCGATAGGATTCTATTGAATCTATAAAGAAAAGTGTTAAAGTTTTTATCTTTACATCTCTTAAAAAATTATCACGCTCTCGCTCAATATGATTTTGAATAGCTTGTTTTAACATCAGTTCCTGATATGTATTACTATATATTCCAGCATATATTTGATCACCCTTCTCTAATATCTGTCCATTAGATAAAGTAATACCTTTTTTTATAGCCTCTTCATCTGTCTTGCCAATTTTCTGAATAGTCACGCCTTGAAAATCTTCACTAACCACCGACAACGAAGAATTTAATGATAAACTATAGCTCTTATTTGTTTTCTCATTTCTTATAATACACGATTGAGGATTTGACGTTGAAATATCAAGCACTTTAACTCTAGTTTCATTTAATGCCTCTTGTTCTATAAACTGGGTCTCAACACCTTTAACAAGATTATTATTAAATGCCTCACATGCCCCTAGATTAAAAATCAAATTATTATAATCTTTTTGACCTTCGCCCCCTACATCAGGGAATGTAGCACCAAAACGAATTATACATAAAGGATTGATTTTTTCTATTAATCTCTTATATGCGATATTTTCTCTCTTAAATTTATGAGGCTCATCAATAATAACAATAGGTCGAGTTGCTTTTAATGCGTCATAAGGTTTAGTGTAATTTCCCAATAAGGTCTGATCATATTCATAATCCATAGTGCGCCTAGATACAAGCATACCACTAGACATCAACAAAGTGCTAATTCTGTTTTTTTCAAGAATAGTTGTTCTAGAGAAATCTGCAACTGCTTGAGGAAACATTTTTCGCCCTTTAGTTTTCTTCTGTGAATTTAATACAAACAGATCCATTCTTGCATTAGGATATAAATCCGCAAAATGTTGTTTTGCATAATCAGAATTTATAAAACTATAGGTCCCTTCTTTAATAGGAGTCGTCGGAACCAAAATAATAAACTTATAGAACCCATATAACTTATTAAGTTCATACATAAGCCTTGTATAGCAATAGGTTTTTCCAGTGCCTGTTTCCATTTTTATATCGATACCAAATTCATCAGAAATATTAGTTCTAAAACACTTAGGTATAAATGTGCCATGTTTTCCATCTTGAATTTCAGATATATTATTTTTAAGAATTATATCATTTTTATCAAAAATAGGGTTCGCTGAAATCTCACTACTCGCTACTATATCAAGAGATTTAAAAACACTAGAAATACTTGCGATACATTCTGTTTGATGAGGTAAAATAGTTAATTTTATTCCCATTTTAATACCTCTCAATTAATTCAACATACTTATTATTATGTAAACTAAAGAGATTCTTCTTTAATTCTTGAAGAACACTAAAATTAATAGAGTAACTATATATAACCACTCTATTTAATTCCAAATCTCTACGCTCTAGTTGACTAATTAATGTTAATACATCTTCTGATGTTAATCCCGGCTCAATAATATATAAGCTATCTTCAACTTTATCAGCTATATAATATTTCATTTTATAAGACTTAATATCTGGACTTAAACCATAACCATCCTTAATTAAATATGTCGTTAGAATCGTCTCTTTACCTGAAGCATAGCTCGTCTTAAATATATCAACCATATTATCAGGAATTAAAGCATCAGGGTTGAACTTTTCCATTTTCTCTAACAGAGTAGACTGAACGCTTCCTAACTCAAATAATTTAAATCCAAAATCAAAATCTGATTCCGCCTTTGCTTTAATCATTTGAGCAGCTGCTTTAATCCGTCCACGACCAATCTCATCAATCGTCTTATATCCTAATTTATATGCAGGTTTGTTTTCTTTTATTTTTTCTGGAAGTTGTACAAGAATATACTTCCGATTACCATGATCTTCTGCATTAAGGTTCATAACCGCATGGGCTGTAGTAGCAGAACCAGAGAAAAAGTCTAAAACTATTGAATCTTTACTATTAGACACTCTTAATATCTGTTCTATTAATTGTGTAGGTTTTGTATAATCAAATATATTTTTACCCAATAATCCATCTATCGATTTAGTTGCATTATCATTAGAGTATATATTTTTCGTAAACTCTAAGGTTGATAGCGCTTTAGTCCGCTCATTATATTCTATATAATATTTTTCTCCATTTTTCTCTATAGTAGCTTTCTGATAAGTCTTAGTGTATATCCTAGGTCTTTCCCCACTTCGCTTAACTTGTATAAAACCATTTTTTAATCCAAATTCATATTTTTCTTTACTCCATCTCCATGCCCAATCAGCTCTTCCATGAATTCCCTTATGTCTTAAATCATATTTATCTTTATCGCCTCCAGGGTAAAAAACTTCATTATCAATTTCAATTGGATAATCAAGAGATGAACCATATGATAGTGAATCATAATCCAAAGTTTGATTGAGTTTATAAAAACCTCTCTCCTCGAAATATTCATCTTTATTATCATAACCCTGTCCATCATGTTCAACACCACACAAATCCATATTTTCATGCTGTCTTACATAAGTTAAAAGATAATCATGATTTTTAGCCGTAGCTTCAGATGATTTTCCACCTTTTTTAGTTATTCTAGTAAAATTAGCAATAAAATTTTCTTCACCAAATATTTCATCACATAATAATTTTAAATTAGCAAACTCGTTATCATCAATTGAAATAAAAACTACACCATCTTGTGTCAAAAGTTGCCTTGCCAAAACCAATCTAGGATACATAAATGTCAACCAGGCGGAATGTGAACTTTTTCCCACTAAATCGAGTGTTCGTATAGCTTCATCTTCATCAATACCTAAATTTTCAACTAACTCTTCAATAGAAAAAGAGAAATCATCTGGATACGTAAAATCATCAGAACCCGTATTATACGGGGGATCAATATAAATACATTTTATTTTACCTGCATATGACCCTAATAAGTGTTTTAATGCATCAAGATTATCTCCAATAATATACGCATTTTGGCTATTTTTATTTTCTTCTAAAGAATTATGCTCTATATTAGGGGCAATAAATGTTTCTGTCTTACTTGCACTCTGATAACGCGCATAAGACTTACCTAGAAACTTTAACTCATACCCTTCTTTATTTAGCGTAACATTATCTTCTTGTAGAAGAGCCTTAAAGCGATCAAACAAAAAATCTCCATCTTTATTAAAAAAATGAGGGAAAAAACTTTTTAGCCTTTCCAGCTCTAAACTACTAGGTTTTATTGATTGATTTTCGATAATATTATCTTTAATCATCCGTTACTCCTTCTAACTTAAACTCTATATAAAATTCCTTTTGATACGTCTCAATCGTCTCATCAACAAGTCTCTTCGCTCATCCTCACTCATAGCAAGCCACGTAGTCATATGAGGCATAGCACCACTTGTCAAACTATAATCTAAACGTACTTTCTCATTAGATATTGGTTTCGATAAAGTAGCTAAATACTGTGGCTCTTTAATTGGCAAACTACCTAGAGGTGGTTTAATACTATCCTCATTCCAAATCAATAGATTTGCAAGATATTGAGACTTTATTGACATTGGCCCAGCATAATCATTCATAAAAGGAAATCCAAGTACTTTTTCCATCTCAAATAAAAATTCTCTAACATTCAACTCATCTGTTAAAAAAAGAGCTTCATATAAGCGTTGATTACTATCTGCTTTTGAAAATTTAAAGCACAAAAATTGATTTAAAGCCACTTCATCTTTAGGTAACTCCATATTCCATACAGTTAACCCAAAGATATATTCTAAAGTTCCTTCAAGTTTCTCTTTCTCTTGTTCCTTATTATATATATAAAAACTATAATTAATCTTTCCTATGGGGCGGAAATATACAAAATCTTTTTCTAAAAAAGGAATTGCCGTTCTTCCCAAGAGAAAATCTACAGTTACATTAAAATAATCAGCAATAGCAGATATAATTTCAAATGAAGGCATAGAAAGTCCTTTTGCATATTTTGTAATTGCAACAGCCGATACCCCAAGTTCTTTAGCAAGTTGTTTTTTTTGCAAGCCAAACTCTCGAATTAATATTTCTAATCTATTAGAAAATTCACTCTTAATAGACATATCTGTAATATGAACATTCATCAAAGAGTCAAAAAATCCCATAAAATCCCCTTTCATTTATTTTCTATTGTTTTTTTATTTCATATATAATATAATTAACTCATAAGAAATTTCTTTTTAGTTAATTTATTAACTAAAAAGAAGTATATTTACCATTCTATGGAAATTATGAGTGGTTAAATTTCCTATTATTTAATTATATCGAATTATCTATCTTTACACAATGAGAGGTGAGCACAATGAAACTCTACACTGTCCGCGAAGCTGCTGAGGAATACTTTGCAAAAAATGTAAGTATGAGTCATATTTACAATCTAATTAAAAGTAAAAACTTAAACTGCATTCATATAGGTCATAAAATACTAATCCCAGAAAATGCTTTGGATGAGTATTGTAAAGCCAATTTTAATATTCAATAAGGATGTCACATTGTATGCAAACAAATCAAAGCTATTCTCAACAAAAACGTAAGTATTTTCCCATTGAACTCCCTAATGGCAAAATTAAATATGTTCGGGATCGAACAAGCTTTAGAGAAAAACACAAATTAAATACCACTTTAAATCTATGCAGCGAGAGGCGCTAGAGACTAAAATACAAGTCTTTAGTGCCTCTTTCTTATTACAAATATAACAAATTTATTTCTACGTTAATGTAAAGAACTAGGTATATAGGAATAGACCTATAGATAAGCTAATTACTACCTGCTTATCTATAGGGACTATCCATTTAAAATAGTCTCTAACATCCCTAGATGATATATAGCAATATACCTGTTAATAACACCGAAAAAATCTACCATTATTAACAATATATACCTTCGCATGCAGTGCGTATGGTGTATGAAGTAGATTAGGCACTATCTACTCTACTATCCCACTCTAAAATACAAAGGAGATCTTTATGGCAAATACAGACCTAAATGAATCCATTAAAATCTATTGCACATCACAATTAAAGCGACAAATTAAAAATATTGCTGCTTTAGAAAATAAAAGTATATCAAGTTATATCACAAACCTAATTGATCAGCATTTTGAACAAAGCATTCGTACAGATATAGACTCCTATAATTCTTTAAATCAAAACCTAGATCGACTTGAAGTTTTAACATTAAGCCTTTTCAAAGGGCTATATGAATTATATAGTGCAGAAGATAAATTTGAAGAAATCTGCTCTACAATTTACAGAAAGGACTAGCACTATGACGAATATTAACAACAGTATTGCTTTTAAAGAACTCAAAAGAGGAAAAATTACGTTAGCTATCTGGAAAAAATATCTAAGAAATATCTTAATTGGCTTATTCCTCTTTCAAGTCCTTGTATCTGTAGGACTATTTTATGGTTTTCTTTATCAAGCAGAAAATATAATATCCACTCAAAATATTTATGTAACAAAAGAAGTAGCTTTAAATTATATTAATCCTATAAAGCCAGATACTTATAAAACTCAAATCGGTCAATTTATTGCAAGCCATAAATTCGATTTTGAAGTAAATCCAAACAATAAAATTCCATTTAAAAACTATAAAGAAGTAATCGACCATTTAACTAATAATCAGCTTTATATTTTAAAAGAGAGTTACAAAAAATACTGGCTAATAACTCTTTTATTAAGTTTAGGGATATCACTATATTGGAATTATAGTCAATATCTAAAAGATATAGCTGTATCAAAAAAAGCACTCCATAAGCGTGGTATGCAATTATTACCCCAAAAGCAAATGAGTTTATATACCAAAAATAAACCTCATGTTTTATCTATTGGAAATATAAATATCCCAACGGATACCGAATGTAAACATATTCTTGTCTTTGGTGCTAGTGGCTCTGGTAAATCTGTATTGCTCAGTCAGTTTCTTAATCAAATTAATACATATAGCCAAAAATATAATGATAAGCGCCATTATATTATTACAGATGTAAAACCTGAGTTCGTAGGAAAATTTGCAAAACCCGATGACTACATTTTTTGCCCTTTTGATAAACGTAGTATTAGTTGGTCAATATTTAATGATATTGATGATATTTCAGATTATGATACCTTCGCCTCTATCCTATTTGAACAGGAAGGTTCAAAAGATCCATTCTGGGGATTAGCTGCGGGTGCTATATTTGCAGATGGCTTAAAGTATCTTGATTTACATGGGCGTAAAACGAACCGTGATATTCTAGAATTTTTTAAACAGTCTACAGAATATCTAACAGAAGCTATTAACTCCCTACCACCAACACTAATAACATCTAAGCAGTACTTAAACGCTCCAGAAAATACCTTTTCCTCTATACTTGCAACTCTTGCAAGCGGTCTAAAGCCTTTCATGCACTTAAAAGATTCAACCGATAATAATGCTCCATTTTCTTTTAAACAATACATTAGAGAGGAGTATCAACGAACAGATGGAACTATACCAAACTTATATTTATTAGTTCCTGCTAATCGCCAACGAATCATGGCTCCATTATTATCACTAGTCATGGATATTATGATTAACGAAGCACTTACTTTACCTGAAAGACAAAATTGTAGACTTTATTTTATTATTGATGAAATTGGTAGCGTTAACAAGATTCAATTACTACCTGATTTAATCACAAAAGGTAGAAGTTATGGCATCAGTATTCTCGCTTTAACACAAGATCCTGGTTTATTAAGAGAAAAATATGGACCACAAGTAATGCAATCATTCTTAAATAACTTTGGCACGCAAATAGTATTACGGATTAACGATGCAGCTACTGCAAAAGAGCTGGCGGATAACTTTGGTGTAGAGGAAATTATTGAATACAAAGAATCAATTCAACTACCTCAAAACGGTAGTCCTATCCCCTCAATTAGCCAAGATACAACAACTAAATCACTTATTCTTCCAAGTCAATTACAGTCGTTACCACCATTTAAAGGATACGGAAAGATATTAGGTTTTAATCCTTTTAATTTAGTAATTCCTCAATTGTTCTTCAGTGAAAATCCCAATATAAAACACTTTGACCCTATTGATAAAAAAACAGTAAATTCATTTAAGCCAAATATGCACCCCCATAGAATAAAGTTTAATGAATATAAAGAACATCGTTATGGAGAAGATTTAATTAACAAGTATAAAAAAGGAGAATAATCTACTATGGTTACAACATCCAATGTGTCCACCATTCAAGCAGGACAATACTATAATAAAGATGATTATTATAGTCGCACAATTACACAAGAGGACTTTTGGTTTGGTAATGGATTGTTATCCTCTATAGGAGATGATATTCCGAATCCATATAAAAGTACTATAACACCTTTATCGCAAGATAATTACGAACAAAAAGTAAATACATTAAAAGACGAATTAACTCCCGATGCCAAAAAATTGGCAATAGATCTAACCTTTTCTCCACCAAAATCTATCTCAATTGCAATGTTAAATCCTGCACTAAAATATGATCTTCTAGATGCACATAATCAAGCGGTTAAAAATGTCTTAACTTTCGTTGAATCTAATTATGTAGTATGGCGCAAGCATACAAATAAAGATAATCGAACAGAAAATATAAAAACTAAAAATGCTTTATTTGCGTGTTTGCAACATAGGGTATCTAGAGAACAAGATCCACAATTACATACTCATTGCTTACTTTTTAGAAAGACAATGATAAATAGCAAAATTATGACGATTGAGGACCGATTTATTCACTCAAACCAATACCTATTCTCTTTAATGTATGACAATGAATTATCCAAAGCTTTACAAGAAAAAAGGATTCCCCTACGGGAATCCTTGAGCAAAGATCAGAAAAATATACATTTTGAAATTGAAGGTATAAATGATACTCTAATCGATTATTTTTCAAAAAGAAAACATCAAATTCAGGATTATCAAGCCAATCAAGGCTTTTCTGATACATGGGATGGCGCACACGCTGCAGGTCTGGCCTCTCGTCGGCCAAAACCACCAGAAGATCTTGCAACTTTAGAGAAGGAATGGCGCAAAGCTATTGATAATTTAGGCGGTTTTGTAATAAATAAATCTACACATAATAAGGATGCATCAAGACTCTTAAAAATCAATGATATATTAAAAAAGTCCATTGACCATCTACAAGAAAAGTCCTATGCATTTTCTAAGTCAGACTTAATGATTGAAGTATATAAACAAGGTATAATGCTTGGCATAACTGTATCAGAATTTGAAAATATATTTGAACACCACTTACAAAGTACTTTAATACAAGTTGGCTTTCGTCAACTAAATAATGAGATATATTTTACAACTCCTAAAAACTTGGCTCGTGCCAAGTATATTGATTCACTCCTTTTAGGCCCTAAAATTGATAATTATAGCACCTTAGACCAGAATGATGCTAATACAAAAATTGATATACTTTCCAATAATCTCAAATTATCTCAAGGGTGGGAGCTTTCAAAAGGGCAAAAAGAAGCTATTAATTTAATGTTATCATCTTCTAACAAATATATTGCCGTAGAAGGTATAGCAGGTTCTGGTAAAACAACTATGCTCGAACAAGCTAAACTTCTATACGAGTCTCAAGGAGTTAATGTAATAGGTATGGCATTTACTGGAAAAGCAGCAGAGGCCATGGAATCAGAAGCAGCAATTTCATCCCAAACTATTCATAAATATCTAAATCACCTTTCTCCCACTACGCCTCACAACTCCTGGGATTTTTCATCTGTAAAGGAAACAGAAACACCAGAAGTCTGGATAGTAGATGAAAGTTCCATGTTAACCGATCACCTACTAAGTAATATTCTAGAAGCCTCTGAAAAAAGAAATGCTAAAGTAGTCTTTCTTGGTGACCCAAACCAATTACTTCCAATTGGTACAGGTAATGCATTTTCTAGAATGACTAGAAAAGATAATGAACAAGTACCTACTGTTCGTATGAGGGAAATCAATAGGCAAGAAGAAGGTTCTAATCTTAGGAAAACAGTAGAAGCTTTATCTGGCAAATTTGAAAATATAGAAAAACAATCTCCACTATCTTATATAGATAACAGTATTAAAGAAATTCCACAACGACAATATCGCTTGAATTCTGTAATTCATGAATACTGTAATTATACAGTTGAGCAACAAGATAAAAGTGCTATTTTAGTAGCTCGCAACAATGATCGTAACGAACTCAATTCTGAAATCCATAAAAGGCTAATAGAAAAAGGTACTCTAAAAAATGAAAATTTACTTACTAACGTCAATCAGTATGGTATAGAAAGTTCTAATCCTTATGCTATTGGCGAAAAAGTAATTTTTACTAAAAATGATTACAAACTCAAAGATACTACTGGGGAAACAGTAGGAATAAAAAATGGACAACTTGGCAAAATCATAAACATCAATGGATCTAAAGTTACCGTACAAACCAACACGAATCAAAATATAATATTTGATACAAGAGAATATAAACATTTTGATTATGGTTATGCAATGACTACTTTCAAAGCACAAGGTATTACTGTTGATAACGCTCTTATTGTACATGATAGTACACAAAAGAACTCCAATACTCGTAATAAAATTTATGTAGATGTAAGTCGTGCTAAAAAAAGCGTAAAAATCTTTACCGATGATAAGGAAGCTCTAGTCAAACAAGCTAAACGCTTCCAACAAAAGATTACTTCATCAACTTTCACGCCATACATTGCTAAAGGCAAAGAAAGGAAACCTATACATGTCTCAAAAGAAAAACCTAAGGAGATCTAATGGAGAAGGCACATTTTATCAAAGCCAGGGAAAATGGCGAGGCCAATTTAGTATTACCAAAGATAATCAGTTAATTCGCCGTGCCTTCTCTGGAAACTCAAAATTAGAAGTATATAAATTAGGAAAACAATGGATAGAGGCTACACAACAAAATACTTCTATTTTCTCATCTAAAAATACAAAACTAAAAGACATCTGTAACTACTGGCTACAAGATGTAAAAAAAGTTAGTGTAAAGCCTAAAACCTTTCAGAAATATGACTCTACACTTAGGCTATATATACTTCCGCACTTAGGTGAAATAAAAATAGCTTCAATTACACCGCAACAAGTACAAACAGTCCTGAATAATTGGAGTAATGGAACATTGAAAGGTAAAAAAGGACATATCATATCTTCTAGTACTATACGATGTACTAGACGTTATCTTTCAGAACTTTTTGAATATGCAGTAAATATCGGTTTATTACTAAAAAATCCTATTAAATTAACTAAAGCACCTAGATTAATAACTACAGAAATTCATACCTTATCACTTGATGAGATTCATCAGCTTACAAGCACAATGAAACAACAAGTTAGTAATAATATATCCTCGCCTTATAGGATTAATTATTACTCATCCTATATCGCAACAAAAATTGCCTTAGGCACAGGAATGCGGCTAGGTGAAGTATTTGGGCTATGCTGGGACTGTGTAGATTTAATACATGGACATATATCAGTACGACGAACAATACAAACAGGTACTAAAGGGCAAATATTTCAAGATACAAAGACAAAAACTTCTCGTCGTTGTATCCCTATCAGCCAAGAATTACAAAGTGAATTGACTACTTATAAAGAATTCCAATCCAATTATGCCAAAGAATTAGGAGATAAATGGACTGATTCCTATGGAGTTGTTATCTCAGGTACCTTTGGAAAAATTCTCTCAACAAGCAATTTCAAATCTAGATATTTTATACCAATATTAAAACAAATAAACTTAGAACATATAACATTTCATGATCTCCGCCATACCCATGCTACACTTCTACTATCTCAGAAAATAAATCCTAAAATAGTGCAAGAAAGACTAGGCCATTCTACAATTACATTAACCTTAGATACATATTCACACTTAGTACCTGATATCCAGAAAGAAGCAGTTAAAGCATTAGATAATTTAGGCATATAACCCTTCCCTTTCAAAAATTAATTAGCCTCTTCATTAATTTTTGAATATAAAGTTGCTAAATTATTATCCACTACTTTTTTTATATCTTTCAAGTCCATCATCTCAATCAAATCAAGATTTATGTCTAGCGTACTTATAATATCTAAGTATTGTTTTAAAGAGATCTTTTCTACAATCGATCTATCAAATGCCAGATAGATTAAATGACAATAAATTGCATGTTTAAAAAGCATTTTATCTGCACTGATTTCATTTTCCAAATGTTGATAGCAAAGCGAACTGTAGTAATAAAGTGCGGACTTTGATCTTATGTAAGGTATAATTTTATATTCTTCTGATAGCAAAAAAATATCAATTGCCTGTATCAAATAACCTATTATTGACAATAAAAATACAGATTTATAATCTTTGACTTCACAAAAATGTCTTAGGTGGGGTACTTTGGAGCTATAGCTAATAAGGCCTTCCATTCGCTTTTCAAATGTATCCTCCTTTACATCCTCATTAAATAAAAGAATTCCATCTAGCAATTCAGGTCTTAGATGGTTCTTTATGTCTACAATTGTAATACATGTTTTCATATATACTTCAATTGATTCTATATCCGTAAATAAATTCAAGAATAGTTGTTCAGCTAATGAATTAATTTCACTAGATCCCTCTGTCCTATTATTTTCCCTAACAGGTAATAACCAAATGGGCCGTTCTTCCAATTCTAATAATTTGATGTTATCACTGATAAGAAATGAAACATGCTCAATCATAGCTTGAGTATTAATTTTCTCATCACTAGACAATCTTAGAGTCGTATCGCACATTTTAGCTAAAGGGTCATCCATTATATGAATTTTTCCTTGAGCTAAAAAAGGATAGTGTTCAAGGCCATCAATATCTAAATAATCTGCTGCAGTATAAAGATGGGCACTATAACTTTCAAGTTGATAGTTTAAAAAAATATCTACTAGAGTTTCATGTTTCTTCCAAAATATGAGAACAGAATCTAAAATATTTTCTACATAATCCGGATTCCTAGTAAGAGAATCCTCAATTTTAAGTAATAATATCTTATATTCATCCTGAATTTGATTAAGCCTATCCATTAACTGATTTTGGACCAAATTTATTCACCTCAACTAACAATTTATCAGGAATTCCATATTCTTCATTAAGAACATTCACAATATGATGCATTAGCAATACACAATCATTCCACACAGATGTTAAGTTATCATGTTGCTCTATAGAAGGTATACAGTGATATTGATGTGCAGGATTATCACATTTTACAAAAGAGCTCTCTCTAACACTCCCCCAAAAGCTATGCTCATAAGATGTAAGATATTCATAATAAGTGGCATAAAGATCTGCTAAGCCTGTGATTTCTGCCTTCTTCCTAATATTAGTATCGTCAAAATAGTTTGTATTTATATCTAAAAACTCAGGCCTAAAAAACTCTTCAACTAAAATATTTAAATATTTTAAAGGAATATGAGTACCTTCACCTTCTGGCATATTGATTTTATCTTTATTCACTTCACATACTAGTTTATACTTTCCTAAACCATATAACTGGTAATCCATCCAGATGTTATCGTGATTATTCGCCTCATGAATTAAATACTTCATTATGATAAGTATTTCAAATAGTCCCCGAACTGAACTTCTCCCAGATATGCTATTATCTAAATCATGTTTATATACCTCATAAAACCGATTATATGCAAATACAGCTAACCCTAAAAGCACTGTCATTTTTTCATCTAAAATTAGAACATCTTGTTTGATTGAAATAAAGTAATCAAAGATATTTTGAAATGCCTCAACACACTGGTCTTTATTCAAATTCTGCTCATCTACTTCGCTAAGATTAACTGAAAACAACTTGCATGTAGACATACAACTTAAATCCTCCCAAAATTTATTCAAATATACTAAATTACTTTTATCCATAAATTGAATAGTACCAAACATCGAACGAACAAGAGGTCGAATTGTGTGCATTTTTTCATTCTCATGAGGCAACCTTGCATAATCGTTCAAATAATCAATTATATGTTCCTGCCCCTTCATGACTTTAATCTTATTACATATTGAGCGGAAAAATAAAACAATATATTTTATATCAGTAGTCATATTAGTTTGACTTCCCATACATTCTTGCATTATTTGTTCTATTTTTGATAAGCGTTTCTCAATACTCATCTTATTATAAAAATTACCATTAAACGTTGGATACTCATGTATATCAAAAATGAGCGTTAATGGCTCAAGCGTATTATCACCAACAGATAATCGAATCTGATCGAATAATTCCTGCTGATTTTCTACTGATTCAGCAAGAAGTGTAGAAAACCTACAATCTTCAATTTTAGGATTTATCTCTTTCCAGTATTTCAAAATTCTAACAGCCTGATTAATTCCCTCTATTCGTCCTAATTTATCAAGAATTAAAGCTAACCAAATATATTCAGGGAGTTGTCCATATGTCCAACTTTTTTCAGTTTCTAACGGATTTGTAATTTCATTCCATACAGATTGAAAAATTCCTTTTTTCCATGTATATCCAGATAATTTAGGTTTCATGATTCTTCACCACCAAAACTACTAATGTAACTACTAATCGAATACAAAAAAACGAGCCTTCATTTCTGAAAACCCGCTTATTTCTTTGGTGATCCAGGAGGGATTCGAACCCCCGACCCACGGCTTAG